>CESE01040662.1_pt1 | contig 10297 bp, 6 predicted proteins | sample 350271 | NCBI WGS metagenome assembly CESE01 (sample SAMEA2621536, study PRJEB7988) | marine metagenome | isolation source: saline water (ENVO:00002010), including | reverse complement strand
ATCATTTCCTCCTCCACCGATATTTTGATTGACAATACAAATCTCGGCCACAGTATTTGTTCCTGATTCCCATGAGGCATTAAAGGTATCCCAGCTTCCTATGATTGACGGTGCAGAAAAGGTAGTTCCGATTTCGACTCCATTTATTGAGAATTGAAGTAATGCTTCATTTCCTCCAGCAACAGTACTTACTAGGGAGGAGAAATTATAACTGGATGCAGATTCAACTTGTATATCTTGGCACCAAACTTCCGTTCCTGGAGAGGTGGAACCATTGACCACCAGAAAATTACCTGCACCTGTCCCTGTGAATCCATTGTGCACAAAATTTGCATTGGTTGTCACCGCATAAACTCCCTCAGGATAGAGATTAGTAGCACTATAATTATATGAACTATTGAAATCGGTATTTCCAGCATTAAAATCCCCATTTGTAACTAAGTTGTTTGTGAAAAATGAACTCGTTACGGTATAATTACCAGGGAAGCTAATATTTATTCCTTGAGTACTTGCATCTGTGTTCCAATTATAATTTTGAAATCCATTATTTGCAAAAATTACAATCGACTCGTCGTTACAAATAATGGTATCATTTACGCTTAGTAAGTCCATTTCGCCACAAGGATCTTGCGCAAAAGAATTTAGGATAATAAAGATACTGAGACTAAAAAGTAACCTAATGTTTAACATTCTATTTTTTTTTAAAGATATAAATTTACTTTTAGTTTTTACCTGTAATAATTTCATCTAAAAGTTGTGTTTATTAATGGGTGTTAAGTTACCATTTAGTAAATTGAAAAATCAAAATAATAATCAAATAATATAAGGGTGCTCATTGTATAATTTGTATTAATTTTGCAGCATGCAAGAAAAGATACTAATCCTCGACTTTGGCTCTCAGTATACGCAGTTAATTGCGCGTAGAGTGAGAGAATTGAATATATATTGTGAGATTCATCCTTACAATAAAATCCCTGAATTAACAGGGAATTTAAAAGGTGTAATCCTATCTGGTTCTCCTCATTCTGTAAGAGAAGAAAATGCACCCATACCAAACCTAGAAAATATTAAAGGTAAATTGCCTTTATTAGGCGTTTGTTATGGTGCACAGCACTTAGCTCATAAGTTTGGTGGTGAGGTTTTACCATCTCAAATTCGTGAATACGGAAGAGCCAATTTATCTTATGTAGATGAAACTCACCCTTTACTAAAAGGAGTTCCAAATGGATCTCAAGTATGGATGAGTCATGGAGATACTATCTCAACACTTCCTGATGGATATAAAGTAATCGCTTCGACAAAAGATGTTGAATGTGCCGGTTATTATATAGAAAATGAATCTACTTATGCGATTCAATTTCACCCAGAAGTTTACCATTCTACTGATGGTGCTACTTTACTGAAAAATTTCTTGGTAGATATATGTGGATGCCTTCAAGACTGGACTCCAGATAATTTTGTAGATACTACTGTTGCATCTCTAAAAGAAAAATTAGGAAACGATAAAGTAGTTCTTGGTTTATCTGGTGGAGTAGATTCTACGGTAACTGCAGTATTATTACACAAAGCAATCGGTGAAAACTTACACTGTGTATTTGTTGATAATGGCTTGTTGCGTAAGAATGAATTTACCAGCGTTTTAAAGCAATACGAAGGTATGGGCTTAAATGTAACAGGTGTAAATGCTAAAGATCGTTTTTATAGAGATTTAGCTGGTTTATCTGATCCTGAGAAAAAGCGTAAAGCGATAGGTAAAGCATTTATTGATGTTTTCGATGAGGAGTCTCATAAAATACAAGATGTTGTTTGGTTGGCACAAGGAACAATTTATCCTGATGTTATCGAATCTGTTTCTGCTACTGGCGGACCTTCAGCTACTATTAAATCGCACCATAATGTGGGTGGTTTACCAGATTATATGAAATTGAAAATTGTGGAACCTCTTAATACTTTATTTAAAGATGAAGTACGTAGAGTAGGGAAATCTATGGGTTTATCTCACGAGCTTCTAGGTCGTCACCCTTTTCCAGGTCCAGGATTGGCAATTCGTATTTTAGGAGATATAACTCCAGATAAAGTAGAGATTTTACAAGAAGTAGATCATGTATTTATTCAAGGTTTAAAAGATGCTGGTTTATATGACAGCGTTTGGCAAGCGGGAGCCATGTTGCTTCCAGTACAATCTGTTGGTGTAATGGGCGATGAGCGTACCTACGAAAAAGTAGTTGCACTTAGAGCCGTAGAATCTGTTGATGGTATGACTGCCGATTGGGTTCACTTACCGTATGAATTCCTTGCAAAAGTTTCTAACGACATTATAAATAAAGTGAAAGGTGTAAATAGAGTTGTTTACGACATTAGCTCTAAGCCTCCCGCTACTATTGAATGGGAATAGTATTACAAACAATAAAAGCACTCGAAAGAGTGCTTTTATTGTTTGTAGATTATTTAGAAACGTCAATTCCTTAAACCTACAATTTGAATTAAATTAAAAAAAAAAGCCGCTATTTGCGCCTTTTTTGAGTCAATACTTAAATACTGCCCCCACAATATTTATGACTCAGATTATCATATTTATATAATTTAAAATAAAATTAGAAGTATTAATTATCTAAGTCCCTCTATATATTAATGTAAGCAAAACTTAAAAGGTTAACACGAAATCGAATTATTTTTCATTTATTTTTAAAAACCTAGTTTATATAGGGTTTGTAGACTGCTTTCTTTTTTGTGATAATTTGAATTATTAACTTAAAGAAGCATTTGTATTACTAGATTTAATACTCGTCAATTGTATTTGTTATTTTTAATTGAGCTAGATATTCGTTATTACTTCAGTTTTCATAAAAAAATATGTTTTGTTTAGACTTAATTCAATTCAGCTCTTATCAATAATGATAATTATTTTATTCTCACCTAAATTAAGAATAATTAACAGCGAGTTATCCCTCAATTAATGTGCTTGACTTTTTACATCTAAACCTTCTTTATAGTTAGGTAATTACCTTCAAAAGCTTATTTAATACTTAGGTAGCTTCTTAGTCTAATTTTTATTATATTTGCACGCAATTATCATCTAAAATTGCACTTACATGGACTTACATTCTACAGATAAATTCATCGGAGAAGGATTAACATACGACGATGTATTATTGATTCCAGCTTATTCAGAAATTCTCCCTCGCGAAGTGAAGATCACATCGAAATTCTCTAGAAACATTACTTTAAATACTCCTATTGTATCAGCCGCTATGGATACAGTATCCGAATCGGCTATGGCTATCGCTATTGCACGTGAAGGTGGTATTGCTGTTTTACATAAAAACATGAGTATTGAGGCACAAGCAAAAGAAGTTCGCTCGGTAAAACGTGCGGAGTCTGGAATGATCTTAGACCCTGTAACACTTTCTCACACTTCTAAAGTAGCAGATGCTAAGAAGATGATGAAGGAATACCGTATTGGTGGAATTCCTGTAGTGGATACGGAAGGTAAGCTTATTGGTATTGTTACAAATAGAGATTTACGTTTTATAAAAGACAATACTTTATCTGTAGATGATGTGATGACTAAGGAAGGCTTAATTGTAACTAAAGAAAATACTTCTTTAGCTCAGGCCGAAGACATTCTTCAAAAACATAAAATTGAAAAATTACCTGTAGTAAATGAGGACAATGTTTTAGTTGGACTTATTACTTACAGAGATATTATTAAAGTTCGTGTACAACCTAATGCTAACAAAGACTCTTTTGGTAGACTTAGAGTTGCTGCTGGTGTTGGTGTTACAGCTGATGTTATGGACAGAGTAACTGCTTTGGTTGGTGCTAGTGTAGATGCTGTTATTGTAGATACTGCCCATGGGCATACCAAAGGTGTGGTAGATACTCTTAAAGTAATTAAAGCTAAGTACCCAAATTTAGATGTTGTGGTTGGTAATATTGCGACTGCAGAAGCTGCTAAGTATTTAGTGGAAGCTGGAGCTGATGGACTTAAAGTTGGTATTGGTCCGGGGTCTATTTGCACTACTCGTATAGTTGCAGGTGTAGGTGTACCTCAATTAACTGCTGTTATGATGGTAGCCGATGCTATAAAAGGTTCAGGCGTTCCTGTAATTGCAGATGGAGGTATTCGTTATACAGGAGATATTGTAAAGGCTATTTCTGCAGGTGCCGATTCTGTAATGCTAGGTTCTTTATTAGCAGGTACGGAAGAGTCTCCTGGTGAAACAATTATTTTTGAAGGTCGTAAGTATAAAGCTTATCGTGGAATGGGATCTATTGATGCTATGAAAGCGGGTTCTAAAGACCGTTATTTTCAAGATGTTGAAGACGATGTACAAAAATTAGTTCCAGAAGGAATTGTTGGTCGTGTAGATTATAAAGGCTCTTTAGCCGAAGTAATGTATCAATTTGTTGGTGGACTTAGAGCTGGTATGGGATACTGTGGTTCTAAAGACATTAAAACACTACAAGAAAAATCACAGTTTGTAAGAATTACAAGTGCAGGTGTAACAGAATCTCATCCGCATGATGTTACTATTACCCGTGAAGCACCTAACTATAGTAGAAAATAAAATCTAGTTTGATGAAAAAAATAATTTGTTCATTCGTAATTGCATTAATTAGTTTTAGTGCAGTAGCTCAAAAATCTAATCGTACTTTATTAACTATTGCTGATGAGGCGGTAAGTGTCGATGACTTTTTAAGTATTTACAATAAAAATAGAGCTGTTGGTGAAGACTTAGATCCTAAGACTTTAGACGAATATGTTGATTTATTCGTAAACTTTAAGCTTAAAGTAAAAGAAGCAGAAGCTTTAGGAATGGATACCGTTCCCGCTTTTGTAAAAGAATTAGCAGGTTACCGAAAGCAATTGGCTAACCCGTATTTGGTAGATAACGAAGCTGGCGAACAACTAGTTGTTGAAGCTTATGAGCGTTTGAAACAAGAGGTGAAAGCAAGTCATATTCTTATCACGATTGCTCCAAATGCATCTGTATCAGATACTTTAAAAGCATATAATAAGATTTTAAAACTCCGCAAGGAAATTGTTAAAGGTGCTAGTTTTGAGGTTTATGCAAAACAATATTCTCAAGATCCATCGGCAAAAGATAATGCAGGTAACTTAGGTTACTTTAGTGCTATGTATATGGTGTACCCTTTCGAAAATGCTGCTTACAATACTAAAGTAGGTGAGGTTTCGGAAATAGTACGTACTCGTTTTGGGTATCATATTTTAAAAGTGAACGATAAACGTGAGTCTAGAGGCGAAGTAAGAACGGCTCATATTATGGTAAAGTACCCAAAAGGTTCAGGAGAAAATTCTCCTGAAGAGCTTACTTTTACAGAAAATAAAGTCAACGAAATTTATACAAAGTTGATTTCTGAAAATGCCGATTTCGATGAAATGGCAAAACAATATTCAGACGATAAAAACAATGCTTCTAAAGGCGGTATTTTGCCTTGGTTTGGAACAAACAGAATGGTAGAGTCTTTTGAAAACGCTGCCTTTTCTCTTGCTAATATTGGTGATGTTTCTATACCTACAGAAACTCCTTACGGTTGGCACATTATTAAGTTAATCGATAAAAAAGGTTTGGGCTCTTTTGACGAGGAGAAAGTGGAGTTGAAAAAGAAAATTGAGAAAGATTCTAGAGCTCAAGAAAAAAGAACTTCTTTGGTTAATAAACTAAAGATAGAATACAATTATAAGGAGAATAGAGCTGCTGTAAACGAGTTTAAAAAAATTGTAAACACAGACTTTATTGCAGGTAAATGGTCTTTAGAAGATAATGCTAAAAACCTTACTAAAACAGTATTTTCTTTAGGAGATAAAAAGTACTTACAATCAGCTTTCGCAACTTATTTAATGAAATCTGTTCGCAAGATGAAGTCAAAGGTTCAAATTTCTACTTTGGTAGATGATGTTTTTATCTCATGGTCCGAGGATAGAGTTATTGCTTACGAGAACGAAAATTTAGAAAACAAATACAACGATTTCCGTTTATTGATGCAGGAGTATAGAGATGGTATTTTATTATATGAATTAACCGATAAGAAAATTTGGTCTAAAGCGGTAAAAGATACGACGGGTTTAAAAGCATTCTATGCAGCAAATAAGGAAAACTATATGTGGGAGACTCGTGTAGACGCTAAAGTTGTAAACTGTCAAAATGAAAATATTGCTTGCAAAGCTTATAAGAAACTAAGTAAGGGCAAAACAGATTTAACTAAACTTCAAGCTAAAGTTAATAAGAAATCATCTTTAAATATGGATATTAAAGAAGGTATCTATTTAAAAGGAGATAATTCTGACGTAGACCAAGTGGAGTGGGTAGTAGGTGTTTCAGATCTTATTCACGATAACGAAAATGTGAAAGTTGTTTACATAAATGAAGTAATTACTCCAAAAGTAAAAGCTCTAAGCGAAGCAAAAGGTTTAATTACTTCCGATTATCAAAATACACTAGAAAAAGCTTGGTTAGCAGAATTGAGTGCTAAATACGATGTAGTAATTAATACTTATGTATTAGATTTAGTTAAAACTAATAATCTTTCAGAACTTGATATTGTAGAAGAGCCTAAAACACCTTCTTACAAAGGTCATTTTGTGAAAGCTTTTGGAACAGCTAGAAGAGCTTTAGGTTCTTCTAAAGACATTATTTTTGAATGGTATGGAAATTTATATACCACAGAATTAAAGAAAGAATAAGCATTGCGAAAGCTTTTATTTAACATATTAATCCTTACGATTTTGTCGTCATGTTCTCTCTTCGAGAGAACTGACGACATTTTACTTGCTAGACTTGGCGATTCGTATTTGTATGAATCAGACCTGCAGTCGATTCTAAATAAGGATTTATCTTCAGCCGATAGTTTGGCTTTTATTCAGCAATATGCACAAAATTGGGCACAGGAAGAGCTGTTGCTTCAAAAAGCAGAACTCAATATAGATTTAAGCGAATTCGATATTGACAAACGCTTAGAAGATTACCGTAGGTCCTTGCTTATTCACGCTTATGAGCAAAAGTTAATTCAACAAAACATCGATACTTTAGTCTCTGTAGATGCTTTACAAAGTTATTACAAAGCACATTCCGACGATTATATATTAGCAAATGATGTGGTAAAGTTAATGATGGTAAAAGTTAGTATAGTTGCCCCAGAATTAGACTCCATAAAAAAATGGGTTTTTGCTAAGGACACCCTAAACCTTGAAGCTATAGAGGCTTATGCTCATCAATATGCGAAAAGGTTTTATTACAATCCAAACGAGTGGTTAAATTGGCAAGAGTTCGAGAGATTCTTACCAACTTCATCCGAAAACGAAACTTTTTTTAAGCAAACTAATACTTTGTATCTCAAAGATTCGTTAGATGTTTATTTCGTAAAACTTTTCGACCAAAAAGTACAAGGAGAAATAGCTCCTTTGGAATATGTTGAAGAGGAAATAAAAAGTATATTGCTTAACCAAAAAAAATTAAAAACAGTTGATGTTATTCAGTCAAAATTATTGGAAGATGCTAAAAAGTCAAAACAATTTGAAATTTATTAGTAAGTTGAAAATCACTGCTTTTGCTGCAGCTTTATTTAGTTCTCTATTGTTTGCTCAAGTTACAGTAGATGGTATTGCAGGAGTTGTAGGGAACAATATTGTTTTGAATTCTGATGTTGAACAACAGCTTTTACAGTATCAAGCACAGGGACTAGAAGTCGATGCCGCCCTAAGAGTACAAGTGTTGGAAGATTTGTTGTTTCAGAAACTAATGTTGCATCAAGCTGTTTTAGACAGTGTTATCGTAACAGAAAATGAAGTTTTTAATGAAATTGATTCACGTATCAACAATTTTATTCAGCAATTGGGTAGCGAAGAGCAATTAGAAAGTTACTTCGATAAAAAAGTTTACGAAATTAAAGAAGAGATGTTTGAGCCTATAGAAAGCTCTTTACTTATACAGCGTGTACGTTTCGGTATTACTTCTGATGTTACCATTACACCTTCAGAAATTCGCAGCTACTTTAGTACTTATCCTCTAGATAGTTTACCAATAGTTAATGAAGAGGTAGAAGTTGCTCAAATATTAAAATTACCACCAGCAAGTCCAGCAGCTATTTCTGAAACGAAGAAAAAGTTAGAAAAGTTAAAAGATCGAATTAATAAAGGAGAGAGTTTTGGAACTCTTGCAATTTTATATTCCGAAGATCCAGGTTCTTCCAGAAATGGTGGTTTATATACTGCTATAAAAAGAGGTATGTTTGTTAAGGAGTTTGAGGCAGTTATGTTTGGTTTGGAAGAAGGTGAAGTCTCTGATGTTTTTAAAACTGAATATGGATATCACATTGCACTTTTAGAAGAACGGAGAGAAGGTGAGGTAGATATTCGTCATATTTTAATGTCTCCTAAAATTTCTCCTGTAGATTTAAATATTGCCAAGGATATATTAATTTCCGTTAGAGACTCTATTCTTAACGGTGATTTACTTTTCGAAAAAGCAGTGCTGAGTCATTCCGATGATAAAACCACAAAGTTTAATGGAGGTAAATTAATTAATTCCAATAATGGAACAAGTAGATTTGAGCTAGCTCAATTAGAACAAGGGATTAATACCGCAATAGAGAATTTAGAAGTTGACGCTATAACCGAACCACTTTATTTGAAAATGGAAGATGGTAAAGAAGCATTCAGAATGTTTATGGTTTTAGACCGAAAAGATCAGCATCAAGTAAATTTAATTGATGATTACAAGAAAATTAGAGACTTAGCTTTAGAAAGTAAAAAAGATGAATCTATAGAAAAATGGATTAATAAATCTTTAGATATAACTTATGTTCGGATCAATGAATCGTTCGAATCTGAAGAATTCCATTACAATTGGTTAAAGAAATAAAGATGAAAAATCAGCATACAGATATAGTAGAATTAGATAATTTAAAAGTTCAATTTTCGAGCTTAAAAAACGAAATAGCCAAAGTTATAGTTGGTCAAGATAAGGTTGTCGAAGAGCTTATTTTGGCTATATTCTGTAGAGGTCATGTTTTGCTAGTTGGAGTTCCAGGTTTGGCAAAAACACTATTAGTTCAAACAATTAGCGATTCTTTAGGATTAAATTTTTCTCGTATTCAGTTTACCCCAGATTTAATGCCTTCGGATATTATTGGTGCTGAGATATTAGATGAAAATAGAAACTTTAAGTTTGTTAAAGGGCCAATATTTTCAAATGTTATTTTAGCTGATGAGATCAATCGTACTCCTCCAAAAACTCAAGCAGCTCTTTTAGAAGCAATGCAAGAGCGTTCTGTTACAGCTGCAGGAATTCATCATAAATTAGACAAGCCATTTTTTGTTTTGGCTACACAAAACCCTATTGAGCAAGAAGGAACTTATCCTTTGCCAGAAGCTCAGTTAGACCGTTTTATGTTTAACCTAAACGTTGAGTATCCTTCTTTTTCTGAAGAAGTGCAAATTGTTAAAAATACTACTTCGGACAGAAAAGTTGAAGTAAAAGAAGTTTTATCTACTAAAGATATTATTGCAATTCAAGAATTGGTTCGCAAAATTCCAGTGGCAGATAATGTAGTTGAATATGCTGTTAAATTGGTTGGTAAAACCAGACCAGATGGTGAGTTTGCTACAGCTGAAGTGAAAAAATACCTTTCTTGGGGAGCAGGACCTAGAGCATCTCAGTTCTTAGTACTAGCTGCAAAAGCCTATGCTGCAATTAATGGAAAATATTCTCCGGATATTGAAGATGTGAAAGCGGTAGCTCTTCCAATTTTACGTCACCGTATTGTAAGAAATTACAAAGCTGATGCAGAAGGGATGAGTGTTGAGAAATTAGTTGCCTCTATTTTATAATTATAATTATTTGGGGGAGTACTAAAAAACGATTTTAATTTAAGAGCGTTCGCCAGTTTCTGGTGCTACAAGAAATCCCTAATTTGGATTCTATAAAATTGTTGCTGAGTTTACATTTGTTTATTTCTTTAGTACAATATAGGTAAATCCCGTTTTCTGTTACCGTAAAATATTCTCCTTCAAAGTTTAGTTCATTTAAAAGCTCAACTTTAGTTTTGTTAAGCCTTTTTTGAGGAATACTTACATAGGTCTTGTTTGTGGTGGTTTCTGTGAGTTTGGGATATGGATTCTGAGAATAATCTGTTCTAAGTCCTTTGCCCTATTACAAGGCTTTGAATTCCCTACCATACTTTTTCAGTAACAATTTCTCTATATAGGTAGAAACACCTTCTTTTGTTACTATTTCAGATGTAAATATAATATTCCCACTTTGGATTTATGTTT
>CESE01058356.1_pt1 | contig 10336 bp, 6 predicted proteins | sample 350271 | NCBI WGS metagenome assembly CESE01 (sample SAMEA2621536, study PRJEB7988) | marine metagenome | isolation source: saline water (ENVO:00002010), including | reverse complement strand
ATACAAACATATACAAAGCTATATTCATACTTTTGCACCACCGAAATTCAAGAATTATAATGCTACAGAAACTACTTATTATTTCCCTACTTTTTCTTGGATTTCTAAAAACAACTTCAGCGCAAACAGGGGGTGTAAAAGGCTTTGTGTACAACGCAAAAGATGGCAGTGCAGTTTTGTATTCAAATGTATTTTTAAAGGGTACTGCATTCGGAATCGCCACAGATGGAAACGGGTTTTATTCTATCAGCAAAGTTCCTCCCGGATCTTATACGATTACAATCAGCGCAATGGGTTTCTCCACTTTTGAGGAAGAAGTTATTATTAAAGCCAATCAAACAAGTACAAAAAACATTACCGTTAAAGAGTCCTCTGTTGATTTGAATATTTTCGATGTCAATGGTGAAAAACAAGAATCGCAGACTCAGGTTAAGATGTCTGTTACTAAAATTACTCCTCAAGAAATAAACCAATTACCTACCGTTGGCGGTGAAGCTGATTTTGCTCAATATATGCAAGTTGTTCCAGGAGTAATTTTCACCGGTGATCAAGGCGGCCAGCTTTATATTAGAGGTGGATCACCAGTTCAAAACAAAATCTTATTGGATGGTATGGTCGTTTATAATGCCTTTCATTCCATTGGTTTATTCTCCGTCTTTGATGCTGATATTATGCAAAGTGCAGATGTATACACTGGTGGATTTAGTGGTGAATATGGAGGAAGGGTTTCTTCTATAATGGACATTACTACTCGAGCGGGAAACAACAAAAGAGTTGCTGGAAAAGTCTCTTTAAGCACTTTCGGCGCTAAAGCATTATTAGAAGGCCCATTGAAAAAAGCTAAAAATAAAAATGACGGCACGATCAGTTACATATTATCAGCAAAAACATCCTATTTAGATCAAACTAGTAAAACCTTGTATAGTTATGCCGACTCAAATGGTTTGCCTTACAAGTTCAATGATTTATATGCGAAAATTAGCTTTGGAGCTCCATCAGGTTCTAAAGCGGATTTATTTGGATTTAATTTTACTGACGATGCATCATATAGTAACGGAACCGACATAGGATGGCGGAATTTTGGCGGAGGCGGTAGATTTCTGATTCTACCAAGAGGAAGTAGTGCAATTGTAGAGGGAAACATGGCCGTTTCTAGGTATCTTATTGAAATGAATGAGCCTTCGAATCGAACAAGAAGAAGCGGTGTTCAAAGTTTCAATTTTGGAATAGGATCGACCTACTTTACAGGAGACAATGAGTTCAAATTTGGAATAGACATTGTTGGATTTACAACTGATTTCGAATACACTAATAAATTTGGAAGAGAATTTAAGCAACAAGAAAATAATACCGAATTAGGAATGTTTGCGAAGTACAAATTAACATTTGGTGATTTAATTATTGACCCTAGTTTCAGACTACAGTACTATGCTTCGTTATCTACTATCTCTCCTGAACCACGTTTTGGAGCAAAGTATAATATTACTGATGATTTCAGAGTAAAAGGTGCTGTTGGCATGTATTCTCAGAACTTAATTGCAGCAAATTCAGATCGTGATATTGTCAACCTTTTCTATGGCTTCTTAAGTGGACCTGAAAGCTTGCAAGAAGAATATGTGACTAAAAATGGAACCACAAAAGAATTAAAAAATCGCTTGCAAAAGGCTAATCATTTTATACTTGGATTTGAATACGATTTATGGAAAGGCATTACCATTAACCTAGAAGGCTACTACAAACAATTCAATCAGTTGATAAACATCAACCGAAATAAACTGTATGAAGATGAAGACTATAATGCCGATAAACCGGATATACTTAAAAAGGATTTTATTATAGAGACCGGAGATGCATATGGAGCTGATTTAAGCGTAAAGTGGAGCTATAAGCAGTTTTATTTATGGTCTGTCTATTCTTTGACAAAAATCACACGTTGGGATGGAATACAGGAATACAGTCCAGTATTTGATAGACGTCACAATATAAATTTAGTAGGGGCTTATACTTTTGGTAAAGACCTGAACTGGGAAGCAAATGTTAGATATAATTTTGGTAGTGGTTTTCCTTTCACGCAAACACAGGGATTGTATGAAGAAGTAAACTTTGCCGAAGGTTATGACGCAGACTACACCAGTGCTAATGGAAATCTTAATGCATTATATTCGGATTTGAATCAGGGTAGATTGCCTTCTTATGCAAGACTTGATGCTAATGTAAAAAGGACATGGACTCTCGGAGCTTTCAGTGAACTAGTAGCTTCTGCTGGTATTACTAATGCCTTGAATAGAGCTAATATTTTTTACTACGACAGGTTAACTAATACAAGAGTGAATCAGTTGCCTTTTATGCCAAATGCAAGTATTAGCTTGACTTTTTAAAGTAAAATCAATAACACTAATTTGCAAGCTAGCTACCTCCATTGGTTTTAATGCATTTATATTTGCACCAAACTTCTCTTGATTTGTTATAAGAGAAAAACAAGATACATGGCACACGAAGAAAAATTGAACGGACAGGATATCGATGTAATAGGCGATAATCACCTATCCGCTAACACAGAAACTCCGCTAAGGTCAGACGCATTTGACTTATCAAATGCTGAAAAAATTGAAAAAATTCAAACTGACTTTGCTAATATCATGCACACACTTGGCTTAGACATGACCGATGACAGCCTTAAGGGAACGCCAAAACGCGTTGCTAAAATGTTTGTTAACGAAATATTTGGTGGATTACATCCAGATAACGAACCAAAAGCCTCAACATTTGAGAACAAATACCAGTACAACGAAATGCTCGTTGAAAAAAATATTGTTGTTTACTCTACCTGCGAGCATCACTTTTTACCAATAGTGGGTAAAGCGCATGTAGCTTATATGTCAAATGGTAATGTAGTAGGTTTATCTAAGATTAATAGAATTGTTGAGTTCTATGCAAAGCGTCCCCAAGTTCAAGAGCGCCTAACTATGCAAATTGTAAGGCACATGCAAAAGGTTATGGGAACCGATGATGTGGCTTGTGTAATTGATGCTAAGCATCTTTGTGTAAATTCTAGAGGTATAAAAGACATAAATTCGAGCACTGTTACGGCTGAATTCGGAGGTCGTTTTAAAGATAAAGATGTAAAACGTGAATTCCTGAATTATATTAATATGGATTCTTAACAATAAATCTCACACTTAATGGCCCTATATGATCAATACCCGGTTGAGGTATTTAATTCACTAGGAAAAAATAAAGAAAAGTTTGAACCTTTAAACCCACCTCGAGTGGGTTTATATGTTTGTGGACCTACTGTTTATAACGAGGCACATTTAGGAAACTTACGCTCATTTCTTACCTTCGATATTGTATCGAGATACCTAGAACACTTGGGCTACAATGTCCGTTATGTTCGAAACATCACTGATGTTGGTCACTTAGTTAATGATGCTGATGAAGGTGAGGATAAAATTGAAAAACGTGCTAGATTAGAACAAATCGAACCGATGGAGATTGTACAGAAGTACACCAACGGATTTCATGCAGTAAACAAAGTTTTTAATCTTAAAGAACCCAGCATTGAGCCTACCGCTACTGGACATATAGTTGAACAAATTGAGATGGTTCAAAAAATTATTTCCAATGGCTATGGTTATGAGGTAAATGGTAGTGTTTATTTTGACGTTCAAAAATTTCAAGAGAAATACGATTACGGAAAATTGTCAGGTAGAAAAGTGGAGGATTTACTAGAACAAACCCGAGATAATTTAACTGGCGGATCAGAAAAAAGATTTTTTGCCGATTTTGCAATCTGGAAAGGAGCTTCTGAAAATACTATTATGAAATGGAACTCACCATGGGGAATGGGCGTTCCTGGTTGGCATTTGGAATGCTCAGTAATGAGTACAAAGTATTTAGGCGAACAATTCGATATTCACGGTGGTGGTATGGACTTAAAATTCCCACATCACGAATGTGAGATTGCTCAAAATATTGGTGCAGGAGGTAAAGACCCTGTTAGATATTGGATGCACGGAAATATGCTGACGGTTAATGGCACCAAAATGAGTAAGTCATTGGGTAACGCGTTTTTGCCAATGGAATTGATTGCTGGAGATCATGAATTATTGGATCAAGGCTTCTCTCCAATGACGATTCGTTTCTTCTTGTTGCAAGCACAATATAGAAGTACTATCGATTTCTCGAATGATGCGCTTAAGGCAGCTGAAAAAGGCTACAAAAGATTAACAAATGCTTTCCGCTTGGTTTCAAAAATGGAAGCTACTGAAGGCAGTACTATCAATTCTGATTTAGATTCAGAAATCAATAAACTGTGTAAACAGCTTTATTTGGAAATGAGTGACGATTTTAATACTCCAAAAACGATTGCAATATTGTTTGATTTGGGAAACAAAATCAATTCTTTTGCAAATGATCAAATTCCTTTGAATTCGATTTCAAAGGATACTTTCATTAATCTGAAGGTAACCTTTACAACTTTTATAACTGAAGTACTTGGATTAGAAGACGAAGTTGAAGGTGGTTCGGGTAAATTGGAAGATGTGATGAAAATGCTTATAGAAATGCGAGCAGAAGCACGAGCCAATAAAAACTGGAGTTTATCAGATGAAATTCGCGATAAGTTGAATGCAGTTGGAATCGTTCTTAATGATGGGAAAGAAGGCAGTGATTACCAAATAAAATAAGCTATGATACTCTCCGGAAACGAAATTAAAAGGCAACTCGGTAAAAGCATTTTTATCGATCCTTACGATGAAAAACGTCTGAACCCAAATTCTTACAACTTAAGTTTACACGATAGGCTGCTTGTCTACGATACACCTATTTTGGAAATGAAAAAACCAAATGCTACCAAGGAAATCTTCATTCCGGAAGAAGGGTTGGTTTTGGAACCAGGCAGATTATACTTAGGCAGAACTACTGAACATACTCGAACGGAGAGCTATGTTCCGATGTTGGAAGGCAGAAGCAGTATTGGTCGTTTGGGATTATACATTCACGTTACCGCTGGTTTTGGCGATGTAGGTTTTTCTGGTTTTTGGACATTAGAAATTCATTGTGTAGAACCCATACGGATTTTCGCTGGAGTTGAAATTTGCCAGATTTATTATCACTCGATTGAAGGAGATTACGATAAATACAAAAGCGGAAAGTACCAAGACAATAATGAGGTTCAGCCTAGTCTTTTGTATAAGGACTTTGAGTAGCTTTTGTCATATTACGTAAAATGTATCAAGCAACAACGTTGTGCGTAATACGTTGTACTTTTTACATCATTAAATGACTCTTCTTCTAAAAATAATTGCTTTTCCCTTTTTAGCATTGATAAGAATCTATCAATGGACTATTTCTCCGTTGTTGGGTCAAAACTGTCGACACTCTCCTACTTGCAGTCGCTATACCTACGAGGCAATTGAAGTTCATGGAATTATCAAGGGAATTTGGTTAGGACTAAAAAGGATTTCGAAATGTCATCCTTGGGGAACAAGCGGACACGACCCTGTTCCAAATAAAGAAGATTAGTCACCGTCATTATCTGAAATAGAAACAGTTATTGACATTAAACTCGCTACATCGTTTTTAAATAGAATCAATAATTCTTTTACTTTTCCTCTCAATTCTTCAATCTCTTTTGAGTTCGAAGTAACTATCTGATAAAGAGATTTATCTTTCGGAATTTCATTTCTAATTTCGGAAATTGTTTCTAAAATCATAGAAGCAACAAGAGGGTCCTGTACATTCTTAGATTCTAAAAAGTCTAAGTATTCCTGTAATCCTATTGAACTATTATCTGCAGTGCCTTTCATTATTTTTTCAATAATGACAATTTGATTCTCGATTGAATTAAGGCTTAATTCTGAATACAAAGCCCTGCATTTTTTAGGTTGCACAGACCCTAAACTACCACTAGGCACACCCAATTCCTGAAAGTAAATATTGTCAAGTATTGCAACAATGCTATTGATTAGCTGCGGTATGGGATCGTTGAATTCATTCCCTATATTATTAGAAAAAACTTCTGAATAACCATCATAAATCCAAGTTGATTCAACTTTATTCGCTCTCTTTGCAATGTCTGAACTCACTAATTTCAAGAAACTTAGCCAACGACCAGCATTAACACTGCTCACAATACTATCCTTTCTTTTATAGATGAGATACTCTAGAGCAGGTATTCCCTTAACAGTTAACTTATAAGAAGCGAAATTACTTTCTTCCAGCTGAATAGAAGTATCATAAATTAATTCGTTAATAGATACGGTATCTGTAGGATATGGATTGATAAGCGTAAAAAAATAATTATCCTTAATTGGTCCAACATTAAACATCTCAATCCTACTAAATTGAATCAACAAAGAATCTAATAGACCTTCCGTGACCTTTAGATCTTCTCTGGTAGAAATGGAATTGAGGATGTTGATTTTTTGGTTAAACGCATCTGCTTTAAGATTAAATGATTCTACATCTTTCAATATGATGTCGTTTGTTATGCTTTTCAATAAACTAGATCTTTCAAACTCTACACTTGAAACTTTTGTTGGTGGTGATTTTATTTCTTCCTTTTTGCACGAAAAAATAAATCCCAATAAACAACTTAAAACCACTATTTTTTTCATTACAAGCTATTTAGAAATTCCAACAAATTGCCACGATCATCAATACTTAGTTTTTTATATTCTTCAACACTATTTTCCGCTTCTCCTCCATGCCACAGAATTGCTTCTTCAATATTTCTTGCACGACCATCGTGCAAATAATTTGTATGTCCATTTACAATTTGAAACAAACCAATTCCCCACAATGGCGGCGTCCTCCATTCAGATCCAGTGGCTAAAAAATCGGGCGCATTATCAGCCAATCCTGGCCCCATGTCGTGTAACAATAAGTCCGTATATGGTTGAATTTTTTGATTTGATAATGCTGGTACGTATGGATGAATACTCGTTTCCATTTTAGGAATGTGGCATCCAGAACAGTTTAAATCTTTAAATATTTTAGTACCTGCTAAAACCTCAATTTTTTCCACGTTTCTTTGAATCGGAACAGCTAGTGACCGTGTATAATTAACGACAGAAATGAGGTTATCTTCTGTAATTTCTGGTGAACCTCCATGTGTGCTGTTTTGACAATCTTGCTGAGAAGAAGTACAATTCTGTTCCGAAAATAAATTTGTTGTAATTCCAATGTCTCCCAAAAATGCACCACAGGTTTGTTGATACAAATCAGGCTGATTTGCTTTCCAACCAAAACGCCCCAAACGTCGATCCAATTGTTTAAAGTCCCAAACGTAGTTTGGTCGACCAGTAATCCCATCGTTATTTTGATCAGTTGGATCGGCTAACGTAAGGATATCTTCTTCAGCGATAGCTTCTAAAAGTCCAAGGCCAATCATTTGGTTTGCGACTCTTGGTGAAATATTTACTCCACCAAATGCACCGTAATTACCATTTATGGAAATACTTGGTTCTCGCAATTCGTAAGTAGAACCATCGTCAAATTGACCCATTACTGCAGAATATGTAATCGAAAAGCTACCTTCAGACTCTACTCCATTTATAGATTGATCTTGTAATTGTCCACCATATATATCGTGGGCAGCTGCAGACCCATTTGGATTTATTCCACTTACAGATAAACGTAATAAATAACCTGTTGATTCTTCGCCAACGTACTCTGGAGCTCGGCCTCTGCCATCTTTAAAATGACAACTAGAACATGATATTGAATTAAAAAAAGGACCAAGCCCATCGCTTGCCTTTGTTGAAGAAGGAGAGGTTACCCAATTCTTATTAAATAAAGTATTTCCTGCAAAGAATTCTAACTCTTCATTATTATCTAATCCTGGAATTGGAGAAGAAAAAGCTCGAGGAGAGGCGTCGTTTATACTAGCCTCTCCTCCGAGCAATGCACTGTGTTCTTCAGAAGTTCCGGGCTCGCTATATAAAAGCTCGAAATGTTCTTTTTTATTTAGGCATGAGATGTCTACAACCGCCATCAAAACAAACAAACTGCATATTTTCAGGGATTTAGAATTCAAGTTTTCTCCAATTAATCTGGTAAATCAGTAGAAATTGTGATACCTATACTTGAAGCTGACTCCGCAATTTTATCACCCGTGTCTTGCAAGCTTTTTATAGCGACCATTACTGGGCCTGATCCTCCTACTATTTCACTGCTTATTGCATTATCAAACGGAACAGGTATATTCTCACTATTAGAAACACTGCTAGAAATTAAAGTAGAGGTTTCATTTGCTAAACTTTCATTCATTATTTTTACTAAATCATAAATAGATGTACCAGATACTTCAGAACCATTTGTTCTTGTGTATTTGCCCATGTAAACGTTTTGAATACCCATAGCATTGGTAATAATATCTCTGTGTGTATTATCAGAAAAACAAGAATGTTCTTCTTCCTGATCTTGAGCTTTTAATGCAGAGAACATTCTTTCACCTGCTAATTCAGATTTTGATAATACTCCGATTCCTGTTAAGATTTCTTTAAGGGCTAAATCAACGTCTTTTGATTCTAATGCCGTCAAATAACTTCCTCCAGATTTCCATTCTGCAGTTAACTCCGTAAGTTGTTTTACAATTAAATCGGCACAAATATTAATGTACTGGCCTCTTCTAGTGGCAATCTTTCCGTATTTAGTGATATCAAAATCATCATGCGATCTTTCTCCTGCACCTGTTGTGCTTAAATCTTGACCCCAAAGTAAAAACTCAATTGCGTGATATCCAATCGAGATATTTTTCTCTCCACCTTTTTCATTCAAATCTTCTAGAGTTGTGGCATTGATCGTTGAATAGTTAATTGTGTCATATATAACTCCTTCATATTTGAATGAAGAACCATCTTGAACATAATCAATGTAATTTTCATCCAAAGGCCATGCGTTTAATAAACCTTCAGGGCCATCGGCATCATCAATAGGGCCATTTGAAAATCGAAAAGCTTCTGTTTGTCCATAAGGTTCTCTGGCGGAAAGCCATGATGATTTAGCCGTTGATAAAGTTGCAGAAGAGGGATTTGAAACAAAAGCCTTAACGTCACTTTGCATTTTTACTGCGGCTTCTAAAGCATCTTCATAGTTGGCTAACACTATGTTTGAATAATTATTTAACGCACTTTCCTTGTAATCATCTGATAATAAAGGTATTATAGTTTCGGGTAAAATACAACTTCCATCGTCTTTCTTTGCTTTTTCATTGTAGTTAGTGGCTTTTTCATCTGTGCAACCTTTACGATTACAACTAGATAAAATTGTTAGTCCAGCAATTGTGGCTAATATTAATATGCTATTTTTCATGTTATTCTTATTTAGACTTATTTAAAATAAGGTGCAAAGAAAAAGATGAAAATAAAAATGTACAATACCTAGAGCTAGGTATTTTCAGTCAAGATTAATGATCGTTTACTCGATTAATGTGGTAAGGCTCAATTACATTGCCGTCTTCATCTTTGACTCTGGTAAATATGTCAAACTCTACAGAGGAAATAGAAACGTTTGCGTTTTTAAAATAATAAACGCCTCCCCATGAATGCTCTACTTTCCAATAAATACTTCCAGTTCCGTCCTTAACCACCACTCTTTCTGTAATTTCTTTATTGCCTTTCATATAAACTTCTTCGGTCACTCCAATCGGATACTCTGTTGCAATTTCTTCGTAAACCCCCGGCTGGCTCATATTCCAATCATGATGCTCATGAATACTCGTCGTAGTAGGATTTTGAGCTGCGGCAGCCTTATCTAACAAGGCGTGAATATCGTTATGCTTCTCTTTTGGTTTGGTTACCATTTTGGATGTTGCATATAATTCCTTCTTTTTCTCGTCATGACTTTCTTGCTTAGCCATTGCAGCAGCCGTTCTAGACCCAACAGCCTTTGGTTTAGGTGCAGTTAGAGCCGCTTTCTTAACTGATGGTTTAGGTATAGACTTTTTCGACGATTCTCTTCCAGATTCTTCTTTCTTAGGCTCCTCTTTTTTCTTGGCAGCAATTACTGTTTCATTATTCTTCTTTTCCTTGCCTATAGCATTTTCTTCTTTCTCTTTTTCAGCTATTACTTTTTCAGCTGCTTTGAGAGCTGCAGCTTCTTCTTCAATTTTATTTTTTGACTCTTCAGCGACCAGCTTTTCTGATTGTTCAGTAGCTTTAGCAGAAGCAGCGACTTTCTCAGCCTTCTTTTCTGCCTCTTCTTCCGCTACCTTTTGCTCTTCTTTTGACTTTGATGCTAACTCTTTAGCAGCAGCTTCTTTTGCCTTTTCTGCAGTTTCAGCAATCACTTTTTCTTCTTCTGCTAACTTCTCGGACTCCTCTTCAGATGC
>CESE01042624.1_pt1 | contig 10356 bp, 11 predicted proteins | sample 350271 | NCBI WGS metagenome assembly CESE01 (sample SAMEA2621536, study PRJEB7988) | marine metagenome | isolation source: saline water (ENVO:00002010), including | reverse complement strand
TAAGTACGTTTTTCAATTAATTTTTCTGTACCACGATGCAAGAACCCAACGTGAGGGTCAGCACGTTCAACAAGTTCACCACTTAACTGTACAACAAGACGTAAAACTCCGTGAGCAGCAGGATGTTGAGGTCCAAAATTAAGTACAAAGCTTTTTATTTTTCTTTCTGTATAGGAATTTTGCGGAAATGGTGGTTGTCAGAAATTGAATATGGAAGATTTCATAAATTATTAAGTAATATACTTTCAATTGTACAACATGTAGGTAGAGTTACGTAAGTCAGGCATATCATTGATACTATGGTAGTGTTGTATATAAGTATCGGTTAACACAAATGTGGAAAGGGTAAAGAAATCTACCTCTAAATATGATTTAATATCTGTATTATCATATCTTGTTTGGTCTATTCAGTTTGGTGTATAGTAGCTCTGCTGTTTTTTATTTTTCATGATTTTATACTGTAAAGGCTTGTTTTTACGGTAAACTAACCGTTTAAACTTACGGACACGTTGATTAGTTCAATTTAAAAATCAACGATTTATAATGTAGTACCATAAAGATACTACTAATTGTACAAAATCGTTTTTAATTAAAATAGTGTTGGTTGTTAAAGTTACTGTACCGTTAAGATATATAAAACCTTGGGTACTAAATAACTCTGTAGTGGATATATCAGGTAATAGCTGTGAGTATATAATAATTTTATCAAGAGTTGATTCAGAGTAGCTAAGTAAATATTGATTTGAGAGGTGGTAAAACTTGGTTAAGTATTTTGTAAGTTGTTGTTGGTATTGAAATTTTACGTTTAGGGCGACCTTTAACGCAGAACGTACTTGACGTCAAATACGTTGGTAACCTGGTTTAAAACGTACTCGAGGTATACGGACCTCAGCATTTACATGTAAATCACCTAGATCTATACCTTTTGTTTGGAAATCAAAAGAATAGTAAACGTTATTTAAGTTACTACTATTAGTTAGGGGTGAATTTATATTAGCTTTAGAGAAGTTGCTTAGTAAGGAATTGTTTTTGTGGAGAAACTGCTCTGTTGTAAACAGTTGGTGAAAAAGCTGATATGAGAATCTATCAATAGAGGTAATAAGATTAGTTGATTTAGTTAATAACCGAGTTAGTACTTGTTTTTTTCTCCGTAAGAGTATATTTTTTTTAGCTTGACCAGGGTATACAAAAGAGAATAGTTTTTTTTTAAATTGGGACTTGAGCTTGGCTGGGAATATGTTTTGTCAATTCTGTTTGGATAAAATATTTAACCCACTGTTACGTAATATAAATGATTTAAGTGAGCGTGTAGTAATATGTAAACTTGTAGATTGGTAGTTTGTTTCATGTAAAGAAGCTTTAATAGTTGCGTTGAGTAGTGCGTTACTTTGTAGTATTTTATGTGATGGTATGTAAGCTCTTCACATATGAGATTTTGCAACAGAAGTAAACGATGACTTAACGACCATATTGTACTTTCAAAAAAGTAGACTGTACCTTCGCAATACCCTATTAGGGCTTACAGATATAGGTGATTTTAATTTTATACGGGTTAAGTACTTCGTACTCTTTAACTGGAAAGTGTTTAGTAATTTGACTTTGTTTATTTTACGACGGGGTCGTCTTTGAGGATTTTTATTCAAACGTAGGCTAGTAGTTTTATGTAGTAAAGTAGATATAGACTTTACAGCTATAAGTTTATAGTAGTTTGGCAAATTTGTAAGTATAATTGGTCTATAATTAACTCAATTTAAACCGCTTAATTTCTTATTAATTTTTGTAGGATTTGATAAGGTGCGTAACGTACGAACTTTTAACCGGCGTAAATGCTTTAGTCGCTTATGCGATACTTGGTACGTAGATTGAGTAAACTCTCGTTTGTAATAGTGGGTATATCAGTTATTTAATTTTTGAATATAATTACGTTGTTTTGGTCCTGAACGTGTTGTTAAGAATAGGTAGTAACTATTAATATACTTGTTTGGGAGACGTAAGCGGACATGAGGCTTAAGAAAACTTAAAGAGGACTTGAGAATAGATAGTATTAATTGAGGTAGTGATAATCGACTGTTAATTATGTTTTTATTAGAGTACCTTTTGGGAGTTTTATTAAGTGTACTATAAGATAACTTGAGTACATTTTCGGTAGATAGCGTATCCCACGCTGAGTCCATATATGTTAGCTGTAAATCTGATACACGTGAGCCTAATATTTTATACGTTGGGTTAAGAAAATTTTGTCTGTAAGTGAAGAAATAAGAATGGAAATGTCAGTATGTTAAAAGTTGATGATTTATATTGCGGGTATTGCTTATCTGGGTTAGTAGTTTAAGAGTTGTTATTCGGGGGTTATAATGTAAATTTGATTTCATAATATATAATAACTAAAACCATTTAGACTTAAATTTTACTTGTTGATCAGACGCTGACTTTTTTTTAGAGGGGTATTTTTTTTTAACTACTTTATAGTTTACCTTTTCGATAGCTTTGGACATATTAGATTTTCTTCTAACTTCAACAAGGAAATAACGTAGTACTTTATTATGATTATAACTATTCCACCCATTAGATCACGTTCGCTGTCCACGTACAGGCTTACCTATTGCATGACATCTACCACGATAAGACCTTATAAGGTACAGTCTCATTATATTGAGCCTCAGCAGGTCTGTATATTTATTATTAACTGTGTGTACTTGGGATAGGAAAATGTTTAAAGGTTTAGTTAGTATCTTAGACGTAGTGCTTTCATAATTAGGTAATAATTGTGTGGGTTTTGCTACTAAAAGCGTTAACTCGAACCGCTGGTTTAGTAGTTTTTTAGTCTGTGAAGACAATCCTGGAGTGTTTAGTAAAAAATTTGAGACAGTCTGGTTAGTATAAAATAACGTCCCACCGAAGAAAAATCCTTTTGTTCAATATATCTGTAATACATGTTCGAATTTCATTTATTTTTTCTTTTTAGTTTTTGATTTGAAGAGGGCATATTTACGGTTTCAAGTAAACTCACCAAACTTAAAGCCTACATTTCACGGGTTAACGTGACGTGTGGTTCATTTATTACCAGTATATATTATTATTTCATGATTTAAAAACGTTATAGGTATTACTGAGCTACGGGTACGTAATCTTTTTTCGGACGTATGGTGCACACTATTTGTTTTGATTAGGTACATAATTCTTCATATTTTTGGTGAGAAATAATTTAATTTAGTTGATTTCGTAGTGTGATTATTGTTGTGATAAATTGATCCCATAATATATAATAAGTGTTATTTGAATTTGGTTGTTTTTCCTCACGGAGTTCGTTGGTATTTAATTGCTTTAGCACGTCCACCATGTGGATGATCAATAGGGTTCATTGCAACCCCCCTGACAATAGATTTATAACCTTTATTTTTACGTGTACCGGCATAATTATTCTTGTAGTCTTTATTATTCGGTAACGCTACCGACCCTACTGAACCTAAAGAGTATGTAGAGAATATCTTTTTCACACCTGAAGGTAACTTAATTAAAGCTGTGTGTACACGTAAATCCATCTTTAGTACCACCCCAAATACACCAGTACTTCGTATATATTGAACTCCCTTATAAGGTAGTAGCTCGACTAATGATATCGCTTTATTTTTAGGTAGATACATAATTAAACCGATACATTTTAAAAGGGGTGGGAGATTTGACGTGCGTATAAACGGTTCAGACCGACTAAAGGATGAGTGGAACTGGCTTAAATAAAATAGTTGGTGCTGTGATGTGGTCAGTAAATGTGTTATTGCTCCTGAGGAGAGAAATACTACAGAAACTAACCTATGTACGTGATTATTAAAAATAAAACTAGTTATGAAGAAAATACTGCGTGACCTAAAAGTGTAATTCACAGTTTGTAATCTTAGTCTTTTGTTACGGGTACCCCTTGTTCGCATTACTTTTCAACCATTACGGCCACGCCCTGCATTTCATTTCTTCGAATATCAGAGTTTTTTATATTTAAATTGTAAAGGTAGTTTTGAATTGTAAATACTTTTTTGAGACGAGGCACCTATAGACGAATTTATCCGATCAAGTGTATAAAGTTTATTTGCTAATTTAAGAGGTGTGTTTAATTTCATAATATATATTACTGAAGAGAGTAAGTAGGATAAGTACTTTGTAAAATTCATTAACTTGTGAGATTATATTTTTGGTGGTAAATGAATTTAAGCTGCTGATTATACTCTGCTTTACTGCAGGGAGTGAAGGAGAATCCATAAATATTTGACTTTCGTATATATTACCGGTAGTGTTTACTTCTTTTAATATTGACGGTGAAATTACGTTTGTTAATAAGATATTAGTGCTTAACAATCGATTTTGTTTTTGAAAAGTTTCCGCAAGTTGAGTGGTTAATGTAGAAGTGGTAAATGATAATTCTGAATTAAATAAATTTAGCTTCTTCTGAATTACAAATATATTGGGTATAATCATCTGATGTCTATACAAGCCTGTATTTTGATAATATCGAATGTACTGCTTATACCTAATATATTGTAAGCATCATTGCGATAAAATTGCTAGTAAAGTAAGTCATGATGTTTGACGCTTTCGACTTGAATCTTGTTTACGTACAAAACTAGTTTCATTACGTTGGTATTTTTTAAACCTAGTTGTCATCCTAAAGACCTTAAACAGATAACATTTGCTTAAAGGCCTTAAGCTTTGATTAAGAGGTAAGGTGTTTGAAGACGTTAAATATGATCATTTCCGTACCATTCAGAATTAGTGCTGAGTTCGGACAAGGAGAATCCAATTCGACTTTGTAATTGAATTAACCCGTAAAGTAAAGCCTCGGCTGTTGGGGGACAACCGGGTACGTATGTATCAACTGGAAGAATACGATCACAACCCCTAACTACTGCGTATGAGTAGTGGTAGTACCCACCACCATTAGCACAACTACCCATCGATAAAATTCATTTAGGTTCGGTCATTTGATCATATAAACGGCGTAAAACAGGGGCCATTTTATTTGTTAAAGTCCCTGCTACTATAATTAAATCGGATTGACGTGGTGAAGCTCGAAATATAATACCGAAACGGTCCATATCATATCGACTTGTAGCAGCGTGCATCATTTCAACTGCACAACAAGCAAGACCGAAAGTGAGGGGTCAAAGCGATCCAGCTCTGGATCATCCTATAAGAGTAAGAGTTTTTGATGAGAGTCATTCTAATATCATAATATATTATTATCGACGTAGTGCTCGGCGAATGTGTTGTGAAAAACCGCTAGGTCTAGCGACTCCGTATACGGAACGTCTTTTAATTTTACCGACCATAGGTGAAAAGTCGTAGACTCCTCGGACGGCGGTGTAACCAACTCCTGGCAGATCATTAGCTCTACCTCCATGAACTAATATACGATTGTACTTTGTACATAAGTATCCTTTTCCGGGTAAACGAGCTGTTAAACGTAAGCCGTTATTAAGATTTATTTTAGCTACATGTCGGATAGCTGAATTAGGTTTTTTTGGAGACATCGTTACAACACGGGTGACGATACCCTTGACTTGAGGTGATCGTTTTAAAATTGGTGTTCGTGACATTACTGGATTGGGGTATTTTAAGCTTGGTTTACGGAATTTACGTTGTCTTCTTAATGATTGTTTACATGTTGCCAATTATAAATAAATCTTAGATTACAAAAGCTTGTCATGAGATACCCAATCAATACATTAAGGCTGGTACTCCAAAGAATAATAAACTTTCTCTAGTTGTTAAATCAATAGGTAATCTATACATTAGGTTTGTAGAATAACTAAACATAATATTCATTCACGACCGGAAGAAGAATGTGGGACCAATAAGATAAAGTAGAACTAGTAAGTATAATGCTATTATTGGAAACAGGTCGAAAAAGAAACTAAAGAATAAAAACTCCGCAACGAAAAAAATAGAACCGGGAAATCCTAAAAATATCAAAGTGTTGAGCAGTATAGCAAGAAATAGTTTAGGACACAAGAAATTTAAACCACTTATCTCTGTAATTAGACGTGTTTTAAAACGACGTGCTACAGCATCAACTAACAAAAATGAGTTTGTCGAAAGTAGTGCATGACTAATTAGCATACAGAAACTTGATAACATTAGGTTAGATTGACCACTTACTACACAAATCGTTAACCAATGCATTTCTACAACAGTAGAGTAAGCTACTAACTTTTTTAAATCGATTTGGTAAAATAATTTAAAAACGGCGTCACTAACTCCGATAAGTAGAAATGGATACACATAAAGGCAGGTTGGCTCCAACTGTAGAGTTAATAAACATTTTAGTAGTCCGAAGAAGGCGAATTTTACTAAAACACCACTTAGGAATATAGAAAAGTTTGTGGACGCCTCAACGTGTGCTTTAGGTAGTCAGCCGTAAAATGGTCATATAGGGAGTTTTACCCCAAAACCGGCTAACCAACATAAAAATAAAAAGTTCACCTCAAATGATGAGAAATAGTAATAGGATATAATTGAAAATTTGGAACTGTCACTTACCATGAATAAATATAATAACCCAAAAAGTAGAAATAAGGCTCCAAACTGCGTTCAGAAGAACATAAGATAAGCAGCTTCCACACACCGACGTGTTTTAGCAAATTTGTAAAGAATAAAAAAGGAAGGAACTAACAACATTTCATAAGCTAGGAAAAACAGGATTATAGAGTCTGTGAAAAAAATAGTATAACCAGCTGCAAGAATTAATTGACAGTAAAACATGAAACTCATAAGCTCGTCCTTATTATATGACAGGCAGAATAAAATAGACAGAATTGTAATTAACATAAAAACGTATATAAAAGGGTAATAATAAACCTCAATTAGATTTAGTGAGAGGGATGTGGTTGTGAAAAAATCATTACTTGTAAATAATGAAATTAATGAAATATCTAAATTAAGAGAATTTGATGAGAAATATATTAGATACTGATAAAAATCAAGTACGGCGTTTAATGCCAAGAAAATTATTAGAAATACAAATAAAGTGTTTACTATAAAAAGTTTCGATACTAGTATGGTTGTTGCAGTTCTGTATAAAGAATACAGAGAAAAAATACGAAGCATAAATAAGACTAATAAAAAGACTAAGGCATTAAATAAAAAATAGTATATATAACCATATCATAACATAAATTATCAAAATGAATAATAAGAAATCTGACGCGAAAGAGATAAGGGTGTACTAACTTTACGTCGTGTTTTCGTAATGAATTTTGTTTTTGCAGGTAGCCTATGTTGGATTTGGCGGGCAAAATAATACGCACGACCTGGACGCAGATTCTTAAATTCAAAGACACACACACCGGCGGGTAGTTCGATAAATCAACTAGCTAATTTACCGACTCCTTTTCCCATCCTTGATCCTTCAACTTTTTTACTTAATGGCAAATGTGGAAATAGATTAAATCAAACATAACGAGAAGTTTTGTCGACTTTACGAGAAGCTTTTTTCAAAAATAGTTTTATTCTAAATATCTGTTTATTATTTAATCGGAGTGGTTGGACTAATTTTAACCCGTACTGCCCATATAAAACTTTGTTATTTTTAGGAGTTCGGAACGTACGTCGTTTAAAGATGTTTTTGTATATAAATTTACGTGGACGTAATAACACTTATAATTAACTTAATATTCACAAGAATATAAGTGAGAGTTCATCAAAGACAATAAATCCAGTAATCAGAATTATTAGTAAAGAGATTGATAAATAATAGAAAGACAGTATTAGTCGTTCATTAAGTACATAGGGGACTTGAGTTGTTTGATAATTTGTTGAGTGTAGGAAACGTATATTTTGTATATAAAAATATAACCCGACGAAAACAATTACAAAAAAAAGCGTATAGAATAGGAAAAAACTATTAGCTATACTTAAAATGAATATCAGTAATTTAGTAAAGAAACCTGCGAATGGGGGTACTCCCGACATAGAGAATAGTATTATAGTAATTAAAAGTACGTTATAGCTTGAGAAGCTAAAATTATTAAAAGCTTGTAAAGTTTTTAGCTTTAGGCTTAGTACTGAAAGTATGATTCAGAACAAGAACGCTAGAGTAAAATTGTATACACTTAAATACGTAACCATAGAATGTAGGGATATCAAAATATCTCATGTTACTAACATTTATAAGTTTCAGAGAGTTCAATTATTCAATTTCCAATTTATAAGAAAGTAGTTATTTAAGTTTTTACTTGAATACATAAGTTTTTTAGGGGACGTACGTAGTGGGCTAGGTGACATGTTTTGATTTTTACGCTTTAGTGACTTCACTCAGTCTTGTTTGTTTTTTTTATTTTTGGGACTTTTTACAACTGCCAATTATATATTGTACTTAGGTTAGTTAGAATGCTATAGAAATAATAGTACATCTATATAATGAGGTGTTGCCAGTGCTAGAAAAACTAATAAAGAATTTAATATACTACTAATCGCAAGGAAAGCTTTAATATAGTATGTTTCACAAATAATAAAGAAGAGGAAGAAGAGTCCTATTAGGATTAGAAGTCAGAAGAAAACGATGTAAAAATAAAATATTTCTGACAAAGATGAGAGGAGAAAGTTTACAATAAAAATATAAAAGGAGGAGTAAAAGAACGTTATGTAGAAAAAAAGTGTATACAGGGGGAGACCTTTAAAAAAGGTAGGTTTTCAAATAAAAAGTGGAGCTAACCCACATTTGACAAAAATGGCAAATAGTAATATAAACCATATTAAACCTAATGTAAATATGTCCCGTGTGGTATTGGTATTTATAAGGAATAAAAAAACATATTCAACTATATACCAATCTAATGTTAACAGTTTGAAATAAAAAAGTAATAGAAAGACAAAAAGATTAAGTGACGACACTAGAGATATTCAGAATATATATAGTATAGATTGTAGATAAGTATGTGGCGTTGATTGTTGAAATAAGTGACCGTAATTTAAATTTAGGTTTCGGTAGAAGAACGCGGATGAGAATGTAGACGTTATAACAAGTAAAAATATTAAAGCTCCTATAACTTCAATTATGAAAATGACAGTAAAGATAGTGTTAGCGTAAAATATTAACGTGACTCAGTATAGGAAATGGAATGTAACGATTGTGTAGTCATAGATTTCTCTTGATGTGAAATAAGTTGTTGAATTAAATATCAGTAGGTATAATCAGAAGGTAATTAATGTTAAATATGTAATTTTGAGTTGGAACGACGTAAAAACAATATGACCAAATCAGACAGATAAGACAGGGCCAACTCAGAGATTATTTAGAACTATGAGAAGAATTACCGGCGTGGATAGTACTCAGAAAAGGTCAAAAGAGTTAATGAATGTGAAGTAAGTTTTTGACTTACTTACGGTATATTTTGTAAAAGAGTGGAAAATAGGTAAGAGGTACGTTATAAGTGAGGTTAGAAGTAGAATGTAACTAATAAGGAAAAAGAAGGAGAGGCTTCAAATATTTGAGAATGTTAAAAATACCATAACATATAAATTTAAATTGCGTACAAATAGTAAGCTAGAATACAAAGGAACAAATATATAAACAAGACGTGCCAAACTCAAAAGTTTCCTATATTAACAAACACAAGGGTGTTTAAGAGGTTATTACTTTGTACAGATATAATGGTTGTAAGTCAGAGTGAGGTACTATATAAACTTAATAGAACCATAATATTAAACAGAATGTACCTATGCCTGGACTTGAACCAGGACCCTTAAAGGACAAGGTTTTAAGCCTTGCATGTCTACCAATTTCATCACATAGGCGTTAAATTTAGAGTTACTAGAGTTGTAAAAATTTTGAATCCCCGCTCGGTATTAAAATTTGAAATCTTTTTAATAAAAAAAGGTTTGTCTCAACAAAAGGAATTGAGGATTTAAGCGATACTATAAGGTAAAAAAGTTGATTGACGGTTAGTACCTTACAACTGTACGGAGTTGGAACTCTGAAAGATATTACAAGTTGGTAAAATTTGAACTGTAGCTGCTCTTGAGAAAACGTTTTATGTGCCATAGGGGCTTTTAATATAGTAGTTTTATGTACATTAGTGGGCTTAAATGCGAATGAGGGTTTAGATGTCCTAGAGTGATTTTTCTGAATGTATCATAGTCAGGTCATAAGAAGATACGATTGTTTCGTAAACAATTTTTTATGTTTTTTTGAAATAGGGGAATTAGATTTAGAATTAAGTAAACGGACATTAGTGATTTTATGGGGGGTTATAAGTGAAACAAAATGAAACGCATATTTAATTTGGGGCGTTTGGGAAGTTTTTAAAGTGTTTTTGTATAAAGTAGCGTAATTTATATTACTCGTAGAATGCATTTATCTCAAGTTAG
>CESE01032030.1_pt1 | contig 10362 bp, 10 predicted proteins | sample 350271 | NCBI WGS metagenome assembly CESE01 (sample SAMEA2621536, study PRJEB7988) | marine metagenome | isolation source: saline water (ENVO:00002010), including | reverse complement strand
AGCTGCGCCTTGTCCTCCACCTATACACATTGTCACTACTGCATACTTTGCATTTCTTCTCTTCCCTTCAAGCAAAGCATGACCAACTAAACGTGCTCCACTCATCCCGTATGGATGCCCTAATGATATAGATCCACCATTCACATTCAATAACTCGTTAGGAATTCCTAATTTATCTCTGCAGTATATGACTTGAACTGCAAAGGCTTCATTCAACTCCCATAAATCAATATCATCAATTTTTAAATTATGTTTTTTCAATAACTTTGGTATTGCAAAAACAGGTCCTATACCCATCTCATCAGGCTCACAACCAGCAACTGCAACACCATGACAAATACCCAAAGGGTTAATATTTTTTTTCTCAGCAAGTTTTGATGACATAAGAACTGAAGCGGAAGCTCCATCTGATAATTGACTAGCATTTCCAGCCGTAATAAAACAATCTTTTCCTAAAACTGGTTTTAAATTTTTTAATCCATCTAAAGTTGTTGAGGGTCTGTTACATTCATCTTTAGATAATTCAACTTGATGATAATATATGTCTTTACTATCCTTATCTTGCATTGCCATTTTAGTTTTAATAGGAATTATTTCTTTATCAAAAAAACCTGCTTGTTGGGCTTCAAATGTTCTAACTTGACTCTGTAAAGCGTATTCATCTTGTTTATCTCTACTAATATTATAACGCTTTGATACAGTTTCAGCTGTTTCTATCATGCTCATATAAATATCTGATTTATATTCCATCAAAAATCTATCTTGAGCCTTATGTTTATTAGAAAAATCATTTTGAACTAAAGAAATAGATTCAAGTCCGCCTCCTACTACTATTTCCATTTCTTTGCAGGCAATTTGTTTAGCACCTATACCAATAGCCATTAAGCCAGAGGCACATTGACGATCCACACTCATTCCTGGAACAGAAACGGGCAACCCAGATGCAATCGCTGATAATCTTCCAATATTATAGCCTTGAGTTCCTTGCTGAATAGCGGCTCCAATTACTACATCTTCAATGAGATTGGGATCTAATCCAGATCTTTTTATAGCTTCTTTAATAGCATAACTAGCTAAAGTTGGAGCATCTGTATCGTTAAATGTTCCTCTATAAGCTTTTCCTATCGGAGTTCTTGCTGTTGAAACAATTACTGCTTGATCCATATCTAAACTCCTTCTTTTTATTAATTAGTTAACATAAAAACTATATTAATAAATAACAGTTTTTGCAATATATACTAAAAAGGTAGAATAATTATAAATAGTATTAGTATGTTAAATTGTTTTTTCCTGATGCATCAATCCCTCTCATATGATAAATTTTTCTATCAGAAAATTTATTAGCGTTTAGTTTACTAAAAAGCTTTTCATCTTTAGCTAGTTGATGATCATATTTACTGCTAGTGGGCATGAATCTCATAGTAATAGCTCTTCTTGCATTAGGAGAATTATTAGCTTCTGAACCATGAACCAAATATACATCATGAAGAGAAATTTGCCCTCTTTTTAAAATTAAATTAACAGCTTTTTCTTCATCATATTCTTCTTTCATAAGCTCCTGATTTAGAGTTAAATTTTTATCATTATTAATATTATGAGATTTTAATTTTTGATCTATGTGAGAGCCTTTTATAAATCGAAGACACCCATTTTCGATTGTTGCGTCATCTATAGCTAACCAAACAGTGCAAGTTGCCAAAGGTCTTATTGGCCAATATTGCCCATCTTGATGCCACGGTGTTGCATGACCATCTATTGGAGGTTTTGCAAAAAAACTTGAGTTCCACAAAGCAAAGTCTGGACCAATCAACTGTTCAACATAATCTAGAATAATTTTATTTTTACAAAAGTCTAAAAATCCTTCGTCATATGATAAAACTGCTGGGCAGTAATTTTTAAATTCAGGATGTTTATTTAATAAAGCGTTATGCCTTTCTTCAATTTTAAGCAACATATTTTCAGGCATGATAAAATCAGGAATAATAAAACCATCTTGTTTATATTGATCGATTTGTGATTTTGATAACATTTAATTTCCTCCAACAAACTATTCAAATTTATATATTAATTTCTTTCCAAGTTTTTCTCATCCATTTTGTACATTCTACAGCTTGTTCAAATAAAGAGTACTTACAGCCCTCACCATAATCTGTATTTGGAATAAACTCTGTAGAAATCTGGCCAAGTTTTGATTTAGGGTCTTTTGAATGATACCTCATAAGAATTCTTATACATTCTTTCCAAGGATCTAATAAGTCCTTACTCCATTTCTCATGATACTCTTCATCTTTGGGCTGCTTAAAAGGATATTGAATCCCTCTTCCCAGAGATCCGTTTGGATGTTTAGCATATATATTTAATGGATTATTTGGAATAGCCGCTCTTGCATGACAATGTCGAACCCAACCATAATTAATCCATTCTTCTACGACATTACCTTCAGAAAACGGATCAATTATTAATTCTCCTGATATAATCTGTTTATCAATGTTAAAAACTTTTTGTTCTTTAAGATTATTTATTTTAAATATTACGTGACTATGATCAAGAGTAATATTGAACTCTATACCTTTATCTTCTACTAATTTGCCGACACGAGAGACTCTTAAAAAATCTTCGCTCCACATATTTACGTGAATTTCAAAACATGGAGTTACACCGTATTTTAGTCCAATATCATAAGCTTCTATATAAGTATCTCTAACTTCATCGTCTGTTACTAATTTACCGTTAGCTTTATGAGATTGAATTTGGATATTATGAACAATAGAACCTAACTCTCGTGCCGTTTTGAAATTTTGAATTAATAAATCTTTATGTTCACCAATAGTGTAAAACCAGCCACCTGCAATTACTGGCAGATTAAAATTTTTACTAAATTTTTTGAATTCATCAATTTCATGTAATTCAGGAGTTTTATCTACATAGTCAAAAATACCAGTATTCTTGACCATATTAAATCTAGTTTCAATATTTGGCATTGCATCTAAATGGGTGTGTTTTATTCCATTAGTTTGAATTCCAAATTGTAATTGGTTTTTTCTATTATTAGTCATTTATTTTCCTCAAACACTCTAATAAACTTCTTCTCCTTCTAGCATAACTCTATGCATAACTCTTAATTGGGTAATATCATACTCAGAGTTAGCTTTATGCATAGTACAACGGTTATCCCAAATAACTAAGTCACCTTTTTTATAACTATGATTATATTGAAACTTTGATTGAAATGAAAAATGGTATAATTCATCTAAAAGTTCATCACTATCATGTTCGTCAAATCCACTTATGTGATCAATTCTATTAGGATTAATATATAGCGATTTTTCACCTGAAATAGGATGCGTTCTAATTAAAGGATGTTCAACCGGAGGAGTAAGTTTTTCTTCATCTGTTGACAATTTTTCTACTTGAGAAACATTCCTTCTACTTTGCCATTTATGAACAGCTCTAAGGTTTAAGACTTTATTTTTTATCTTTGCAGGAAGTTTATCATATACGGAGTAACAATTAATAAAATCTGTACCTCCACCATTTTTAGGCAAAGTTTCTGGATATATAAAAGTCAGAGTTGCTGGTTTGTTTCTATATGAGTCATCTGTATGCCAATGACTTGCATACACCTTAGGTTTTTTATCAGCTTCTTTTGATCTATTTGTAACTTCAATAACCTCAGGAATTCCTTCAACAGTTGCATTTTTTATAAAATATTTTTTGGGAGTTCCAAAAATTTTTGAAATATTTACAAGATCTTTAGGTTTTAAGTTTTGCCCCCTAACACAAATAACTGAAAAGTCCGTTATCGCCTTTAAAAGAAGATTTTTAATTTTTTTATCAATTATTGAACTAAGATTGACACCTATTATTTCAGCACCCATAACTGTAGATAATGGGTTAATATTTATTAAGCTATTCATACCACACTCCCCCAAGGATAGTTAATTTAATATGTTAAGTAAAAAAATAAGATGAATACAAGAAAATAATTTTTTAAAAGCTTAATTTATTTAACAAGTTCTCTTTTCTTTTCTTGTAATTTTTTAATAATTCTACAAAAATATAATCTTTAAGATAGGAAATTTTAAACATGGATGATAAAATTATTAGCAAATATATCCACTTTGCTGAAAAAGCATTATTAATCTTCATAGCTTTTGCAACTATTTTTGCAACTATCCAAGAAATAATAGAATTAGTAAAATTAAAAAGAGTTCTTCTTGCTGATTTACTTTTACTATTTATTTATACTGAAGTTTTAGGAATGGTCGCTGCTTTCTATAGAAGTAGTAGAATACCTGTTACTTTACCGTTGTTTATTGCAATGACGGCTCTTGCAAGAATGATTATTCTTCAAGGAAAAGAACCTAGTGATCTTTTATATGAGGCAGGAGCTATAGTTTTAGTTGCAATAGCTTGTTTAATTATAAGAACAAGACCTCCTGAAAACTATAGAGCTAATATAGAAGAATAATTATTATTCACTTATTTTGTTAAATATGATAAGTTTTATGAATGCTTATAGATGGTTTACAATATTGTAATTGGTCAGAAAAAATTTTTAAAGAATGGCGATCATCAAATTTGACTGCCGTTCATGTTACTATTTCATACCATGAACAATTTAGAGAAACTGTTTCTAATTTTGAACAATGGAACAAATGGTTTGAGCAATTCCCTACCTTAATTACGCCAGCATTTTATGCTGATGATATTGAGTTAGCAAAAAAAGAAAATAAAACTGCAGTTATATTTGGGTTTCAAAATCCATCACCTATAGAAGACGATATCGGGTTAGTTGAAATTTTACACAGACTTGGTGGAAGATTTATGCAGCTTTCGTATAACAACCAATCATTATTAGCAACAGGTTGTTATGAAGATAATGACCCTGGTATTACAAGAATGGGAAAAGAAGTTATAAAAGAAATGAATAGAGTTGGAATGGTGGTTGATATGTCTCATTCATCTGAACGTTCTACTTTTGAAGCGATTGAACTTTCATCCCGACCAATAGTTATAAGTCACGCTAATCCATCCTTTTGGCATCCTGCCAAAAGAAATAAATCTAATAATATTTTAAAAAAATTGGCAGAAAATAATGGAATGCTTGGATTTTCTCTTTATCCTCATCATCTAAATAATAGTAGTCTTTGTTCAATAGAAGATTTTTGTTTAATGATTGCAAAAACTGCTGATTTTATGGGGATTGATAACATTGGGTTTGGTTCAGATCTTTGTCAAGATCAACCGGATAGTATTGTTGAATGGATGAGAGTTGGAAAATGGACAAAAGAGATTGATTATGGAGAAGGATCAGCTTCTAACCCTGGATTCCCTGAGATGCCTAGTTGGTTTAAAGATAATCGTGACTGGGATAATATTATTGTTGGGCTAAAAAAACATGGCTTTTCAAATCAAGAAATAAATAAAATAAAAGGAGAAAACTGGTTGAGTTTTTTCCGAAAATCATTCAGATCTTTATGATTATATGGTTGTAGTTTTAAAAAAAAATAAACAAACTACAAATAAAATTCCTTTGAGAAAACCTTCAGAGGTTATGAAATTAGAACGCTTAGGAAGCTTTCATCAATCTCGTTTGTCTTTTTCTAGACAATTGATTAATGAAATAATAAATAACAAATGGACATTTAATATATCAGAATGGAATATTAGTGATGATGGAATTGGCCACGCTGTCATAAGTGCAAATTCTAATACAGATGTATTTTCTCTTGTTATCTTTTGTCATTCCATCAGGGATGATGAAAGAAGTGATAGAGTAATAGCTGACAAATGGGATATGACTTTTTCTTTATTTAAAGGAGTACCGAATAAAAAAGAAATTGCTCATATGTCTCAAAATTTAAAAGTCCAAGAATTGGGAAGACATTTATCAAAACAATTAACTCTAAGTAGAGCAAATAAATCCTTAAGAATTTTTGAAAAAGTTATCGAAGCATTATCTTCTGGGAAACAACCAAGTCATAATTTAATTAATGATATTGGTTATTTAGTTAGAACAACAGCTGTTTATGGAAATGGGAAATTTGGAATTGGTGATTTCTCTGAAATTCAAAATCAAAACTTTTTAAAAAAACCTTTTCAAGCCGAAATGTTAACTGTTTATTTAATTAGATATTTTTCAATAGAACTTGTTAATTTCCTCTCTAAAATTAAAGGCGGATCGAAGGCCGTTAGACTATCTGAAACTATATCGAAACATTTAGGTGTAGGTAATGCAACGGGTTTAGGAATGGCCCCTTTTTTGATAAATCATCAAGAACTTTTAAACAAATGGATTGATGCAAAGGAAACAGCCTTATCTCGTGTTTTTTCTCTTAATAAAATTAGTGCTTCTAAACAAAGTAATATTAGTAATTTAATTGAACAAGCATTTAAGTATACACTTCAGTGGAAAGTTAATGATCCACTTCAAGCTAATAGAATTAAAACTCTAAACACTGAATTAAAATTTATTATAAATGATGTAAGTACAAAAAAAATTCTAAATCAACCCTATCCTTTAAAAACATTATTTGACTTTTTTAATAATAAAATAAGTATTGAGACCCAAGAAATGCTTCACTCTATTTTTCTTGAACCGTTTTCAGAAATTATTGACGACTTGACAAATAATATGAGCACAACAGAAAAAAGTACTGTTCCAGTAAATTTTACTGTAGATGAAATTATTAAAATTATTGAAAAGAATTATAAATGGGCCTTAGATATTGATATAAAAAAAGATAAAGAAAATTATTTTTTTTGGTACACGTCTCAGGCAAAGTTAGAGCCTAGATTAGGAATACGTAAAAAAGACATTGGTTCTGAAAAAGAATTACCTTTTGATATTCCTCATCAGATTCAAAAAGCATTAACCATTTTGAAAATACTACCAAAAAGTACTTCAGCTTCTGAAGCTATGATAGTCTATCCTAAAATAAGAAATATTATTAGAAGAGTAATTATTAATAACTTTTCTCCTTATAGTGAAATACAAGATAATTTAATTGGATCTAAAACCAAGCCAATAGATATATTGAGATGTAAATTAAGTTTTTTTGGAGCATCTAAATATGATCCAAAGTCTAATCTGTGGACAAGAATTACTCTATTTCAAGGAGCACCTCTTCCCCATCAATTAAAAAAGCAAGATGAGTCTGATTTGCTTTTTCCATCTTTATCCCCCACTAATTAATGCTTCAACTATCGCTAAATGAGATTTTTTCAGAAACCCAAAAAGCTCTTAGAAGTGTTAATATTGAATGGGGAATAGCTAAAGATTGTGCTGCCTTATCGAGATGGCTTGCAATACATGACCAATACTTTCTAGGATCTATTCTTAAAACTATTGAAATGTATAAAAATCAAAAATTTTCACTTTCTATTAAAAAAAATAACATAAAAACACCACTACCTGCAACCTTAATGGGTATGTTGTTAGTCGAATATATTTCAGTAAAAAAAGAATGGAAAGGGTATATTCATAACCCTAAATTTTTAATTGCCGCAATGGGTTTGATTGCTGAAGAACAGCAAGTTAACTTAGAGTTAAGCGATAAGAGAAATAAAGTTATAGCTATAACAAATAATAAAAAATTATATGCAAACTATAATGAATTAACAACTTCAACTGATTATTTTGTTTTAAGAATTAATAATATACCAGACATTAGTAAATTTAATGAAATTTTGATTTCAAAAAAACCAAAACTATCAAACGTAAATAACAAGTGCTGGACTAAATTAAAAGAAATGGCTTTTGAAACGTATGTCCCAGAGAGTGAGACTTCTATATCTGGAGCCGGGTATTAGGTTAACTTTTAATTAAGTAATCTTTAATAACATTATTATCAGGATCAAGTCCTAAACCTGGCTTATCAGGCACTATAAAAAATCCATCTTTAGGTTTAAAAAGATCCTCAGGATACAAATAAGCCTCAAAATCTATAAAAAATCTTTCTAATAAACCTGGGTTTGGCATAGATTGAGCTAAATGTAATGTAGCTAAAAATCCAGGGCCAAAATAAGGTGAGTGAGGCATTACTTGAACACCATATGTCTCAGCTAGAGAGACAACTTTTTTAAACTCAGTTATTCCACCAACTTTAGTTACACTTGGCTGAGCATAATCAACAGCTTCAGCTTCAAACATTTTTTTAAATTCAAATGATGTGCATGCATTTTCTCCTGCAGCAATAGGAGTAAAGATTTCTGTTCTTAAATTTGATAAACTTTCAAAATCTTCAGGAGGATTTATTGGTTCTTCTACCCAGTATAAATTATAATCTTCCCAGACGTTTAACATTTGTTTAGCTTGATCCTTTGTCCAAGGACAATTTGTATCAACCATTATTGGAATATCTTCTCCAACAGCTTCTCTTGCAGCTTCGACTTCGGAAGTAAACACTTCATGAAGCTTTATATATTTGTATCCAAGATTAATAGCATGTTTACATCTATCTTGAACTGACTCAGCATCTTCATAACGCCATAAACTAGCATATGCTGGCATTTTTTTATCACCAGATGAACCTAGAATATTGTATAAAGGCAAGTTACTGAATTTACTTACAATGTCCCATAATGCAATATCCACAGCACTTATCGCAAACATTGTTATTCCATAACGACCAAAAAGATGAAGTGTCTTTTGAAGTTCAAAATTAATTTGCTGAACATTCATAGGATCTTTTCCAATCAGATGAGGTTTAATCATATGATTTATAGCTTCTGCCACAGCTCTTCTACAATGAAAGGCAAAAGCATCACCCCAGCCTATAATACCCACATCAGTCTCTATTTTGACAAGACAAAAGTCTAAAGCATCAGCTTTTAGGAAACTTGTAGGAGCTTTTTTTTCAACTCCTCTAGAAAATGGAATTTGTAATTCGTAAACCTCTATGCCTGTGATTTTCATATAACACCTTTTTATCTTATCTAATATGACTCATGATCTGCCAACCATTTTATAACTTTTGCAGCAGGGTATAACCAAAGTAACCCAACGATAACATAAATCAACCAGTCTAATAGCCAAAAATATCCAGTTACATATTCAAATATAAACATGCATAATGCCACATAGACTATTAAACCGGGTATAATACCAAGCATTACTATAAAATGACGCCATCTTTTCAATGATTTTTCCTTAAATAATTTTATGATTTATGAATTTATTAATTAACTTGGAATTAGTCCACCATCAACGTTATAAGATTGACCTGATATATTCTTTGCTCCTTCGGAAGATAAGAAAACAACCATTGCAGCTATGTCTTCAGGATCATTTGGCCTTCCTAAAGGAATATCTCTAACATAATGCTTCATAATTTCAGCCTCAGTTTTACCTTGTTCTAGTGACCTTTTCTTTACAATGCCTGATAGTATATTCGTATGAGTAATACCTGGACAAATAGCATTAACAGTTATTTTATATTTACCTAGTTCTTGAGCAGCAGTCTTAGTTAAACTTATAACAGCTCCTTTACTTGCTGCATAAATTGCGTTTGACACATCCACAAAACCTTTGCCACCAACGGATGCCATATTGATTATTCTTCCACCAGAACCTTGTTTGATCATTTGTTTTGCAGCTATTTGTAAACAGAAAAAAGTTCCCTTTGCGTTAACATCATGAATCCAATTCCAATCTTTTTCAGTTAAATCCATAATATTTGAAGTTCTTGTAACACCTGCATTATTAACCATTACATCTAAACTACCAAATGCATCAACGACGCTTTTTATCATGTATTCGATATCTGAATTATTAGTGACATCTGCTTTAATTGCTAATCCTGATCCATTTTGAGATAATATAAGCTCTAATGTCTCACTTGCATGATCAATATCTATATCTACGCAAGCTACATTATATCCTTGTTTACTCATTGCAATAGCGATAGCTCTTCCAATACCATTGCCTGCACCAGTGATACATATGTTTTTTGAAGTGTTATTCATAGTTTTTCCGAACTTTAGTTAACAGCCATTTAAACGGCTTGATTTACCTCTAGCATATTTGCATTAATATCATATAAATAAATTTGATGAAAACCTGGCATTGCATAAACCTTAGCATCTGAATAAAGTATTTTTTTATTATCTAGTTTTTCTTTTAAAGCTGATAAGTTTTTAATTGTAAAAGCTGGATGTCCTCCAATAGAGGGATTATGAGCAAAATTATTTCTCCATCCAAATCCTTCATCAGGTTTAATAATATGAAGTCCTCTATTACTATCCGATAGAGGCAATATTGCTAACTCCGATGGATCAATACTAAAGTCTCCTTTATTTATAGGAGCTAGCCATTTACCTTCAGACATTCCAACCAAATTACAAAAGAAATCAATAGAA
>CESE01026450.1_pt1 | contig 10400 bp, 7 predicted proteins | sample 350271 | NCBI WGS metagenome assembly CESE01 (sample SAMEA2621536, study PRJEB7988) | marine metagenome | isolation source: saline water (ENVO:00002010), including | reverse complement strand
TATCATATCCAACGCGCTTGACGTCTGACAAATCTACATGGTCTAGCAATGCGTCGCCAAACTCACGTTTTAAAGACTCTCGCCCTTTTTTCCCAACGGTTAGGATTTTTACAATTTTTCCTTCAGCCAGTAATTTTTTTGCAGCCACACGCGCCAGCTTAACAATATTGGAATTAAAGCCGCCACACAAACCCCGTTCTGCTGTCATTACTACCAGCAATTGAGTTTGCTCAGAGCCAGTCCCAGTCAAGAGCCTAGGACCTCCCTCCGAAGCACCAACAGAGGAGGCTAAACCGGACATAACTGAGTTAAAACGTTCTGCATAGGGGCGACCAGCCTGCGCCGCATCTTGGGCACGGCGAAGTTTTGCAGATGCAACCATTTGCATAGCCTTCGTGATCTTACGGGTCGATTTGACCGACGCAATCCTACTTTTTAAATCACTTAGGTTCGGCATGTGAAAACATCCTTACGCAAAATCGGAAGCAAATTCGTCAAGTGCAGCTTTAATTTTATCTTCAGCATCACCCTTAATTTTTGGATCGTCATTTGTGATCATCGCCAGCACATCACTCGCTTTACCCCGGAGGTGAGCCAGCAAACTGGCTTCAAAACGGCTCACATCAACTACATCAATTTTATCCAGATATCCCTTAGTACCAGCATAAATTATACAAACAATTTCAGCATTTGACATGGGCGAGTATTGAGGCTGCTTCATAAGCTCGGTAAGACGTGCACCACGAGCCAACAATCGTTGTGTTGCTGCATCTAGGTCTGAACCAAATTGCGCAAAAGCAGCCATTTCGCGGTACTGAGCTAATTCTAATTTAACTGGACCAGCCACAGATTTCATTGAGTTTGTCTGGGCTGATGACCCAACTCTCGAAACCGACAATCCCGTATTAACCGCCGGACGAATACCTTGATAAAACAGTTCCGTTTCCAAAAATATTTGACCATCTGTGATGGAAATTACGTTGGTGGGGATAAACGCCGACACATCGCCACCCTGGGTCTCGATTATTGGCAAAGCGGTCAAGGAACCAGACCCGTTGTCTTCGTTCAATTTAGAAGAGCGTTCCAACAGTCTGGAATGCAAATAAAACACGTCGCCCGGATATGCCTCACGGCCGGGTGGGCGACGCAAAAGTAATGACATCTGGCGGTATGATACAGCTTGTTTGGATAGATCATCATAAATGATCAAAGCGTGCTTGCCGTTATCCCTAAAATATTCAGCCATGGAAGTTGCGGCATAAGGTGCCAAAAATTGCAATGGGGCAGGATCAGAGGCCGTCGCGGCTACTACAATTGAATATTCAATCGCACCAGATTCTTCCAACTTTTTCACGAGCTGAGCAACTGTAGAACGTTTTTGTCCAATAGCTACGTAGACACAGTATAGCTTGCCAGTATCATCTGTTGCAGCGTCGTTGTAAGACTTTTGATTAAGTATGGTATCCAGCGCTACAGCCGTTTTACCGGTCTGGCGATCACCAATGATCAGCTCGCGCTGGCCGCGGCCAATTGGGATCATCGCATCAACTGATTTTAAACCCGTGGCCATAGGTTCATGAACTGATTTCCGGGGAATAATTCCTGGCGCCTTAACATCAGCTTGACTTCGCATCTTTGTTTTGATCGGGCCTTTTCCATCTAAAGGGTTCCCAAGACCATCGACGACACGTCCTAGCAATTCTGGTCCAACAGGTACGTCAACAATCGAGTTGGTCCTCTTGACTGTGTCACCCTCTTTTATGTCACGGTCTGATCCGAATATAACGACACCAACGTTGTCGGCTTCTAAGTTCAATGCCATGCCCTGAATTCCACCCGGGAACTCAACCATTTCGCCAGCCTGGACATTGTCTAAGCCGTAGACGCGAGCGATGCCGTCACCAACGGAAAGCACACGTCCTACTTCAGAAACTTCGGCTTCTTTTCCAAAATTCTTGATCTGATCTTTTAGTATCGCAGAAATCTCTGCCGCTTCGATCGCCATTTATCCGACCTCTTTCATTTTGTTCTGGAGTGCATTTAGTTTAGCTCGGATCGACGTATCAATCATTTTCGAACCAACTTTAACAACTAAACCGCCAATAAGGCTATCATCGACAGTCGCCTTTAATTCAATATCCATACTCAGTTGTGCCTTTAAAGTCTTGGCTAAGGTCGCAGCTTGGGGCTTACTCAGGGCCTTTGCAGAGGTAACCTCAACAGTGACTTGGCCTTTTTCTGCCGCAATACGAGCCCTTAACGCAGCCAACAAATTAGGCAGCACAAACAGACGGCGTTTTTCTGCCATTAAGGCAAGGGTATTAACCATGGTAAGCTGCAGCTTCATTGATCGCGCTATTGACATAATCGCCTGACCCACTTGGCTGCGAGTATAAAGTGGGGAGGTCACCAGTGAGCGCAAGTCCTCACTTTTATTTAGTGCGGCATCCAACTCATCCACGTCTTTTTCTAATTGTTTCAATTTCTTTTCTTGTTTTGCTAGCTCAAAAACGGCAGTTGCGTAGCGGCTAGCAATTCCAGAAGAGATTGACGCTGGTTCAGACAATAGAAACCCTCTAATAAATACCTATCTGATCCAATCGATCAGCTAAGGATTCTAATTAATTAATATCAAATTCGGCTGCGGTGTAGCAGAGCGTTTACTGTCCTGCAATGCCTCAGATCAGCAATTTGAATATTATAAACAAAGAAAAAAATTAACGCGAACGGGGTGTTACGGTTTACGTCAAACCTAGTTGTTCCAAAATAGGCGAATCCATCAACAATTTGGGGCGCCAAAGTCACACTCAAATTGGGTCCGCTGATTTGATACCTTCCAGCATCCCTAACGGTCTAGAAATAATTTGGCCCAAACCTGGCCTTCGAGGTCGGGGCACCTGTTTACTAACCTCAAGGATCAATACACCCCCACCCCATAACGTAGGAATATATTGCCCAATATTCTCAATTGGCTGCGCCATCCGCCGCCAAAAACGGTTATCCCACGGTGGTTGGTATAAGGCTTTAACGTGGTGCGTTGGCACAAAACCATGCCATTTAAGGCCAGATTCAAGTTGGCCAGCCGTGTAGGGGCGGGCAAAAGAAAACGGAGTCCCGTCACGCCGAGACCACAAGCTCGCGCGATTTGGTACTATAAAAATTGCTCGGCCCGCTGGGTCCAAAACCCTATAGCATTCTTCCAGTACGGCAGCTGAATGCTCAGATGTATCCAATCCATGTAACATCAGTAACTTGTCTATGGATCCAGTTTCTACGGGCCATCGCGTCTCTTCACAAAGTACCGATTTATTGGGGGAGCCAGCTGGCCAATGCATTGCACCCTGGCGTGCAGGCATCAAGGCCACAACACGGCTTGCCTCTTGAATGAAGGGTCTCAATATTGGTGCGGCAAAGCCATACCCAGCAACCGTCTGTCCTCTGGCACTAGGCCACAATCGAACAACTTGGTCACTTAGCGTACGCTGAACGGAGCGACCAAGTGACGAGGCATAATAAAATTCCCGCAAGTCGCGCACATCAATATGCATTGCAGATTAGCTTTCTTTGATTACAGTATTAAAAAACGAGTAAATAGAAAAGAAGACACGATGGCAAATATAGCAGTTCAAATTCATACCATACCCTGTTTGTCTGATAACTATGCTTTCCTAATTCACAATCACAATACTGGCACCGCATCTATTGTTGATGTGCCTGAGGCAAAGCCTATCATAGAAAAAATAATTGAACTAGATACTGAAATCACCGAAGTTTTTTTAACGCACCACCATGCGGATCACATTGATGGCTTGCCTGAGTTAAAAGAATGGCTGTCAGCGCGCCAAAAAACAGTTAAATGCAAAATTATTGGAGCGAAGGCCGATGCCCACAGATTGCCAGAACTAGATCAGGCAGTAAAACCAGGCCAAAATATCAATATGTCTGGAATTGACGGACAAGTAATTGACGTATCTGGCCATACTGTAGGCCACATAGCTTTACACATGAACGAAATCAGCGCCCTCTTCTCTGCTGACAGCTTGATGGCGATGGGTTGTGGCAGGCTATTTGAGGGCTCCGCAGAACAAATGTGGCAAAGTCTTGTCCGACTTCGTGCTTTACCGGATAATACGACAGTGTATTCGGGCCATGAATACACCGCCTCCAATATGGCTTTCGCACAATCACTTGAGGACACAAACTCCGAATGTTCAGCTCGGGCAGTTAAAATAGCAAAAAATAGATTGGCTGGAATACCAACCGTACCAAGCAACCTGGGCTTGGAAAAGAGAACCAATCCCTTTTTAAGGGCGGATGATGCCGAATTTCAGGCCGCAATTGGCATGGCTGGTTTAGTTCCAGAAAAAGTTTTTGCCAAAATACGCAAAAAAAAGGATAATTTTTAGTTGTTTTAAAGCCTTGAAACACAAAAAATGTTTTTTTAGCACAAAAAATGCATATTACCCCTTGAAGGTTGGAAAAGAAAACCGAAGTCTAGTGAGATAGAGATCATTATGATCAGCCAAAACTGTAGGAGTGACGCGTGCCATCATTTTCATCAACTTTAGAAAATGCCATTCATGAAGCATTGGCTGCCGCAAACGCTCGCAAACATGAACTGGCAACATTAGAGCACCTCCTACTAGCCCTGCTTGATGAGCCAGACGCATCTAAGGTGATGCGGGCCTGCTCGGTTGATCTAAAAATCTTACGAAAGCAACTCGTTGATTTTATTGAGGATGAGCTCAACACTCTTACCACTGATGTGGAGGGTTCAGAAGCAGTACCTACAGCGGCATTTCAACGAGTAGTCCAGCGTGCAGCGATCCATGTACAATCCTCAGGCCGCACGGAGGTCACTGGTGCTAACGTTTTGGTAGCCATCTTTGCTGAACGCGAGAGTAACGCCGCTTTCTTCCTCCAAGAACAAGATATGACCCGTTATGATGCTGTTAATTTTATTGCCCACGGCGTAGCAAAAGATCCAGATTTTGTTGAAAGTCGGCCAGTTGTTGGCGCTGAGGATGACGAAGAAGTTTTGGCAGGCGAAGCTGGGGAGGGTGAGGAAAAGGAAAGCGCACTTGCAAAATATTGCGTTGACTTAAATGCAAAGGCTGCCCAAGGGGATGTTGATCCATTAATTGGGCGCGACCACGAAGTTGAACGCTGCATTCAGATTCTTTGCCGGAGGCGCAAAAACAACCCTCTTTTGGTGGGTGATCCTGGAGTAGGAAAGACTGCTATTGCGGAGGGGTTGGCACGAAAAATAGTCCAATCAAAAACACCCGATATACTGCTAAAAACCACTATTTACTCTCTCGATATGGGGGCGCTCTTAGCTGGTACTCGATACCGTGGAGACTTTGAGGAACGCTTGAAGGCTGTTATGACAGAGATGGAAGACCATGATGATGCTGTCTTATTCATCGATGAAATCCATACAGTTATAGGCGCCGGCGCCACTTCTGGTGGCGCAATGGATGCGTCCAACCTCTTAAAACCAGCATTGCAAGGCGGTAAGCTTCGCTGCATGGGGTCAACAACCTACAAAGAGTTTCGTCAACACTTCGAAAAGGATCGTGCTTTGGCAAGACGCTTCCAAAAAATTGATATTGCGGAGCCATCAGTGGAAGATAGTATTAAAATCTTAAAAGGCCTCAAGCCTTACTTTGAGGAACACCATGATATAAAGTACACATCCGATGCGATAAAAATCGCTGTAGAGCTGTCTTCACGCTATATTAATGATCGCAAACTACCGGACAAAGCTATCGATGTGATCGATGAAGCAGGAGCGGCGCAGCATCTGCTCAGTGAAAGCAAACGACGCAAAACAATCGGAGTGAAAGAAATAGAAGCTGTAGTAGCAAAAATTGCTCGGATACCTGCCAAATCAGTTTCAAAAGACGATGCTGAGGTGCTACGTGACCTCGAGACAGGTCTTAAACGCGTCGTATTTGGCCAAGACACCGCAATTGAAGCAGTTGCGTCAGCAATCAAACTATCTCGCGCAGGGCTGCGGGAACCAGAAAAGCCAATAGGAAACTACCTTTTTAGTGGCCCCACCGGCGTAGGTAAAACTGAAGTAGCCAAGCAATTAGCTGATAGCCTAGGCGTTGAACTGATCCGCTTTGATATGTCCGAGTATATGGAAAAACACGCAATCAGTAGATTAATTGGAGCGCCTCCCGGCTATGTGGGCTTCGATCAAGGTGGCATGTTGACAGACGGTGTAGACCAAAACCCACATTGTGTTCTATTATTAGACGAGATCGAAAAAGCGCACCCCGATGTTTTCAATATTTTGTTGCAAGTTATGGATCATGGCAAACTCACCGACCACAACGGAAGAACAACAGATTTTCGAAATGTAATTTTAATTATGACTTCAAACGCCGGTGCCTCAGAAATGTCAAAGGCCGCAATTGGTTTTGGCAGAGATCGCCGAGTAGGAGAAGACACTGCCGCGATAGAACGTACATTCACTCCCGAATTTCGTAATCGCCTAGATGCAGTTGTCAGCTTTGCCCCACTTCATCGTGATGTAATCGCGCAGGTGGTGGAAAAGTTTGTACTCCAATTAGAAGCTCAGCTAATGGACCGGAATGTAACTATCGAAATTACCAAGTCAGCTGCGGATTGGCTGGGTGACAAAGGTTATGATGATAAAATGGGCGCTCGCCCGTTAGGACGGGTCATACAAGAACACATAAAGAAGCCATTGGCAGAGGAGCTATTATTTGGCACCTTAACTAAGGGTGGAAACGTAAAAGTCTCGGTGAAGGCGGATAAGCTTGATATTCAAATTGAGGAGCCAAAGAAACCACTAATCACAAACAAGGGACGCGCACCAAAGCTGATCACCGCAAAGTAGCCAATGGTATCAATATCTTTTATCAGAGGAGCTTACATTAACCATAAGGTGTGATCGTGTTATAATATAAAATATTAGCTTCGACGTAAGCGCATTTACTTGCCAGTTAGTTTCAATTCAATTCTACGGTTTTGCGCCCGTGCAGCGCTTGTGTTGTCTTTATTAAGTGGTTGGAACTCTCCAAAACCGTTTGCGGATAAGCGCTGCGGATCCATGCCTTTGGCATTAACCATAAAGAGAACGACAGACAGTGCACGTGCTTGGCTGAGTTCCCAATTGTTACGAAACTCAATTCCACCAGTTACTGCTAGGTCATCTGTGTGACCGTCAACCTGCAAAATCCAATCAATATCAGCGGGCATCTCAGATGCTATGCCCTTAAGAACTTCTGTAATTTTGGCTATTTCAGTTTGCCCCTCAGGAGTCAGATCCGCTCTTCCAGAAGCAAATAATACCTCTGATGAGAACACAAATCTATCACCAACAATACTAACTCCATCTCGACCTTCCAACAAAAGCCGCATGCGGCCAAAGAATTCAGATTTGTATTGCTCTAACGTTTTGGCCACTAAAGCCAAACGCTCTGCCTCCTTAGAAAGGCGATCACTTTCAGCTTCCTGTAATAGGCGATTTTTACGTTCTTCAGACGCAACTTGTGCCAATGCCACGTTGAGCTCGCCACCTAAATTAGTAATGTCCACTTTATTAGCTTCATCACGGCGCCGGAAATCCCCTAAAATTGACTGTAAGCCACCAATTTGCGCTCGCAATTCAGCTACTTCCAGGCTTAATAAAGTCATCTGGCGTTGAGCTTCAGTCGAAATTTCTTCTATAGTGAGAAGTTCCGTTTGGGCCACCGCGAGTAACGCCTTGCGCCTCTCAGCATCTGTAAGCTCTTCAATCGGATTAGATTGCTCCACACTTTTTGCAGCAGCCAACATTGTCAGAGTTTCCTCTGCTTGTTTTCGTTGCTCATTTAGTTGAAGGGTCAAAGACGATAACGCTGCCTGACTAGTCTCAAAGTTTTTACGCAGCTGTTCGACAGCAGCAGCCTCTGCCAAACGCTCAATCTCCTTTTCTGCCAGAACTATTGCCTGATCCTGTTGTGTGGCCAGAAGAGCCAAGGCGTTAGTTAGGTTGTCGTTTTTGACTTGGGCCTGACGCCTTAAGTCTGCTATCATTTCATCTAATAGCTCCGCCTGTTTTTCACCCAAAGCGACCTTCTCCAGCTGAGCTTTAATAGTGGCCTGCGCAGCTAATAGTGATTGCTGTAACGAAGCCCGCTCTTCAATAACCTCTTCAGAGGTATCTTGCTGCATGGCTTGTTGCTCCAGAAGTTTGCGAACGCGTAATTCAAAATCACTTATTTCAGACTTACTTGCCTCATTTTGTTTTTCTAAGCTGGCGACTTCACTTTCCACTGAAGCTATACGCTCCTTATCTTCCATAGCCTGCGCAACTAAAAGTGTGAGTTGCGCTTCGAATTCTGAAATTTTCCCATCAGACTCCAGTCGTTGCTGCAGTAGGGAGGCCACTTTGGTTTCAAAATTGGAAACCTCACTCTCCGCCTTGGAGTTTTGTGCCAGTAAAACAGCAACTTGGGTGTTGAAATATGAAATTTCAGCCTCGGCCTCTAGGTTTTTATCTTGAAGCCTCATAATTTGAAGTTCAAAATCACTAATTTGACCTTTAGCGTCCTGCTGCAATGCCAAAAGCCTACTAACTTTCATTTCAAAGTCAGTAATCCTGGCATTAGCAGCTGTTAAGTCTGAGATCCGGGCGTCTCGCTCTACCGTTAGTGACGATATCAGGGCCAATCTGCTACGCCCAGTAGCTTGCGACTCCACAAGCGATGCATCCAACACTGCCACCTGCTTACGTAGATCCTCAGCACTAGCTCGCTCCAAACCCAATGCTTCACCTAAAGCTATAATTTGTCCTGAGAGATCGTCCAACTGATCATTTTTCTGTGTAATGTCTATGTTGAGTTCTTGGAGTTCTGTTCCCTGCCCTTTAATGGTTTCTTGAAGCACGAATTGCATAACCATAAAAATGGTCAACACAAACATCAGAACAAGCAAGAGTCCCGTCATAGCATCAACAAAGCCTGGCCATATTGAAGCCTGAAATCTTACTCCAGTTCGACGGGAAAGTGCCATCTATTAGGCCTATTCCTTTCTTGAGGGCGAGGTTTGCGCAAGACTATGTATTGATTTTGAGAGATTTGCCAAATCACTGCGTATTTCAGATATACTTTCTTGCCGACCCGTAGAAATTTCCTCCACCACACGCAACATTTGTACATCTATCGATCGCAACCTCATACGGCTTTCCGCATCAATGCCATCACCACTATTCTCCCCCATGCGTGCAAGCATTTTTTCTTGACTGGCCGCCACACGCTCCAAAGCTTGCGTCTGACCTTGATCAAGTTTGCCAGTCAATTTTTCAACTATATGGGTCAACTCAATTAAACGAGTTTCTACATCAGTTTGGCCCACGCTGGACTGCGAGTACATTCTTGCCATGCTCGCCATCTGCTCAGACATTTGGTCCATCATTGACCCAAGTATTGACTGATCTGAAACCCCATCGCCATCACCACTAGCAAATCCAACGCGAGTAATGCTTGACAGCCACTCTTCTAACTCACCGTAAAAACGGTTTTGACCCCGACTTGAAAATACCTCCAAAAGCCCGACCATCAACGACCCAGCAAGTCCGAGTAGAGAGGAGGCAAAGGCAATTCCCATTCCATCAAGTTGTCCTTCAAGCCCGTCTTGGAGTCGTGAAAAAATATCTACCGCACTTTCGTTCTCACCTGGCGTCAATGACTGAATCGTTTGGACTAATGCTGGCACCGTGGTCGCTAAGCCGTAAAAAGTTCCTAATAAGCCTAAAAAGATTAACATATTGGTAATATAACGCGTCAGTTCACGCTGTTCATCAATCCGCGTTGAAACAGAGTCTAGGATCGAACGTGAGGAGGCAGATCCTAACTGCATATGCTCTCCGCGTCCCCGCAATAGGCTAGCCAGGGGTAAAAGTAATTGCGGTGGTTTTCTTTCTTGGTGACCAGACTTCTGCGATGCAAACCCCTCAATCCACTGTACTGAATAAATCAGGGACAAAACCTGATGAAAGCAGGTTGCAACGCCGATAAAGAAAACAAATAAAATAAAAATATTTAAATATGGATTAGCTAAGAATGTAGGCCCAACATTTGGGTAAGCGATGTAACTTAAGAGCCCAGCCCCACCCACCAGCGCCATCATCGTTAAAATTTGGCTAAATGGCTGCGAGAACTGAGGGTTTTGATCTTTGTGGATTTGATCCATAGCACTGACCTCGCATATTTTTTCTAAAAAAACTTTACTTTGCAATATACCTTAAGAAAAGGTTTTATACGAATTTTCAAGTTTTAGGATCTCTTTTGTTGAAAAACCAAATTAAGTGTCCTAATTTTTTAAAATTATTACAGTTTTGTACAGGTAGTCCATATTAAATCTGGAGTTGGCCTGATGTA
>CESE01045041.1_pt1 | contig 10406 bp, 11 predicted proteins | sample 350271 | NCBI WGS metagenome assembly CESE01 (sample SAMEA2621536, study PRJEB7988) | marine metagenome | isolation source: saline water (ENVO:00002010), including | reverse complement strand
AGGGTCCTGGGTTCGAGCCCCAGCCAAGTCACTTTAAGTCTTCGAGAAATCGGAGACTTTTTTTGCTTATAAATTAAAAAGTATACTAACAAAAAAAGGCAAACAACTAAATGTTTGCCTTTTTGTAAATTAAATTTGGGAGGAAGCATAAAACGAAATGTATGTACTAAAAGAGGTTTTAAGTCTTATTTTATTTCATTATTTAAAAGCAAATTTATTAAATTCTATCAATTATCAAAATAATTATTCAATTAACACCATTTTTATTGTGAATAATGTTGATTACTTTAGCCAAAAACCTAGTCTATGAAAGAGATTCAAGAAGCTTTAAATTTTATTAACAATTTTAAATTTCAAAGCCCAAGAATAGGAGTAGTTCTGGGAACAGGTCTAGGTGGGCTCATAGAAAACTGTACAATAAAACTCAGTATACCTTACTCAGACATACCCTATTTTCCTATATCTACTGTAGAATCGCATACAGGACAATTAATTTTCGGAGAAATTTCGGGCAAACCTGTAGTTATAATGCAGGGTAGGTTTCACTATTATGAAGGATACAATGCAAAAGAAATAACCTTTCCTATTAGAGTATTAAAAGAATTAGGGATAAACAATTTATTAATATCTAATGCTTCTGGGGCAATAAACAAGTCTTATAAAAAGGGTGATCTCGTTATTTTAGACGATCACATTAACTTATTATTCGAAAATCCTTTAAGAGGGCAGAATGTTGACCAACACGGTCCACGTTTTACAGATATGTCTGAGCCTTACGACAAAGATTTAAACGAATTACTGTGGAAATGTGCTCGTAATATAGATTGTGATTTTCATACAGGCGTTTATGCGGCTTGGCAAGGACCTTCATTAGAAACACGTGCAGAATATAGAATGCTTAAAATATTAGGTGCAGACTTAGTCGGAATGTCTACCGTACCCGAAGTTATAGTTGCCAATCATATGAGCTTACCTTGTGCAGTAGTTTCTGTTTTAACAGACGAGTGTAATCCCGACAATTTAAAACCAGTATCCATAGAGGAAATTATAGAAACGGCAGAAAAAGCTGAGCCACACCTAACCAACTTATTTACAAAAGTAATTGAACGACTATAAACTCGTTAAAAACTTCATGGTGTCTACGCCATCGGCATAATCGCTGAGGCTAGGACTCTGTGCTTCTCCTAAGCTAAGGGATGCTTGAATATTTTCTTTAGAGACGATACATTGGATTTCAGATTCTTTGTCAATTAACTCTTGTTTTACAACCTCTAAATCTTCGTAGTATTCGTAGTGTAACATAGAAATTGGAGATCCGATAGGTTTGTCTTCTCTAATAAGTAAGAAACCATTTTCCAACATCTTATTACCACCCATTAAAAATAAGGCTCTGTAGTAATCTACATTATTGGCATACTTTTTATTATTTACAATTTCTTTGTATGAATAAAGAGACTCAAATAGTAAATCGAAACTATAACCTTTAGGAACATAAATCTTAGACACGTTTCTGCAACCCAAACCGAAATAGGCAAAAATATCATCTCCTAAAGCACTTAAATCTTCTGATGTTTCTGAACCATTAAGTACAGCTACAGAATTTCTATTTTTTCTAATTATATGTGGGTACTTACCAAAATAATGTTCAAAATAACGAGCAGTATTATCAGATCCAGTCGCAATAATAGCATTAAAATTTTGCATACGACCTTCGGTAAATTCTACACGTTCCAAAAAGTCTGCATTCAAGTGAATAAGCATTTTAACAATTATAGACATTAATATTTTATCGTCGGAAGATAATTTAACAAGTGCTTTATTACCCGAAACTAATACACAAACAAAATCGTGAAATCCAACTAGAGGTATATTCCCAGCCATAATTAATCCTACTGTATTAGCAGTCTTAACTTCGGGGTATTTATTAGCCCAATCTGTTAATATATGAACTGTTAACCAGTTAGACAAAGAAGTTACAGCACGACGTACTTGCTCTTCTTCAAACCAACCATTATGAATTTTAGCGGCATAAATAGCAGAAGTAAAAGATTCGTAAAACCCCTCATTTAATGAGTTATTATTTTTCTCAGAGGATTCAGATTTGAACTGATTCAAGAAATCTCCAAGTATGCTAAATGCTTCAATAGTAATTTGACGTCTCATCAACAATGTTTTTCTATATTTGTGCTACAAAAATACAAATCTTTAAAGCATAAAACAGCATGGCGATTAAGATCACCGACGAATGTATAAATTGTGGAGCTTGTGAGGCAGAGTGCCCAAACACAGCTATTTACGAAGGCGGGCTAGAATGGTCTTTTGCTGAAGGAACTGAATTGAAAGGAAAAGTTCATTCTAAAAGTGGTATTTCTGCCGAAGCTGAGGAAGAGTTAGAGCCTGTTTCTTACGACTTCTATTATATTGCTACAGATAAATGTACCGAATGTAAGGGATTCCATGAAGAACCTCAATGTGCTGCAGTTTGTCCTGTAGAATGTTGCGTACCAGATGAAGATAATGTAGAAACTGAAGACGAATTACTTTCTAAAAAATCATTTTTACACAGTGAAAACGAATAGTTTATACATAGCTATTATTTTAGTTACTATGTCTTGCAATTTATTTGCACAAGACAATAGTGATTTTATCTTTTTTGAATCTAGATTACAAACGCTTGCCAATAAAATTTTAACGGCAAGTAATGATTCCTTAAAAGAAGAAGCGAATAAACTACTTATTGAAGATGTAGAAGAATTATTACTTATAAAAGGTAGCTTCCACTACTCTTTCGAAAATGTTGATAAACTTAGCATTATAACTTCCCCAGACAATAAATTCAAACTCTTTAATTGGGTTGTTCCAAAATCAAATAATACATTTGAATATTACGCTTATCTTCAGTTTTACAAAAAAAGAAAAAAAGAACAGTATTATTTAAAACTCAACGACATCTCCTCCTATGTAGAAGATGAGCAAAAGAAAATATTTACCAATGGAGATTGGTTTGGTACGCTGTACTCGGATATAATACACACAGAATTTGACAAAAAAGAGTTCTATACACTTGTAGGTTGGGATGGAAACAATAGCTCTACAACAAAGAGAATTGTTGAGATTTTAACTTTTGACGAGAATGAAGAACCCAGTTTTGGTGCACCTATTTTTAAGATGAATGATGGTACACGAACTAGGATGGTTTTAGAATATTCTAAAAAAGTGAGTACGAATATGTCTTACGATACAAATAAAGAATATATTGTATTTGACCACCTAGAACCTTTAGAAGGTGGAGAAGTAGGAATGTATGAGTTTTATGTTCCTAGCCTAAGCTACGATGGTTTGACTTTTAAAAATGGTAAATGGCGTTTAGTGGAAGACATACCTATTTTTAATTCTAAATCTCAAGATGGTCGTCAGGCCAAAAACATTCAACGAGGCTTACAAGAGAAATAGGATTGGATTTATCTTTTTGATCTAAATATGATTTGTCAATGTAAACTTAGTATTCAAAACTTAATTTAACTTTCCTGCAATAAATCCTGTAGTCCAAGCAGCTTGAAAATTAAACCCACCTGTAATACCATCTATATTTAATACTTCACCTGCTAAATACAAGTTCTTACACTTTGTACTTTGCATCGTATTAAAATCAACATCTTCTAAACTAACTCCTCCACTAGTAACAAACTCTTCTTTAAAAGTTGTTTTACCACAGACTTCGTACACATCGTTTAGTAAAACATTAATAAGCTTGTTTTTGTTTTTATTCGAAAGCTCATACCAAGGTAAATCTGGATTTATTTGCACCTTTTCTAATAAATACATCCACATTCTATTCGGCAATTCAAAAGGATTAGCATTGGCGATTTTCTTTTTACGTATGGTAGGTTCCTTTTCCTTTAGAATGGAATTTACCTCGTCTTCATTTTTTATAGAAAGCCAATTAACTTGTATGTTAAACTGATAACTTTTCTTGAACAACAAACGTGCTCCCCAAGCTGATAGCTTTAAAATTGCAGGTCCACTCATACCCCAATGTGTAATTAAAACAGGTCCTGAATATTGTAATTTAGTAGCCTGAATACGTACCGTAGCATTTTCTACTACCAAGCCCATAAGTTCTCGAATAGGCTCTTTAGGCATGTTAAACGTGAATAAAGAAGGGAGAGGTTCTACAATGGAATGCCCTGAATTTTGCAACCATTCAAAACCACGCATTTTTGGACTTCCACCAGTTGCTAATACAACTCTATCAAACGACTGGGTACCTGACCTAAAACTTAAAGTAATTCCATTATCGTTTTCGGTAAAAGAACTAACCGCACTATTTTTTACAATCTTTATATTCTTTGTTTGAGCCTCTTTTAAAAAACAATCTATAATTGTTTGTGAGTCATTGGTATCGGGAAACATTCTATTGTCTGTTTCTGCTTTTAAATTTACGCCACGTTTGGCAAACCAAGCAACAGTATCTATAGGTTGGAAAACAGAAAATGCTTTTTTAAGTTGTTTTTCTCCACGAGGATAAGATTTTGAAAGTAGCGATGGTTTAAAGCATGCGTGTGTTACATTACATCTACCTCCACCAGAAATTTTAACCTTAGACAGTAATTTATCCGATTTCTCATAAATCGTAACCACTGATGATGGATGATGTTCTTTAACCGAAAATGCTGCAAAAAATCCTGCTGCACCACCTCCTATAATTGCTACTTTCATAAACAGTTTTTATTCTGTACGAAGATAAACTAATGTGTGACTATTTAAATTAAGTAATAAGGAGTTTTATAATATTTAAACACAAACAAATCTTTATTTTTGCCAAAAGTATTTTAACATGAGTTTAAGTAAAACAGAACTTCTACGCTATAGTAGTCATATAAAACTGAAGCAAGTTGGTATTAAAGGACAAGAAGCTTTAAAGAATTCAAAAGTATTAATTATTGGTGCGGGAGGATTAGGTTGCTCTGTACTTCAATACTTAACGGCTTCTGGTCTTGGTACAATTGGTATTATTGATGGTACTATTGTAGAAGAATCTAATTTGCAAAGTCAAATACTTTTTTCTCAGTCGGATATAAACGCACCAAAAGCAAAAACAGCTGCTTTAAAGCTGAAAACTCAAAATCCAAATGTAAATTTTAAGGTTGCAAATGTTCTGGTTACAAAAGAAAACATACTATCTCTACTGGAACCTTTCGACATCGTTGTTGATTGTACAGACAACTTCCCTACTCGCTATTTGATAAATGATGCTTGTATACTCACAAAAAAAGTGCTTGTTTATGGAGCTATCAATGAGTTTAATGGACAAGTTTCAGTTTTTAATTTTGAAGATGGACCTACATATAGATGTCTATTTCCCGAAGTATCCATTGAAGCTCAAAATCCCTCTGAAGCTGGTGTTTTAGGAGTTCTTCCTGGAATAATTGGTTCCATACAAGCAAATGAAGTAGTCAAACTCATTTTAGAAATTGGTGAACCTCTAAACGGTAAGCTATTAAGTATAAATGCACTCAACTATCAAGTGTCTATTGTAGAATTTGATAAAACTAACCTTGCTAATATTTCAGAATTGAGTTCTTATCAAAACGAAACTTCTATTTCTACAGAATCACTGCCTAGCTCAATAGATCCTATGAGCTTAGATAAAATGCGTAAAACGAAACCTCATTTAAATATTCTAGATGTACGAGAATATTATGAATGGGACATTTGTCATATCAAAGGAGCAAGTAATATTCCTATGAATTTAATTGACGAATGTATCGATGAGGTTTCGAAGACTATTCCTACAGTTGTAGTTTGCCATCACGGAGTAAGAAGCATGAATGTGATTCACTATTTAAAAACCAAAGGCTATAGCAATCTGATAAACTTAGAAGGTGGTATTCATGCTTGGGCAACTGAGGTAGATATAGATATGGCGAAGTATTGATACTTGTTTATTTTCAAGAGTAATAGATTGAATAGTTAAAATGAACCGCTAACTCTAAATATCAATAAACGACTTTAAATCTTCGACATACTCCACAAAATCTGCCCTCCCCTTTTTAGTAATAACACAAGTTGTTAAAGGATAATTGTCACGAAACGATTTTTATATCTCAATGTATTTTACTTCCTTAAGTTTTTTTTTAGCTGCACACTCAAATTCCCTTTTGATGATTTTGTTTTTTCTAAAAGGAACTTAAACTCACATTATTTATTTGTCATCAATAAATAGACAATTGCCAAAGGAAGTTCTGAATGTAATATGGGATTTTATTTTTCAAACATTAGAGTTTTTTTTAATAGATACGTAGGAACAATGTATCCTAAGAACATTGCTAAAGAATAAATAATCAAGCTCATTAGAAAATCAACTTGAAAGGAAATAATTGCAGCTATCCAAAATACAATCCCACCTGTAATAAAAGTTACTAAGCCAACTAATAAGAAAACAAACGGATTGAGTTATGATGGAATAAGTACAATTAAACTAATTATCATTATTATACCAAAACTACCCTAAACATAAGTCATTATTCAGTCTGCAAAGGTTTTATGATGTATTTTTTGGTTTACTCATTTTATACCTACTACTATCGGACCTAGTATAGATAATAGAATCCATGTAAGAAAGTGAAATTAAAAATTAATACTAAGTAAGTAATACTCCATTATGGCAGCAACTATAATTAACAAACCGACAATAAAACTATGAAGCTTAAAACTTTTCTTTGGATTCATTTCTATTTTCATAATGTATCTTTTAAATCCCCCACAAACAGAACTAGTCTATTTTATAAACTAATCATTTACTATATATTTATTCTATTTGTGATTGTGGTAAAAAAGATAGAGCATCAAACATAAAATAAAATGCTAATAGCCTAGTATTCAAAAGTAATTTCTATTTTTGATGAATCAAAATAAAAATCATGAAAAACATAGTAATTACTGCATTTGCATGCCTTAGTTCATTAGCAATTGCACAAGACAGTTTAAGCTTTGAGCCTATTGTTAAATGGGATGCAAACCCAGTAGAAAGCCAAGGTAAAACAGGCACTTGCTGGAGTTATTCAACTGCTTCATTCCTCGAATCTGAGTTAATAAGAATGGGAAAAGGATCTCATAATCTATCAGAAATCTTTATTGCTAGGCAAGTCTACTTAAACAAAGCAGACAATTATGTTCGCAGACACGGAAAAACACAATTTGGAGAAGGGAGCCTTGGTCATGATTTACTAAATGCTATAGATGACTATGGAATAGTACCAAACGAAATATTTAATGGCCTACAAACGGATTCAGAAATACATAATCATTCCGAGCTTGCTTCTATATTAGAAGGATACGTAAAAGCAGTGGTCAGTAATAAAGGCAAAAAGCTTACTCCTTTATGGAAGAAGGGCTACAATGCTCTACTAGATGTTTATTTAGGAGAATATCCAGAGTCGTTTACTTATGAAGGCAAAGAATACACACCTAAAAGTTTTGCAGCTTCAATTGGTATTAAAGCTGCAGACTATATCACCCTAACTTCGTACACACACGAACCTTTTAATAAATCATTTATTTTGGGAATTCCAGACAACTGGGATAATGGAAGTTTCTATAATACAGACTTAAATAATCTAGCGAGCCAAACTAAATATGCCTTAAAAAAAGGTTATACAATTGAGTGGGACGCAGATGTAAGTAATAAAGGGTTCAACTCTAAAAAAGGGATTGCTGTTGTAGCACTTGAAAATGAAGAGCCAAACTTTGAAACTACGGCTGAAGAAATGGAGGTGACTCAAGAAATTAGACAAGAAAATTTTGATAACTATACAGTAACAGATGACCACCTAATGCATATTGTAGGATTGGTTAAAGGCATAGATGGAAAAGAATATTTCGTAGTTAAAAACTCTTGGGGAACTGAAAGAGGTTTAGAGGATTATAAAGGACATGTACTTGTATCTGAAGCTTACTTTAAATTAAACACTATTTCTGTGATGTTGCATAAAGATGCTTTGACTAACAGCATTAAACGTAAATTAAATTTCTAAAAGACTGTAAATTTCACAACTAATAACTAGATAAAAAAAGCCCATTTCTTTTCAGAAATGGGCTTTTTTAAATCATCATTCTTGATAGTTAAGAATGTATATCAATAAATTTCTAGAAATTCTCTTTTCCAGCGAAGTGGAAAGCAGCTTCAATAGCAGCATTTTCATCAGAATCTGAACCGTGAACAGCATTTGCAGAGATAGACTCAGCATACATTTTACGAATAGTTCCTTCAGCAGCATCAGCAGGATTAGTAGCACCAATAAGTGTACGGAAATCCTCAACAGCATTGTCTTTTTCTAAGATAGCAGCAACAATAGGACCTTCAGTCATATAAGCAACTAATTCACCATAAAATGGTCTTTCTGCATGAACAGCATAAAATGCTTCAGCATCAGCCTTAGTTAATTGAGTCATTTTTAAACCAACGATACGGAATCCTGAAGCGTTGATTTTTTCTAAGATTGCACCGATGTGTCCGTTTGCTACAGCATCAGGCTTAAGCATGGTAAAAGTTCTGTTTTGAGCCATTTTATGTTTATTTTTAGTTGGGCAAAATTAATCAATTTTTATGGATATTTCAAAACAAATAAAGTCTAATGTTTTTGCTATACTACTGATGCATTAATACATGTACTCAAACAAAATTAGCCATTAAATTAAGGCTGTAAATAATACACATTCGTAATTTAATAGAACTACTTATTAAAGTAAAAACATAAGTATCTTAGTCGCATGGCAGAATACATTAAATCAAGAGCTTTTTTTGAAAATTTAGAAGCAGGACAAAAATACAAAATGCATCCTATTATCGTTTGTTGGAAATTGACATCTCCCAGTAATTTGGGTAGTATTTTGCGTTTAGCAGATAATATGGGTTGTACAAAAGTTTTATTTGTTGATGATGAACCCAGTTTTAAATACCGAAATATTAAAAAAACAGCACAAACAAGTTTTAAAGCTATAAACTGGCTTTTTTGCACTAGTATAAACTGGAAAGATCATATTCCTGAAGACTATAGTTTACTTGCTATAGAAACTGCTGAACCATCATTTGATTTATACAAAACAGAACTCCCTGAAAAGTGTGTATTTTTTGTTGGAAACGAACAGATTGGGATTGATGCATCCCTGCTAAAAGAATGTGAAAAATCTATTTATATTCCTATGAAAGGACATAATAAATCAATGAATGTAAGTCATGCCCTAACTATTGTTTTAGGAGAATGGACCAGACAAAATTACTATTAGCACCATTTTAAAATAAGAGCTGTTCTAACTTTTTATCTTCTTAATGGTTTTAAAAAGTTCCGAAGAGAATACAAAATCTTGTAAATGCTGATTGTCGGAAGTTATAATATCGGATTTTGTTCCTTCCCACACGTTTTTACCTTCTTTAATAAATAGAATCTTCTCTCCTATTTCCATAACCGAATTCATATCGTGGGTATTAATAACAGTTGTCATGCCATATTCATGAGTTATTTCTTGTAGTAAGTTATCTATTAAAATTGCAGTATAAGGATCCAAACCCGAATTGGGTTCATCACAAAAAAGATATTTAGGATTTAGTACTATAGCTCTAGCAATAGCAACGCGTTTTTTCATTCCACCACTTATTTCGGAAGGAAAGAGGTGGTTTACATTTTCAAGATTTACTCTTTTTAAACAAAAGTTTACACGTTGAAGCATTTCTTCCTTAGACATTTTGGAAAACATCTGTAAAGGAAAAAGCACATTTTGTTCTACATTCATCGAATCGAAAAGTGCACCTCCTTGAAAGACCATTCCTATTTCTCGCCGCAAACCTTTTAAGTTCTTATTTGATTTACCAACAATACCCATTCCATCGAATACTATGAATCCAGATTCTGGTTCGTGTAAACCTAGTAAACATTTTAACAAAACGGTTTTTCCAGAACCACTTTGTCCTATAACTAAGTTTGTTTTTCCTTTTTCAAAAGTAAAACTCACATCTTTAAGAACCTCTTTGGATCCGAAAGATTTTATAATATTTTTTATCTCAATCATTAATTTAAAAGTAATTGAGTTAATATATAATTTGATACAATAATAAATACAGAACTAAATACAACTGCTCGTGTACTAGATCGACCTACCTCTAAAGCACCACCTTCGGTATAAAAACCATGAAAAGAAGATATACTAGCAATAATAAAGGCGAATAAAATTGTTTTTATTATTGCATAAACAGCCTTAAAGGGTATAAAAGCGTATTGAATACCAGTAATAAATTCTGCTGAAGTACATTCACCAGACATTGTTCCAGCTATCCAACCACCTATGACACCTCCAAACATACTCAAACAAATAAGTAGAGGATTAAAAAACATAAGTGCAAATATTTT
>CESE01040248.1_pt1 | contig 10441 bp, 8 predicted proteins | sample 350271 | NCBI WGS metagenome assembly CESE01 (sample SAMEA2621536, study PRJEB7988) | marine metagenome | isolation source: saline water (ENVO:00002010), including | reverse complement strand
TGAAAAGGGAGAGAAAGGGGACATAGGCGGAAAGGGAGATACTGGCGGTATTGGCGAAAAGGGAGACAAAGGAGATGCTGGTGAAAAGGGAGCTAAAGGAGATGCTGGCAATACTGGTGAAAAGGGGGACAAAGGAGATGCTGGAATCAAAGGAGATGCTGGCGAAAAGGGAGCTAAAGGAGATGCTGGCGATGCTGGAATCAAAGGCGATGCTGGCGATGCTGGAATCAAAGGCGATGCTGGCAATACTGGCGATGCTGGCGAAAAGGGAGATACTGGCGATACTGGCGAAAAAGGAGATACTGGCGATGCTGGAATCAAAGGAGATGCTGGAATCAAAGGAGATGCTGGCGAAAAGGGAGCTAAAGGAGATGTTGGCGATGTTGGTGAAAAGGGGGAGAAGGGAGACAAAGGCAATGATGCGGAGATGAAAGGAGAGAAAGGGGATACTGGTGGAAAAGGGGATACTGGTGGAAAAGGGGATACTGGTAAAAAGGGGGAGAAGGGAGACAAAGGCAATGACGCGGCGATGAAAGGAGACAAAGGGGATACTGGCGATGTTGGCGAAAGGGGAGATACTGGCGATGTTGGTGAAAAGGGAGATATCGGTGAAAAGGGAGATATCGGTGAAAAGGGAGACAATGGTGATGTTGGTGAAAAAGGAGTCAAGGGCGATGTTGGCGAAAAGGGCGATGTTGGCGAAAAGGGCGGTGTTGGTGAAAAGGGCGGTGTTGGTGAAAAGGGAGAGAAAGGAGAGAAAGGGGATATCGGTGAAAAGGGAGAGAAGGGCGATATCGGTGAAAAGGGAGACAATGGCGATATCGGAATGGTGGGTTTGCGTGGAATTCGCGGTTGTGATGGTGCTATGATGGTTGAGAACTATTATCCGTTGTATTTATCTACAGATTGTGCTAATGAGGCCAGTCCATTAAATTCTCATCACGAACATGTATTATTGGACACGACTTATTACATGCCAGATGGAATGGCTCAGGCGTGGCACGGTACGTATGACTCTGCTATTAATATTGCAGAGAAAGGCGATAAAGGCGATAAAGGCGATAAAGGCGACCAGGGATTACCTGTCGAAAGTTCTATGCCTACATGGGTCATAGTCGGTCTGATATTGACGTTGCTTTTGAGCATTACCTCTATCCCTGCCGCAGTGATGGTTTATAAAAAGGCTATAGGTTCATTGGGTTCTGGTAAAGATACCTCGAAAGATATTTCCTATAATAAGATGTTTTATAAAAGTACAAATAAGATTACATTTTAGTTTTTATTTTAAAAGTATCCGCGGCGCAGACAAACGTTGTCTGAGCAGTTTCTAATGTCTTTTGTCCTTTGATCAATGGCCATGCGGGTGTCGGCATGGGAATTGGTATGAGTAGGAAATTTAATTAACAGAAGGTAAGACAAAATAAACCTATTTAATTTGTTTGTGTTCAAAAAATGTTGAAATTTACAGCAGGTGCAATCTGTGGATGGGTTGCTGCGAGGTCATTACCTCCCGCACCTTTGGCCCCACCTACTTTGGACGAAATCACTCAATTGACATATAAAGCAAAAACATATTACGATAAACTTCTGCATAAATTACAAGACGAACATAAAGAACAAGATAAACATAAAAAAAATTAATGAAAAAATTCCTTAAAATCATCCAACAAAATATATGACCAACTTTTTCGACGTATAAAAGTCTATTGATAATCAAAAATGTTTATTGTCCATTCGAAAGCATTGAACGAAATTCAAAAAGCGGAAACGCGCATTAAGAACGCAGAGAACTATTTGGTTCATGCTCAAAATGATTTACAAGAGGCGAAGCAACACCAAAAGAAAACAAAAGAACTCATATCTAATGGAAAAATAGTCCCAATTGATACAATTGCAAAATGGATGCCCGATGAAAAACTTGATGCGTTGACTATGGTATTACACAGCACGCCACTCAAACAAGTAGACAAAGATCCCCACAAAGTTTCTGTTCTCGAAGCGCGCAACTATAATATCGTCTTACCAGGTAATGCCTCTCCATGTAATCAAATGTATAGTGGTCGTTGCTGGATGTTTGCGGGTCTCAACATTTTTCGACGTCTTTTGATCAACCAAAATAAATTAAAACCAACATTTGAACTGAGTCAATCCTATCTCTTTTTTTGGCATTATTTTGAACAATACAATACCATGTTAAATCTTTTTTACTATAAAAAAGATTTACCACCTGTTGAAAGAGCGGAATGGCTTGACAAACCATTACATGATGGTGGGAATTGGATCGTCTTTCGTAGACTTGCTCGTAAATATGGAGTTGTGCCTAAAAATATGTACCGTGAATCGTGGCCTTCAAGCCATTCGTCCGAAATGAATTCAATTCTCTGTCATTTATTACAAAACGACATTCAACATTGCTCTACCCTGAAAAATGTCAACGAGTTTAACGAATTTCGCAACGGGCGTTTGAAACAAGTGTTACATATATTATGTTCATGCATGGGAAAGCCTCCTATGAGTAACGAATTTTTGTCGACGTTGGAAACGATTGAGAATAAACCGATTCAACTTAAAGGAACAGCGAATTCGACATTTGATGCAATTAACGCGAGTTTTGATATTGACGAGCATATTCAAATTATACATGACCCGCGCAAAAAAGCCAAAAACCTTACGTGGTACACTACACAACACCAATCTATTCAAGATACGCCTGAACTCTTCTTCAACGTTAAGGACATGAAGCAAATATGTGACGCCGTTACTCTTAGTATTAAACTCGGACGTGGTGTTTGGTTTGCGTGCAACATGAACGAAGACGTCTGTCCACAGCTACAGGGAATGGCAAAAGGATTGTATAGACCCGATAAGTTCATCCCAAAAGGGAATAGTCTCGAAATGTCAAAGGAAGACAGAATTGTCTGGGGACGTGCACATTGTAATCACGCAATGTTAATTGTCGGTGTCGAAGTTGAAAAAAATGTTTGTAAGGCATTCAAAATTGAAAATAGTTGGGGTGCGACTGGACCTGGGCACGGTTTTTACAAAATGACTGCGGATTGGTTTCATGAACACGCGTACACAGTCGTTATACACCGAGATATATTATTGAAATCCGGAATTGCTATTACAGAGCGCACTGGAAAAATTACGGAATATCCATATTACGATATATTTGGTTAGTAAATTTATATATTGGTCTCGAGTTCGGGATTGACACGCGCCTTTTTAGCGGGCGACGCAGCATTAGATTCGACTTCGACGCCCGCTACAATCGTCGTCGGTAGAGTCACAGACGAATTTGACAGATTTCCTTGTATAATAAACACCAACTGAATCAAAGACGGCTAAAAATAGAATGATAAAGGCCATCAAACACCCTATAACAACTACCTTTCTAACTAGACCCGTCGCGAATCCTATAACAGCTTCTGTAATTAATAGACCAGGGGTTTTCGAGAAGATTATTTTGGCGAAGAGTGGTGGTGACATCGTAGCTTTGTATGTAAGAGTTAAAGAAATTTTTTGAATAGAAACCAATGAATTCTATTCAATGAATTCTATTCAAAAAATTCTATTCAATAAATTCAATGAATTCTATTAACATGTCCCAAGCACCTCCTCCACACAAAAAACAAAAGACTATCAAAGCTCGTGGAAGTGCCATTTGCACTCTTTCCAAGGAACTGGTTCTTCACGCCGACGAAGAAGTTCCAACAAGACAAGTTTTGTTACGAACTGGTGACCGTACCAAAAAATCAGGAAGATCTGCACATTTTTGGGATGGATGGAAAGAACAGTGGTGGGGTTCTGTTCCTCATAATTTGTACCATTGGTACGGAAAACCACTGTGCGTGCCTGGGAATGCACACAAAACTGGTAATGAACATTCTTACAATGCCGATGAATGTTCGCGCGCCATGTCTGTACATGCAATTAAGAAATGTTGGTTTGCAAAAAGTTTAATGACAAAAGAGGAAGCTGAAACTTTGAAAGTCGAAATGGAAGTATTGGTACTTGAAGATGGTTCGGAAGATAAAGTCTCTCGTGCAGAGAAAGCCTCTCTATTTGTTTCTTCTCTTTCTCCAGAAAAGTGCAATGCTTTTCTAGACATGCTTGCGCGTTTTACTTCGTGGTGCGAAAAAGGGTCCTTTGTAGAATGTGGTTTGGAAGGAGAAGAAACACATTTTATTACTGAAATGATCATGGGTGGTATCAAGTGGAAAAATTTCCCTAAAGATGTTGAACCACGTGTTGCTGAACTCGAAACTGCCGCTTTAGAAGGTGACGAAGAAGGCGGTATTCCACCAACTTTCACGCGTCAAAACGCTGTTCACAAAGGATATGTCCAATTTATATCGCGTAGTGGGCGAACGTCTTTTACATCCACCTTTCTTCTATTAATTTCAAACAAAGAAATGCAAAAAGTAAACCGAGCTGGAGAAAGCAGCTGGTGGTGTGCACATGCTTGGTTTGAACATCTCGGCGGTATTATCACAAAAGAAATGCAAAAAGTAAAAGAGTGTCACGAAACACGCAATCCCCGCTTTGTTTCTGAAACAAAAGCACGTTCCATACTTGACCCGAAGAATCTCGGAATTCTCGAACATGTCTTGGCAAAATCCAACTAAGTTGTTCATAATCTATAACTACAATATAACTTCAAAATAATAATAAAAATGCGATTCCGTAAACAACCTGCTAAAAAGAATGTACAGTTATCTCTTGTCAACGAGAGCACTTTGCGCGTCAAATTGCACAAAGTTTCTAACGACGATTGTAAAACAATTAAGAAAGCTTGTCATGTAAATGATAAGCGCAAAACGTTTGACATGCCATTGGTCGATTTGCGCGCATTGAAAGATGTCGCGAAAGATTTGACATTGGAAGATGTCCCGACCCACGTTTGGAATGTGAAACACCGTCAATATACCAAACAATTTGACGCGTCGAAGGTACCGTCGAAACTCTGGACAACGTTATTTCCTTATCAAAAGGAAGGTGTAGAACTGGCATTTGACCGATACGGCGGACGTGTTTTACTGGCGGATGATATGGGACTTGGAAAAACACGCCAGGCGCTTTCTTTTATTGGTCATTGTTTGCCAGCACGAGTGTTGGTAATATGTCCATCGTATTTGCGATATCATTGGACTCACGCGTTGAAGGAATGGCTTGATATTGATGGTCAATTAGTGAAAAAGGGAAAAGAAACGTTGGAAGGAGAAGCTTGTATTGTGTCTTATGATATGTTGAACGCGTTGAAGATTCCCACCGGTGTGTTTGATATTGTTGTTTGTGATGAATCTCACTACGTCAAGTCGCGCAAGACGAAACGTACAAAAGCGGCGACTCCTCTTGTTCGGTCTGCGAATTTCGCGATGTTGATTACGGGGACTCCTGCACTGAACCGTCCAATAGAATTGTTTGCACAATTGAATATGTTGCGACCATCGTATGTGAAAAATTATACTTCATATGCGAAACGCTATTGCAACGGTAAGTCGACACCGTTTGGCTACGACGATCGTGGTTCGAGTTTGGGTCATGAATTGAATTGGGTTTTGCGCCATGGTTTTATGGTGCGACGATTGAAGCGCGACGTGTTGACGCAATTGCCACCGAAGACACGCCATACCGTATGGTTGGAGATTAAGACCGATATCGAGGTTGAATCTGGGTTTCGCAAGTGGAAGAAATTGAATGAGACATTGTACAAACTACCCTCTGGTTCGGAGCAGCAACGTTTGCAAATGTTTGAGCGTCAACAGGTGATATCTGAATTATTTGTGAACACGTCATCGGCGAAATGTGATGCGATTGTGCGCTGGATTTTGGATGCATTGGAACAGGGTCGGTCGTTTATCTTTTTTGCGTACCATAAAGTGGTACTAAATGCAGTGGAGGAAGCGGTCTCAGGTTTGTATGAATACATGCGTATAGATGGTTCGACACCCGCGCACAAACGACAGGAATACGTCGAGACATTTCAGCGTGATGATACAATAAGAATTGCGATTTTGTCGATAATGGCGGCGGGTACAGGTGTTACGTTGACGCGCGTTTCGGAGTGTGTTTTTGGGGAATTGTATTGGGTACCAGGGGTGATGATCCAAGCTGAGGACAGAATTCATCGCATATCACAGACCGAACGTTGTGATATTTATTATTTATTGGGTACGGAAACGTTGGATACGTATGTGCATCCAGCGTTGTGTAAAAAGCTGAGTACATTGGATTCTTTGGTGGATAATCGTACAGACAGAACATTTGAGGGAAAAACAACGACGACGGTTCCTAGGGAAGAGGAATCTTTATTAAAAGTAATCTCTGGTTTATTTTAAATATTTTGGAAAAAAAGTCTATTTTCTGTGGTTTTGTACTCCCAACATAAAACCCATGTTAATGTGTCTGCATTTGTAACATCTCCGTATGCTGCCCAAACTCTATACGTAGTATGATCGTCGATTCCAAAATTACGATATTTCAGAACTGTTTCAATAGTTTCGATGCGACTCAGTTCTCTTATCACCAAATTGGGCGCATAGAAAAATCCATCGACCAACTTTCTATTTTGTTTGGAAGGTCCTGATGCATTCGGTTTTGAAATTAACGATTTGTGTTCTTCGAAGAAGCTAATAAGTTCATCCCACGAACTAAATGCTACCGCACCGTGCGTTAGTTCGTGGGATGTTTCAGAGTTAGCTTTCCTTGCAACACGTGTGCCCTTTGACACCGTTTTGCGACGTTTTCCACGACCTTTGCGTGTAGTCGTTAAGCTGTTCCAAGTTGTCAAAGACGGTTCTGTTATGAATTCTTGGTATCTCTTCACCGATGATATGTTTGTATATACTTTCATCACAGCATTACTGTTATAACCGGAAGCTCGTCCAACTTCAGCCTGAATAATCGCACTATCGTTGTCTTTTTTCGCTTTTCGACCATATAAAATACCCAAATATTCTTTGTGTTTAATGTTTTTGGCGCATCGTAGTAATTCTTTTACGAGTATAAATGTATGGTAGACGGGTTTATCCTTCAAAAGATTATCAATGTCCCTACTTTTTGCTTTGCTTTGGAAAGCTTTGTCTTTTGATTTTGAATGAAAGTACTTGAATTCCACTTGTATATTGGCACGTGATGCAGCCAGTTCCAAATGTCTTTGGGTTATATTTTGTGCAGTTTGGTGGCCATTTCCAAGTTGTGTGTGGACTCGTATAATGTGATACATGGGTTGGTTAAAATTATTTATATCTATAAACAGTTCATCGCAATGATTAGCAGCGGTACCATAGTCAATGTTCCAACTTTGAGTGGATTTGTTGTATTTTGCACATAGAAGATCTTCTTGTTGGCGGAGTCGTCCTTGTGTCAGGAGTTGGCTCGCGCCAACATACGTTGGGGGTGATATCATGTCCAGTCTCTTTGCACGATGTTGTGAATTTTCGTTCCAGCTCCCGATATCAAGAAGAATACCATCGGGAGTTGCTGTAAATTCTACAATTTTAATGTCGTGTGCACATAGAACATCGTGGTTGTCAAGCCCATGCTCTTTAAAAAAATCGGCAATAGTTTGATCTCCTTTTGATGCGACGTGACACTCATCAATAATAATGAGTAAATTCTTTTTCAATTTACCATTGTTGTCCAGTATTTTCGATTTGAGTTTTTCCAAATTGCTACGGTGAATTACTTGGTCATGAAGACATTGTGGAAGGTCTTCTTTCGTTTGTTCCGCCCATGTATTGTCAGAAATGGCAGCCAATATAATTATATTTTTCATAGGAATTGGCGTGTGTATATCGCGGACAATATCACGAATAAGACAACACATGACGCCAGTTTTCCCAGATTGAGTTTCAGCGACAATCAGACAATACACCTTTTCGTTGTTTCTAAACTCCGATAGTATTTGGTAAGACATACTTGTCTGCTGAGGATAGAATTTTTGATGACCTCTCGCTTGCAACAAGTCAAATCCAGCGTCAATACATCTACCTTCTTGTAAAATTATATTTAATTCGTTGGGCGGATACTTTACCATTCGACGAAGAATAAAATTATCATTTTTATCAATAACGCCTTTTTGAAAAAGTTCATCACGGTCAACTTCATGAATAACGATATCAAATGATGCCAAATTACTGGGCACGTAATTCGAATTCGATGAGTTAGATTGTGTCGCTTTACGCTTACGGCTTTGTAACATTGTGTTATGCTTTGTGTTTTCAGTTTGAGTAACACTTATGTGTAAACTATGTGATTTAGAATAGAGATAAGTGAATTTAAAGGTCAACTGTAGAACATTCACTCGGTAATATGTCTACGATATCTGTTCCAATTAATACTCGTAGTTTATTTCTAACTAATTTTTGTAGAATACCTGTTCTTCCATCGTGTAGAAAAACCGGCAAATTTTTGGGCATACATTCATCAAACTGGGCCCAGTTTCGTCGAAGACCAAACCAATTTTTTAACGGTATTTCTTCTAATAAGCGTGTAATCATCTTTTCTGGGTACCATTCTTGCATAGGAAATTCCACCATATTAAACACCCACCAGTGGTGGCCATCTGGTTTCTCTTTATTGACATCTAATTCGTTACCAACCGTCCATCCAGGTTTAATAGTCGTAAATTGCGTCAACGATTTCCTTGGAGATTGCAACGGTGATTTGGCACGTTCATTAGGAGATTTATTAATAACTGACCTCATTTCGCGTTTCATTTTGTTATGTTCTAACTGTAGAAATGGATGTTGAGACGCGAGGTAAGCTATTAGGGTTAGTACATCGTGAGAACGATTAGTGCATTTTGTGGCATGTGAATCTTCTACAGGAATAAAAAAACTGTCGTTGTAATTTTGCCAAGAAATATCGTTTTTGTTTGGATTAATACAACTTAGTCCAAAATCGATGAAAGTTGTTTTCAATGTTTGAAAATCAAACATGACGTTTTGTCCGCTTAAATCCCGATGCATAAAAAAGAAATCTTTTTGCAAAAACCAGAGTGAGCGTAAAACATATGCGACAGCAATTAATATATTCTCATCTCGTAGATCTTTCAAAAAAGCTCCATGTCCACGTGCCATGCAAACATCTGTATTGTGACTTTCTTTTCCACGTTGTATGAAATAAATGTCGGGAACGCAAATGTGAGAATATAATTCTTTACATTTTTGAGACAAATAGACTTGTGTAACCAATTCAAAAAAATCAGCGTAATCTTCTTCCATCTTTTTCAGGACACATTTTTTTCCTTGGAAAACCACAAATGTATTCACTTTTGCATATGAACCAGTTGCGCCGTAACCATCGACAATGTAAGCTGTAGACATTTTGTTGTAGTTGTCTTTTATTATAGCGTCTGGTATATAACGATGCCAATTCCCCCATTGAAATAAATTTTTATATTTACTCCCATGTTTAAGTCTACGCCACCGTTTATAGGGATTTACGATTGTTTGATAAACAATAAACTTAGGAAGTTGACCTTGTGCGATCAAAGCAACTTCTTCATAGTTACGTTGATTTACAGTATGATCTTTTTCGTTTTCTACCTCAATCATATTTCGAATTTCATCTTCTTTTTCCGCTGAAATATGAAAGAGATTGCGGCGAATCTCTACCGTTAATGTAAAAAATAAATCCATTAACAATTAAAATACTGTAATTTATAGTAATATTTTTTTGTATATATACATAATTATTTTAGACTGTAATGCGATACAACGTTATATTTGTCGGTTCAGTTTCCGTTGGAAAGACATCTCTTATACACCGATACTTGAAAAAGTTTCATAATCGTGACGTCAGTTCTACACTGGCTGTTGATTATCACCCGATAAAGATAGACGACATTAGTTTGTCTTTGTGGGATACCGCTGGTCAGGAGCGATTTCACTCTATCACAAGTTCTTACTTTTCGCGTGGTCATATATTTGTGCTAGTACATGATATTGAGAATGGTCAAGTTAAAAAAGACATGGAGACATGGTACAAACAAATTTTTGAGAAATGTCCTGCCCGCCACGAACCAGTTATTATCATTGTCTCAAACAAAACAGATTTGCATCCATTTTGTTCACAGGAAGTGACAAATTGGATACAAGACCATTCGTTTGACCACGTGTTTACATCTGCTGTAACAGGCGAAGGTATGGAAAAATTATTCCAAAAAATTCATGATGCAGTCGTGGTTCATCAGTCGGATTGGTTATCGCCGTCCTTACCCGCGTTACCCGCAACGTCTGTATCGAAAACCTCACCGGGATGCAACTGTTGAGTCAAAGACAGCTTTGATGCCAATAATTATTGCATTTTGTTCTTCCAATACTTTGTTAATATTGTCCAAAAAAGCTGAATTATTAAACGAAGCGAAATGTTGACCATAAAGTTTTATAATGGCATAATGACGCAATTGGCCTTTTTCATTTTTGATAACCCA
>CESE01025072.1_pt1 | contig 10474 bp, 5 predicted proteins | sample 350271 | NCBI WGS metagenome assembly CESE01 (sample SAMEA2621536, study PRJEB7988) | marine metagenome | isolation source: saline water (ENVO:00002010), including | reverse complement strand
TAATTTACTGCTACAGAGCGATGAGCCAGCATTGGTAATAGAGTGCCTGAACGGGTATAGAACTAAAGAGGCATTGCCAGAAAATTTAGGAGAATTCACTGTGCCATTGGGAGTTCCTGAAGTAGTTTCAGAAGGAGCGGATGTGACTATAGTAAGTTACGGAAGTACGTTTAATATCTGCGCACAAACTTTAGCAGCCCTCGAAGAAGCAGGAATTTCAGCAGAGCTGGTAGATGTGAGGACACTATTGCCGTTCGATATAAATCATGCCATTCGTACATCTATAGAGAAAACGAACCGATTAATCATAGTGGATGAAGATGTTCCAGGAGGCGCTTCAGCATATATTTTAAATCACATACTGAACGAGCAGAAGGCGTGGAGTTTACTTGATTCTGAGCCTGTAACTATTTCTGCAAAAGCGCACTTACCTCCTTATGGCACTGATGGAGATTACTACAGTAAGCCATCAGAAGAAGATGTTTTTGATGCTGTTTACCAAATGATGAACGAAGTTAACCCTACCAAATACCCAAGTTTATATGAGTGATGTTCGTGAATTTAAGTTGACTAAGGAGTTTATAGAATTAAATAAACTACTTAAGTATGAGAATGTAATAAGTAGTGGAGCAGAGGCAGGAGCAGTTATCTCGGAGGGTTATGTTCTCGTAAATGGAGAAGTGGAAACGAGAAAGCGCAAAAAGCTAAGAAAAGGAGATGTCATTCTGTTTGAAAGTGTCACTATAACTGTGTTTTGATTACATGATTTCTTCGTAAATTTAATTTTAATAGTATGCATAACACACAATAAACAGTGTGCAGCTTAAATAATTAACTCGTATGTCTAGTTTTTTGAAAAATTGCGCTTTTTGCAATAGCTTTATTTTGCTGCTATCTCTAGTTTTCAGTCTTGACTGTTCTGGTCAGTCTGAGCTTAAAGGTGTGGTGAAAGATGATTCAAACGGTGAAGCCGTGCCTTTCGTTAACGTTCTTATTGATGGAACTCTAACAGGAACCACTACAGATTTTGATGGTGAATTCTTGTTGGCTAATATTACTTTTCCTGTAACCTTAGAATATTCATTTGTGGGGTATGAGACAGTTAAATTCACCTATACTTCTACCCAAAAGAAACTAGTAGTAAAACTTAAATCTTCAGCCATAAACATAGACCAGGCAGATGTTGTAGGAGATAGAATATCAGATAAGCAAAAGCAACAACCCTTAACGGTGGAGTCTATGGACGTTAGAGCTATAAAAGAAGCTCCCTCAGGAAACTTCTATGAAGGACTAGGCAATTTAAAGGGAGTGGATTTAACCTCTGCTAGTTTAGGCTTTAAAGTAATAAACACGAGAGGTTTTAACAGTACATCACCAGTAAGATCTCTGCAGTTAATTAACGGAGTAGATAACCAGTCTCCAGGCTTGAATTTTAGTCTAGGAAATTTTCTTGGAGCATCCGATTTAGATGTAAAAAGAGTAGATATAATAGCAGGAGCCAGTTCGGCATTTTATGGACCTGGTGCATTTAATGGAGTAATAAATATGGAGACTAAAGACCCATTTCTGTTCCCTGGATTAAGTGCCAGTTTTAAAGTAGGAGAAAGACAGTTAGGAGAAATAGCAGTGAGGTGGGCGGACTTCTTTACCAATGATCAAGGTCAGAACAAGTTTGGATACAAAATAAACCTCTTTGGCATGAAAGCCAATGACTGGGAAGCCACTAATTATAAGCCTATAGATGGCGCGGGTGTGGCTGTTGATTATCCATTTGGATTCGATGCAGTGAATATTTATGGTGATGAGGCAGTAGCATCTAATAATGATTTTACTGACCAGCCATTTAATTTTAAAGGATTGGGAGTATTTGCTCGGAATGGCTACCAAGAAAAGGATTTAGTAGATTACGATACAGATAACTTTAAGTTCAATACAGGGTTATATTACTATCTGAATAAAAATTTATTAGCTACCTATAACTTCAATTATAGTACAGGAAGCACAGTATACCAAGGAGACAATAGGTATAGGCTAGATGGAATTAAGTTTTATCAAAACCAATTAGAGCTGAGCAATCCAGGAAAATGGTTTGTTCGTGGATACGCTACTCATGAAGATGCAGGAGACACCTATGATATAGTCACTACAGCTATTAAAATGCAAGAGTCTAGTGGTGCTACAAAAGAGTGGAATACGTTGTTTGCTGACAGATGGTTAGCCAATTATGCGGATCTAGTTGGTGCTAACCCTATAGAGGATGACATCTTTGCACAAGCCTCAGCGGCATCAACCTCTGATGAAAGCTTAGCTCTTTACAGCAGTTTAATGCAGGATTGGATTAATACCGACTCTGACTTTTTTAGCCCGCTTTACGAAGCTAATTTAAATGCAGTGAACCAACTCTCAGGTGATTTTTTAGAGCCGTTTTACGAGCCAGGAACACAAAGGTTCAATACGCTGTTCGATGACGTAACTGGAAAAGAATTTACAGAAGGAGGAAGTCGGTTTTATGATAAAAGTGCTCTTTATCATGTTCATGGAGAATACCAGCTAGATAAGGAATGGGCTGATTATCGTTTTGGAGGAAATGTAAGGCTGTACCGACCAGATTCTAGGGGAACTATTTTTAGTGATACGCTAGAGTATGATTATATCTTTAGTGATGACGGTTCTATAGCTACAGATTTGGATGGAAATAGATTGGTGAGTGATAGTTCTAGGGTTGTAATTACGAATAATGAGGTTGGTTTTTACGGAGGATTAGAAAAGAAATTTATAGAGAATAAATTAAAACTTAACCTAACAGGAAGAATAGACAAGAATGAAAATTTTGATTTTCTCTTTAGTCCTGCGGCTAGTTTAGTGTATTCACCTAATAAGAATAGGGTGTTCAGACTTACATTCTCTTCAGCAGTAAGAAACCCTACACTGGCAGACCAATATTTATTCTATGATGTGGGTAGAGCTATTTTACTTGGAAACATAGATGGTAGATTTGAAGAGGGAAAGGATTCTTTGTTCACTGCAGAAAGTTTTACCGAATATAGAAATTCTTCGACTTTAGCAGAAGGATTGAATAAACTAGAATACTATAACCTAGATAAAATTAGACCAGAAAAAGCGAAGACCATAGAGCTAGGTTACCGAGGAACTCATTTTGAAAAGCTCTATGTAGACATGGGGTATTACCTCACTTTTTATAATGATTTTATAGGGTACAATATAGGTTTAAATGGAAAGTTTGACCAAACCAATGGCTTTCCTGATGGAGGCTTACAAGTTTATCGAGTGGCGTCTAATTCGCTAGAAACAGTAATTACGCAAGGATATAGTATAGGATTAAATTATTACTTTAAGAAGTATTCATTAAGTGGGAACTACTCATGGAATAAATTAACCAGCTCTAATGATGACCCTATAATACCCGCTTTCAATACTCCAGAACATAAATTTAATCTTGGGTTTTCTGGAAGAGAGCTAGTGTTGTTCGACAAAATAAAGAACGTAGGTTTTGGTGTAAATTATAAATGGATTCAAGGGTTTACATTTGAAGGATCTCCTCAATTTACTGGGTTTATTCCCACTTATGACATGGTAGATGCGCAAATTAATTACACAGTTCCTAAATGGAATTGTACCTTTAAGGCTGGAGGCTCTAATTTATTTGGGCTAATGCCTTTATTTACAAATAAAAACACTGTAAATAGAATTGAAGATAATACTGTGTTAGACAATAGAAATGTACAAGTATACGGAGGGCCTCAAATAGGAAGATTAGCCTATTTTTCTATCATATATGACTTTAACCACAAAAATAAATAATCAACAAATAAAAACAAAATGAAGAGAACTTTACAAATTTTACTTTCGGGAATCTTGGTTTGTACGATCCAGTTAGGTTTCGCGCAAACTAGATATCTTGATGAGGTATTTACAGATGATGACATAGAAATGACTACGGTCACTTTCGGTACGAACATTAATTTTCTTACTTCTAATTTTGCGGGTGAAAATACTGCAGCTAATGTATTTGAACTTCAAGTGGCAGTTGCGACACCAGGGGCAGAGATTCCAGCACCTTTCTTCGATCCAGCGGATGGATCTACTGATGTGAAGGTTACTGATATAACTATGGATGTTTACGAGCCAATCCAAGATAATGATGATGTAACAGAGAGGCCAGTAATTATTTATATCCATACAGGGAACTTTTTACCTCCACCTATAAACGGATCTCCTAATGGTAGAAAGGATGATTTAGCTGCTGTAGAATTATGCCAGCAATGGGCTAAAAGAGGTTACGTAGCTATTTCTATAGATTACAGATTAGGATGGAACCCTATAGCAGAAACTGTTCAGGAAAGAACAGGAACATTATTAAATGCTGTTTATAGAGCTATTCATGATGTGAAGCATGGTGTAAGATATTTAAGAAGAGATGCAGCAGTAGATAACACTTTCGGAATAGACGAAAGTAGAATAGCGCTTTACGGACAAGGTTCTGGAGGATATGTATCTCAAGCTTATGTTACCTTGGACAATCCTTCTGTAGAGTTATTCTTAGAGAAATTCAGACCTAATCCATTTGAGGCTACTGTTTCTTATATAGATACACTTGTAGTTGGTAACCAAGAAGGTTTACTTGGTCAGCTTACATTGTATAAAAACCCAGATGATATGTCATCAGAAGTTCACATGTCTGCTAACGCAGGTGGAGCTTTAGCTGATGAATCTTGGTTGGAAGCAGGTGATGTTCCTATGGTGTCGTTTCATGCTGTAAGAGATGATTTCGCTCCATTTACTGAAGGAACAGTTATCGTACCTACGACTAATGAGCCGGTGGTGGCTGTAATGGGAAGTAACTTTTTCATTCAGAAAGCGAATGATTTAGGAAACAATGATGTTTTTGCTTCTATTCCTAGTGGTGATGTTTATACAGATGCTGCTAGAGCTCTTTATGGAACTAGTCATGAAGTTTCATTTGGTGAGACAGAGACTGTAAACACTGCAGAAGGATTATATCCAATAGTACTTCCATTAGCTGCTTACCTAAGTAATCAAGCTTCTCCATGGGAATGGTGGGATCCTGAGTCTCCATTGGCTACTACAGTAGTGGCGATGATAGGTGATATCCCTGTTACTGCGCATATGGCTAGTTTAGGTTCTAACCCAGACATGTCTGAAGAGAAAGGATTATCCTATTTAGATACTATCCAAGGATATTTATTACCTAGAGTTATGTGTGCATTAGATTTGGAAGGAGCTGTTTGCTCTACTGAGGATAGTGTAAATGAGATAACAGAAAAGAATAGCTTGGTTGTTTATCCTAACCCTGCATCTAATGTTGTGTTTATAGAAGCTGAAGAGAACATTTTATCTGTAGCTGTATACAATGTAGCTGGTAAATTAGTCGCTTCTTTAGAAGGGAAGTCTGGAAACAGGCTAGAGGTTTCTATGACAGCTTACACTCCTGGATATTATTCATTCCAAGTGAGAACTGCCTCTGGGATTTCTACAGAGAGAGTAATAAAGAAATAAGAATAAACCAACCTATAAAAAAAGGGAGGCCATTTGGCTTCCCTTTTTTGTTTTAGACGTTTCTGTACCCCGTTATTAAAGGAGAATATTATTAGTTATTCACCTTTACCCTAACTTCTATCCAATAAGGTGTTTTTTTAGTGTTAGCGTAAAGCTGAATCTTTCTATACTGCCATCCCAATTTCCCCTTAGTATCGAATGTAATAGTGATTTCTCCCTGCTCTCCTGGCATGATTGGAGCTTTGGGGTAAATCGCTTTTGTGCAATCACACTCTACTTCATATTTGGAGATTACGAGCGGTACTTTTCCTTTGTTCTCAAAAGTAAAGGTATGCTCTAGTTGAGCGCCTTCATTTACTTCCTCAAACTTATGAATTCTTTGATCAAAAGAAAACTCCGCATACTGTCCTAAAACAATAGCGGAGTTTAATATCATGATAAAAGCTGCTATAGCTTTTATAGTCATATTTTTTAGTTGTTTACTGGAGCTCCAGAATCTTGAAGAACAGGTGTTCCACTTGAAGCAGCTAAAACAGTTCCTTTAATTCTTACTGTTTTTGTAGGGTCATTAACAGCGTTAGACGTAATAGTCACAGACTTGTTAATTGGTCCAGTTCTTTTAGTATCATACTTTACTTTAACAGATGAAGTTTGACCTGGAGCTATTGGAGCTTTTTCACACTGAGGAACAGTACAACCACATGAACCTTTACATCTAGAAATAATAAGAGGCTCAGTTCCGATATTCGTTACTGTAAACTCACATGTTCCGTCACCACCATTTTCGATGTCACCATAATCATGAACATCTTTGTCTAATTCGATAGCAGGTCCTGTAATTAACTCTTGAGCTTGAACCCCAAAGCTGAATGACAATATCAACCCTAATCCTAAAATTAACTTTTTCATTTTCGTATTGTTTTATTAGTTTTTACATTCTATTTTACCTTCCAAATATATGTGTAAAGTCCTTAAAAGGTTACCCTATTAACAAGACATTAACACATGTTTATTGGATTACCCAACTATCATGCCTTTTATAGTCACTAATTTTTCTGGCTCGTTGACAGCGTTGCTGAAAATGGGCATGTTTTTAGAAAAAGTACCTACTCTATTGGAGTCATAACTGACTTTGATAATAGTAGACGATGTATGGGGTATTAGTTTTAGAACATTCGAGAGCAGTGCATCCACAGAATCCTTTGCATTTATAGATTATGAGTAGTGCTGTTCCTAGATTGGTTACCTGAAATTAACATGGATAAAGGTCAAGAATTAGGAGGGCTTTAAGCTTTTTAACGATAAATTATACGAATAACGAAAGGTTAAATTATCTCACAATAGTTATCGAACCGTAGATCTTATCAGCAGCTACTCTGTTTTCTATATCCTTACTAGAGTATTTAAGCAAGTAGTTGTATACTCCTAAAGGAACGAAGTGGTTTCCATTTTGATGATCACCTTGCCAAAAGGCATCTGGGTCTTTAGATTGGAAAACAACTTCTCCCCACCTATTAAAGATGAATAACTCATATTCTACGAAGTCACAGTCATGAGCTACGTAGAAGACATCATTAAGATTATCGGAGTCGGCTGTAAATGCGTTAGGAATATAAATAGTACAACTACAATCTGTAAGAGTTAGGTCATACTCATATATAAATGACCCACAGGCATTCTGCACATTGGCAGTATAAATCCCAGGTTCCGATACGATAATTTCATCGCCCTCTGTTCCATCACTCCAAGTTACATTTCCGTTTTCTTCAGGAAGATTGATAGTCCTTGTGCTGCCCATACATAAGTCTAAGTCAGTTTCAGGAATAAAAGGAATTTCGTGAACTTGAATTACTATAGTGTCAGAGGCAGAGCAGTTCAGTGAAGTTACCTCTACCCAGTATTCGCCTTCTTCAGAGAATGTTTCATCTTCTTCAGATGAACCAGTGCTCCACGTGATGATAAAGTCATCTGCTATTCCTGCTAAAGAGGCTACGAATGATTGTCCTTCACAGATAGAGATACTTTCAGGTAGAAGAACTTGTGGGTCAATATATTCTAAATATGTGAATACAAGTGAATCGCAACCTGAAGTAGTGCTTAATGAATCCACAAATCGATTGTTTGGTTCGTCAAAATAGACTCCTAACTCAGGAAGAGTTTCTCCTTCACAAACAGTCATGCTTAAATCAGTACTTACGCTTTGATTTACTGTGAGTAGGGTAGTTACCGTAGAGTCGCATCCATTAATAGAGGTGTAAACATCAGTATATATTCCAGTAGAGGTGTAAGATGAAGAACCTTCAAGATAAGTATCTCCAGCACAGACATTAACTATGTTAGTGGAGCTCTCAAGTGGGTAAACTGTGAGATTAGTTATGATAATAGAGTCGCACCCTTGAGCTGAGGAGTAAACGTCAGTGTAAATTCCTGTTGTAGTATATTCTGACGCGTCTTCATAATATGTTTCTCCTTCACATATAGATACTGAATTAGTGGAGGTAGATATGCCCAACACCGTTAATTCTGTTGTAACTATTGAGTCGCATCCAAGTGCAGTTTGATAGATGTCAGTGTAAGTTCCTTCTGAGGAATAATTGGAAGGTCCTTCACTATAAGTTTCGCCTTCACAGATGGTTATTACGTTAGTGAAATATTCTATTGTTAGGACGGTGAGGTTGGTAATGACTAAGCTATCACATCCAGTACTGGTGCTGTATGTGGCATTATAGACACCAGATTCTGTGTATATATCGACACCTTCGTTATACGCTTGTCCCTCACAAATAGTCGCGAGTACTGTATTAGTTACGAAATCACTTATTACTAGAATAGTAATTACCAATGAGTCGCAGCCTTCATCAGTCTGATAGCTTTCTGTATAAGTCCCCGCAGTTTCGTAAGTAGCAGTTCCCTCTGTAAATGTGCTTCCTACACAGATTTCTACATTGTTAGTCTGTTCAATTTCTGGAAGTACTGTAAGGTTCGTTACCACTAGAGAATCACATCCATCTATATCTTGGTAAACATCTTCGTAAGTTCCTGTAACTGAATAGACCGATGTTCCTTCAGAATAACTGCTCCCAGCACAAATTTCCACATCATTACTAGAAATATCAGTATCCAGTATAAGTAATTCTGTAATGACTAAGGAGTCACATCCGCTGGCAGATGTGTACATATCCTCATACGTTCCAGAGATATCATAAGTAGAGGTGCCTTCATCATAGATTTCTCCTGCGCATAGTATTATGAAATTAGGGGAGATTAAGGCTTCATTTATTACTAGAGCAGTTGTTACTAGACTATCACAACCTAATGCACTTGTATATAAATCCGTATAGGTTCCTGTTTCATCATAGACTGATGTTCCTTCTGAATAAGATTCTCCAGCACATAAAGAAATGTCATTGGTAGTAGCGAGAACATCTACTACTGTTAATTCAGTAATCACCGTAGAGTCGCAGCCTAATATGGTAGTGTAAACATCAGTATAAGTTCCCGTTTGGTCATAGATTGAGGAGCCATCTGTGTAAGACTCTCCATCACAAATGGTAATAGTATTCGTTATAATCGGAGATGGATTAACCGTTAGAATAGTCGTAACAATAGAGTCGGTACCTAAAACAGAAGTATATAAATCTAAATAAGTACCGCTATTAATGTATTCAGATGTTCCCTCTAAGTAGATTTCTCCATCACATATACTAAGCGTATTAGTAACATCATAAGTAGCGTTTACCGTTAGAATAGTAGTTATGCTAGAATCACATACAAATATGTTTTCATAGACATCTAAATAGGAGCCAGATTCAGTGTATTCATTCTCTCCTTCGAAGTAAACATCTCCATCTGTTATGGTAACGAAATTGGTGAAGTCATGAACCTCATTCACACCTACTATTGTGGTGACAGTGGAGTCACATCCATCTATTGTTTGGTAAAGATCGAAATATGTTCCTTCGACAGAATACACATTACCACCTTCGGTATAGGTTTCTCCCTCACATAGCGTAATTGTTACCAGTGTTTGCGCGTTAGGATTAATCGTTAAATCTGTAGTTACTATAGAGTCACATCCTTGAACTGAAATGTATGAGTCTGTATATATCCCTGTAACATCATAAGTTGAAATCCCTTCAGTGTATGATTCCCCGTCACATAGTTCTATAATATTGGTGCTAGTTATGACTTGATCTATACTAAGTATGGTAGTTACGGTGGAGTCGCATCCATTGACAGAAACATATATATTGTTATAGGAACCAGTTATCGAATATTCAGATGTTCCCTCGAAGTATGAAGCTCCTTCACATATAGATACGTTATTAGTAGTAAACTCAAGAGGAATGATGCTCAGGGTTGTTGTAACCGTGGAATCACATCCATCTACAGAAGCGTAAAGGTCTGTGTAAGTTCCTGCAATTGTATATTCCGAAATCTGTTCAAAGTAAGAATCCCCATCACATATAGAAACATCGGTGGCAGTGAATTGATCTATGCAGCAGTTGATAACCGTTAAGTTGGTAGTCACGACAGAATCACACCCAAGAGAAGAAATGTAAGTATCATCGTAAGTTCCGGCTTGAGTGTAAACTGAAGTTCCTTCTGTGTAGGAATCGCCCTCGCAAATTTCCGCGTTTACAACTGTCGAAATAATGGAATCTATAGTGAGTATAGTTGTGACTATAGAATCACATCCATTTACAGTTTGATAAACGTCAGTGTAACTCCCTGCTGCAGTATATTCAGAGGTTTGTTCGAAATAAGAGCCTCCTTCACAGATGCTCACATTGTTGGTCTGCTGTGCAATAGGCAGTATGCTCAGATTAGTAGTGACAATAGAATCGCAACCAAGCACCGAAGTATACGAATCCGTATAACTTCCAGCAACAGTATAAACAGAAGCTCCTTCTGTATGAGATTCACCATCACAAAT
>CESE01110740.1_pt1 | contig 10485 bp, 11 predicted proteins | sample 350271 | NCBI WGS metagenome assembly CESE01 (sample SAMEA2621536, study PRJEB7988) | marine metagenome | isolation source: saline water (ENVO:00002010), including | reverse complement strand
TCAAAGTACCCACCATACATTTCGTATTATTTATACTTATTATATCATCCTCCAATAGATGACCTGTGTATTTTCCAGCAACAACACTCAACGTCGTAATATCTAAAAGATCTATTATTAAATTTGAAGCATCTTTTTCAATTTCATTACCAGATTCATCCGTTAAAAAATATTGCTTTGTGGTGCCACTGTCTACTCTCTTAAATTTAACGGACATTGATACTCCAAAGTTTAAGGTTACAAACCCACCGGTCCCCATACTAGAGTAAAATGCCTCATCTGCCGCCAAATCGTCCATCGCAAATGTCTCACCTTCTTTTACAACTAGTATCTTGTCTGTCTTTATTAAGGACAAAGATGCTGCAGAAAATCCGAAATCTTCCTTCGACATTCTTATCTTCTTTAACGATGCATCTTTCGAAAAAAGTGACGTAATTGCCGATGCTCTCTTCTTCTTCACATCTGCTCCTTGAGTCGCGCCGTCCATTAACGACTTAAACTTCGTTCTCGATGCTGTATTCAGAGGTGCTTTACCTTTAGCGTCAATGGTGAAGACGGCAGCTGAAGAAACTTCATCAACCGCTTCATCTGCCGCCGTCATAAAAGGTGGAGTTGCTTTGAATAAAGAATCCTGACCATCCGACCGAAAATTCGAATATCTGGTTATCAACGGTTCTTCTACTATTATTATATCTCCAGAAGGACCGTATCCACCTTTCCCACCACTTGCATTTGTATAATTCGCACTGAATTTTTCTAAATCTCCGCCACCCCAACTTACCAATCTTTTAGTATTGTCTTTAAATCCACAAAACGAGTCCGTTCCTGGGTAAATTTTAGTAAACCCTGTATTGTTTATGCCTCCAGGCGGTTGTTTGTATGAGAAACGACGCTCATTTGCATCTTTATCATCGCTCGTCATTCTTGAACCAGATCCGCCATAAATTCCATTTCCCCAAGAATATACATTGCCTCCAGTTGTTCTTACACAAAATGCGTGGTCATTGCTGACTAGTTCAGCAATACCACTATCCAGTTTGTCTCCCTCAGTATCGAGTGTCCAATCTTCTCCAGTGTCGACTCCGTATGTAGACCCAGTTGCTGTATCAGTGGTATCTGTGTAATACAAACCACATCTCACGTTTTTATTTGCACCACCAGTTGAGTGCTGTCCCCAACAAATTACCTTACCATCTTTTCTTAAAGCCGCAAAAGCACCTTTAGTGGAAACAATTTTTACATACTTTTCACCATCAACTCCTGCTGTTGGAGCAGTATATACAGTATCTAATCCAGTCCAATGATATTGCAATGTGGTTATGTTGCTTGTGTTGAAATAAAATGGATCGTATGTCAAGTAACCATTTAACCATGCTTCTTGCCCCTGCTGACGTTGATCATCAGATCCTCCGCCAGCAGCGGTTTTGTCGTTGTAATATTGTAACGTTGGTAGATTGTCTTTATTGACGTCGCCGTATCCAACCTCTGAATACAATTTAACATAACCCCAACAAACAATGCTACCATCTTCTCTTAAAGCAGCGAATGCACCTCCGTCAGTGCCGACAACGGATGTTACCTTTACAAAATCATCGGTAACAGTTCCAATGCTTGCTGGAACAGGTTTCGTGTCGTCAACGGTCATTTTTTTCGTCACACCACGGACTGTTATTCCGACGGTTTTGGAAACGCCAGAATTATGGACTAAAGCTTTCGTGATTTTGTCTGTTTCTGTATTGAAATGAGCATCTCCCCATTGCACCACCGAACCATCCGTCTTTAAACCACAGAAAGCATCTCCTCTGCGGAATATTTTGGTAAAGGAACCAGACGTAGCAATGGTGTCAGTACCGGTTTCAACATCCTTGGTGGTCGGATTTTTTAAGATTCCCCACTTATGTGAATAATGTCTTGCAGTACCATCTTTATGCAACCACGTCCAACCATTATGGTTGCCATATACTTTGAGATTTCCGTCGGCATATTTAGCAATTTCTTTGCCTGTGCCGCTAAGGTAACCTTGTCCATTAAAATTGTTTTCACCAGGGTGTATTTTTCCAGTACTCATTACGTTCAAAAATGATTTCCCATTGCCACATGGGACAATCTTGACTATGTATCCTTCGGATTCGCTAATAAATCGTTTTATTCGAACATGTTCGACGGCCAACCTGCCCGAAGAAGCTGCAGAAGTTGCTCCGTAATAGTGTCGAGTATATCCGGCAGTCTTGGTAGACTCAGTAAGAGGAAGGTTGAGTCCTCTTTCAGTCTTCGTATGGATGCGCCATCCACCTGACACCCCTCCCACAGTGGTTCTGTGTATTTTATTAAATTCTTGACCAACACCACCATTACCTGAGTCGGTTTCCAAATAGTATTGAGGGCCATCGCCCAAATCCTTCCAACCGCCTGTTGGTTTTGATCTAGATAACCATTCAGTGGTGGCTAAATTGTTACTTTTTCCTTGACTCTTCTGCGGCGTTATTACTATGAAGGTGTCATCTTCGAATATAATGCACCATTCAGCATCGACACTGATATCGGCACGAATTGCGTACTTTATTTTTTTAAAATTGCCCCCATACTTAGCGTCAGCGGTGTGATCCTTGTCACCAAGCATATCCTTTATGTGATCTGAAACATATGTTTCCCATTTAGGATTGGCAGTCATATTGCCTTTGAGTTCGCCATCGCCGTTGACTAATAGTCCTTGTCCAAATATAGTTGATACCGTCGTCATTATGAAATTATACAATATTATATTTTTTAAAAAAAATTAAAATGTTCCTAAAACAATAAATCTTTTTTTTAATGTTTTGGACGAACTCAAAAATAAAATAAATTCTTATAAGAATTATGTTTATAAAGAAGAACGTTGAAAATTGTGTTTTTTCCAACCGTATCCTTATTTAATACATAATCGATGTTTTATTTTTCCCACATGAACTACTTTGAGTAAAGTAGCATTGGATGAAGCGGTATGTAAGTGGCAACGGGACAGGGATATAAGAGTTGTAAGTTATGAAAACTATTCCGAAGGGAAGTCACACTCTGAATACACGGTAGTGTTTTTCAAAACCTTATCTACCGAATCTTGTTGAACTTTCACTACTGGGATTGATGATTTATTAGATTTGGATAGTCCTATCAATGCCTTGACCCCATTATTAAGAACAATCCTAACTCTCAAATTTGTAACAATACCGTTTCTAGTGATTTGCCTACTGGTCTTTGCTCTGGTGGTCTTAAGAGCATATGTATTGGCGTCTTTATAAGGCTCTGTAGACAGTTCGGTAAATGCCGATTCATGATAACACTTAAGAGTATGGGTTTTCACATCATTGATCATAATAAGTTTTGGATTGCGAACATTTATATGCTGCAGAAGTCTTCTAATATCTTCGCTTTTAATTTCTGAAAACGCTGTTTCCAATAGTGTCTCCACTGCTACTCTTGCTTCATCCAACCGTTCTTCATTGCCGATAAACTCGGATTTTATTGCTGCTACGCCCTCTTTTATAGAATTTATAACTGTCTCCGGCAAATATTGATAAATTTTACTCGTATTTACATAGTCAAAAGACCCTTGTTTATGATTTTTAATACTTACTCCCAATAACTTTCCATTTCCATCGCTGATGTCCATATCGCTCACCGATTTTGTTCCTCCAATTTGCTTAAAATATAATTTTTCTGATCCAAATAACTCATTGAGTTTTAAAGGACTACCGTTTGTTAAATTCAAGAAATCTGTAATTTTTTTCTCGTTGCTGACTCCCTCACGATGACTTACTCCTGTTGTATTATAAGGCATACTGATTCGTTTTGAAGATTTGAATTTATCAACATTCAAAAAATATATTTCAATTTTTTTAATTAAATGTCTTGATACTTGCAGCAAGTCTCGATAATATTTTTAATAACATCCAAAATATTATCTACGTATAATTTTAATTTTTGCTTGTGTATCTGGATCAATAAATTGTTTTAATAGAGGCCATATTAATGAAAAAAATTTTGAATTCGTATAAATATATAATTCTACCAAACTATCTTCGTAAATTGTGGATAACATTTTATGTATTTTCTTAAAAAACCCAAAGGAAAAGTTTTTTTTCCCACAATCATCTAAATATAAATGAACATATCCTTGACTCCTTCCATGTTTTTTTGAAATATTTAATGAGTCGCCTATAGTTTTAATTATATGAGAAATTAACAATGTGTCTTCACCCTTATTTAAATTCTTAAAAATTAAATCTTTCAATATAAATATGCTATTTCCAAAATATTCTTTTTCAATACAATATATGTTTTTATTTAACAAAATGTTGAATTTACTTCCAACCTTTTCCATTATATTAATTTAATAAAATATATCGAAAAGGTTTACGTAAAATTGAACCCAAATATGGATTTAATCCCATATTTTATTAAAAATCATGTCTAATAGAGCCATATGCATTACTTGCGGCGAGCAATCCGAAAATCATGCTGGAATGAAAAAACAAGGCGATGGGTTAGCTGATAATGGTTATAGTGTAGAGGAATTGGATGGTATAAAAAATAGATTCTTTGCCATGGGAGGTGTGGCCGATTGGTATGATTTAAAGGAAATGGCTTTAAGCGAAGAAGAGAAAGTTAATGTTGAAGATGCCGTCGTTTTGGTATTAAGATGTGGGGTTGATATTCTTTTGCGTAATGCATTTATTGGTAAAATTAAGGAAATGGACAAATGGAACGAGGTAGAATGTGATTTGATACAAAAACAGTTGTATGATAGCAAGACTAGAATTGGTGCAAAATCCATTTTGAAAGAACTTACTAGTTTTGAATGGGATAAAACCTATTATGATACGAGGAGAAGCAAATGGTTGAATAAAAGAGCGCGTTTTAATGTGTGCTTTGGTCCAGAAGATCGTCCAATGAATAAAGAGGACTTGAGTGGTACTATTATTGGATACGATCGAGTTCCAAGAATGGCGATTTGGAAAAACGAATTGGAAAAAATTATTGGTGATACAGAATTGGAAGCTGAAGGTAATTTATATCAAGATGCTAAAAAACAAGGGATTGGTTTTCATGGTGATGGCGAAAGAAAAAAGGTAGCTGCTGGAAGTTTCTGCGATGACGATGTTCTTAGAGAAATTAATTGGAATTGGTACATTAAAGGTAGACCTTTTGGAAAAAGAATCCGAATTCAATTAAAAAATGGTGATTGTTATATTATGAGCGAAAAAGCAAGCGGATTTGATTGGAAAAAAAAAATTAAAATTATAGAATTGGAAGATGAAATTATAAAGATCGATTTGGCTACTTTAAGACACGCTGCTGGTGTCGAAGGCAGTAAATATTTAGTCATGAAAAAGTATGATTAAACTAGTTGACCTACTAGACAAAATAATTTGTATTTAAATAGCCTTCAGTGATAGGAACTGTTATAATATGTGTAATTCTACATATATTGGTTTTCGAACCATTTTTATTATAGGAAAAAATTAGTCTGAAACATATTTTATATAGTGTTGAAGTAAGAATTATCGCCACCCCTTATTGTTTTTTCGATTGAAAAAAGTTTACATGTTAGGGTATTTTTATATAATGACGCTCTTTGTTTCCATATTGATTCTATATGTCCTCTATGTGGACAATTTATTTTAGGATTAAAAATAAAATTAAATAAATTATATGAACAACCAACCATCTCACACCTGTCTTTATCTTGTTGCGTTAAACAATCATATTTTTTCAAATCATTGTGGATTACATAATCCTGCAATTCACTAATAAAATAACGACCTGTTATTTTAATTATAAAATCAATGGGTTCAATAATTTTTGAATTGCGAATTGCGTAATCGATTGCGAATATTTCAGAATCACCTTTTGAGTTATTATTATCCAAATATTTAGCAGATATTAAAGTGTTTTCTGTAAAAGAAATTACCTCAAATCTGTCCTTATATATATCCTTCTCGTTATTTAATTCATCAAAGTTATACCCCGAGTTCTCAACTAAAACAATTTTAAAATCTGTTTTTTTTTAACCATTGTAGGACTGATTTAACGTAAACATCTATTCTTTCATTTTTATTTCTTTGAGTTAAGAATATTTTTTTTTCATTGATGTTTACGGTAGATGTGAGTACCAGTGTTATATTCATTTATATACTAAATTATATATATATATTAGATAATTTACCGCAATATTTTTAATATGAATACACTTGTTATTAGGGGAAATATAAATACTAAAATGCATAAAAGCAAGCAACCGAATAAAAAGAGGCGTGAAACAATTAAACTGGGAGATCAATAACTTGTGGGCAAAATATATCACATTCAAGTATACCTTCAACAATAGGAACTGCTTCTACGATAGGTGTAAATATTGTAATTCCGTATGTATATGTTGGTTTTCGCGCCATTTGTCTTGGAGAAACAAAAGAATTTGTATGTAACATATTTTTTCTATTATGCCACGTTTTACCATGATTACATTTACATATTCTCCTTTTAGTATGATCCGATATATATGAATAACACTTACAATTTTTGAATTCGCAATTATATCTCATACTACTATTTCGACTACTAATATTAAATGGATTATCTATATAATATTTGCAACCATCATCTGGAAATTTTATATGTATAAAAAATTGAAGTATAAATTATAAAATATAAAATAAGGTATAACAAACAATGTCTTCTATTCCAATTATCCATGCTTTACCTAACACTGTTGCAACAGCAGGTCTTCCAATTGCAATAGCTGTCATCGCAACAGAAAACGATTCAAATATGGGAACCACGTGTATTGGAGATTGCCCTCAACTCCCACTTTTACCAACAAATAATGTCGAGACGGCACCAGATGACCCTGATAAATGGCCGAGTTGTTATTTACAACGTGAGTTAATTGAATTAAAAAAAACAATTGATGTTTTGGAATTATGGACGTGGTTACAGGTCGAAAATCCACCTGAAGGTGATGGGTTTATGTTCTGGGATCACGAAAATATGGATTTAATATCTGATAAATTAGGGGAATTATATGGAAACGAACATTCTGGATTTACTTGGGGTCAGTCTATGCGAAATATCCAGTTCATTGCTAAGAACGGATTTGATAATTGGAAAAAAGAAATTGATACAGCGAATCGAGAGAGGAGTGAGAGGACATACGCAAGAGACAGGACACATAACGCTTCGAAAGATCTACCGCTTGGTTTTGTAAATCTTGGCGTGCTATAGTCATTCAGAAACAACAATACAAGAACTGAAGGAGGCGCGAGGAGGAACAGAAGAAATGATTGCAGCAATATTGGCAAAAGCAGCAACATGAGAAGGTCGAAGATGAAACACGAGAGAGGGGAGAGAGTAGATAAATTTATTAAATATAAATTAATAATCGTAATAAATATAGATTGACTGTTTTTATTATGATTGAATATATTTTTTTGGGCGCATATGGTACCTATTGGTTTGCATTCTGTTCAATGTTTGGTTACACATTATTTATGGAGAATAGGGAGGAAAAGATTAGGGTTGGGAGAGAATATATAGCATTATCAAATAGAGTACCTAGTGTAGAAATACGAACAACGAGTGAAACATTGTACGCGAATAGAAATGTGAGGTTGGACACAATATTAGAAGTGGATGAATCTAATTTTCAATAGAATCCTTAATTGTAATCGCATCCTTAATATCCACAGATTGCGAAATGGTTTTTTTAATGCTTTCAGTATTTTTGCTTTGCGCTTGTATAGAAGCGCCGCCCATTAATTTTTGAACCATCATTTGCCACTCCATATACTGTGAATTAATATTAAGGTAATTTGGATGTATTTCTTCCCACTTTTTTAATTCAAGAATTTGTTTTTTGGTAATTTCTTGAATGCTATTATTTATTTTAATATTTTGTTTATCTTTCCCCCAAGTATCTTCTTCCTTTATATAGAATTGGAGGCGCTTTTTATCAGAACAATGAATTGGTCTTTGTGTAGGAACCAAATCTGTTAGATTTTTGGTAAAAATATTACTAATACCTTTCACATACCCATGCTCATTTGTGTATGCTAGGTCTTCCAACGAAATCTTAATATTATCAATAAAATCTTTTAGATTCATAGCTTCCTTACAGTGTTCATTTAAAAATACATTGATTGAGATTTTGTTATTGTTATTATTTCCCAAACGAGGAATCATCTCCTTTTGTGCACTCACCAACCTCTCTATTAAATTTCCTTGTTGAGCCAATGTCTTCGTTAAAGATTTCAATGTTTCGCCCATTTCACCTTCCAAAAAGGTCGTGTTGACAGTTTTGCAATTTTGGCGATTTATTGGATTTGTCTTTTTCTTAATATTTTTACAACCATTTGTCTTGTGACGTGATAAACCGCTGCGAAATTTATATTTCTTCCCACAATCCGAACAAAAATATTTTGGCGATTTGTTATCATTTTCAGACAAATTTGTTACCATTTTGTTATCATTATTATGTTTTATTGTAGATAGGTGTTTTGTGAAATCATATTTGTTCCTAGATGTATAGTCACATTTTTTACAATGAAAATTGTTAATATTTTTTTGCGACATTTTTTGTTATCTTATATAATGATAACATAAAAATCGCCTAAATGGTTATTTTTAGATTTTAACAACTTATTTTTTCGAAAAATAATCTGAAAAATACCACTGTAGGTATATTTTCAAAATTTTTTTATTAAAATTATCCTAGGACGTGTAGCGTAATATGGGGTGTTACCTGTTGCAATAGATGTAGGTGTTTTCGACACTTTAAATTGTAATAATTGTTGTAGTGGGTTGTAGCAGCACCTTCGCATTTTTGACCCAAATTGGCGACTTTTGGCGACTTTTATGTTACCATTAATGGTAACACCAAAAGTCGCCAAAATTCCACCAATATTTTTATGAAAAAAGTGCTTGTAGGTAACTTATTTTCATAAAAATGTAAGGCATTCCTACATTCATCTAGAAGACATGTATGGCATGTAACTTAATGAACAAAACTTTGTAGCCGTAACACTGATTTGGACATTTTATAAATGTCCATTTCTTCGATTTCTTGCGGATCCTTTTTCTTTTTTTAGTCATTTTTATACACTCTCTCTACAGTCATATTATTTTCAAACATAGACAACCTCATTTCAAACCAATAATCATGTGAGTATTTTGAACTATATTTATCAATCCAAATCTTACGATGAGAATTAATATCGTACGTGACATTTTCCAAATTACCAACATTCATAAATGGAGCCATTGTACGTTTAATATTCTTAACCCGAATAAACTCAAGTGGAATTTGAGTTTGTGATGCAATATAATTTTTAAGTATTTCCCAGGTCAATGGTCGCAAATTATCATAATTCCATATATGACTATTGCGTGTAATTGTTGGATCAGAATATGGAAAATTACTAAATATGACCTGCATTGTAAATTGCACTAATTAAGTATTCTATAAATTATTTCAATTTAAATACGTAATGGGTAATTTATATAATGGATGTACAAATTATAGAATTTCTTAAAAAATGCAATATCCAATTTGACAATGAGAAACAACTAGATGGTCAAATTATACAACGCGAAGTCCTTCTATCTAAAGATACATACACAATGGTAAAACCACACATCGTTGAATTAAAAAAAAGGTTTAGCAGTTCCAGTCTTACTTCTCTCCAACATACTGCGGAAACTGGTCAGAAATGGCCATTATTGAATTTAGTACGTCAAATATTAAAAATATGTAACTATCAGATGAAACCTATTAGAAAGTCGAATGGGTATACAAAAGAGGGCAAAAAAAAATATAGAAGGTATTTTTTGATAGGTAAAATGAATGCTATTAAAAAACCATTGTAAGCGGAGGACAATACTTGAAATATTGTATTTTTTTTATCCTAATGGAAGAAGTATAACCCCTTTAAATTTATCGAGTGTCCGAAATTTTTTATAAAGTATTATATTATATGTCGCAGGTCGAAGATTTAGCAGCAGGAACTCCATACATTATTCGACAACTTTTTTACCCTGATAAAGAGATTGGTGAATTGTGCAACCTTCTTGAATCAGCACATACGGTTGCCACCAAATCGAATGTCGAAGGATGCGGGAAGTTTACGTGTCCGTATGGCGCCCCAAAAAAATCAGGATCTTCAAATGTTGTACAGACATGGATCTATAGTGATGATACTCCTTGCACACACTCCTATGCAGTAAGAATTGGAAAGAAAGACATTACGGTTTATGACGAAAACAATGAGAAAGACAACAAACTTAAAAAGTTATGGAATTTTTACTGGAAACTGAACGAGGAAACAAAGACGAAAGTAAGAGAAGATTTGCGCCAACATCTTTATAATCGAGGTAAGTTTAGTTCCACAAGAAGATGTAATTTAGGAAAGACTTTAAACTGTCCCGTATATACGAATAACTCTAGTGTTTGTTTTG
>CESE01009830.1_pt1 | contig 10521 bp, 12 predicted proteins | sample 350271 | NCBI WGS metagenome assembly CESE01 (sample SAMEA2621536, study PRJEB7988) | marine metagenome | isolation source: saline water (ENVO:00002010), including | reverse complement strand
CATTTTTTGGACCATTTTCTGCACCATTTTTTGGACCATTTTCTGTATCATTTTCTGCATTTACATCCTCTCCTAAAAAATACGTAAAAGCATCCTGACCTTGTGTAACATATGTATATGCGTTTATCGACAATAAGCCGATAATAACAATAGCTAAAATTATTTTGAATATATACCATTTGTCAAAACTGACTGCAGTTATTCCTATAGTTTCATCAATGGATACTTCGGGAACATCAATGGATACTTCGGGAACATCAACCGATTGGGTTAAGTTGACCATATTTTCTCTTAATTTAGTTTGCATGGTACGTGGGCTTACATTTCCTGACAACATTTCTTTTAAAGAATTTGTTATTGTCTGTAATTTTTCCATATAGAAATTATTATTATTTTATATTTTTTAAATCAACGAAATACATTTATAACTTATTTAAATGTATTTTTTCTTATTTAACCAAATGTGTTGTAAAAACAAACCGTGTTGTATCAACAACCAAAGTTGTTTAAAAAAATGTAATAAAATACCAATAAAAAGATACTTTTTACCATTTCTTGCAATATTATTTATAACCCCTTTCGAAGAGGTTAGAACAATAATTTACTTACCAATAATAATTATTTTTTCATCCGTTATATTATTTTGGAATTTTACATGGATTGTATATTACACTGCTTCAAAACCATTATATTATCAAGATTTATTTTTAGATATAAAAAAATTACCGAATTACGAAGTAGATAAACCTATAAAAAGAAGATTTAAATTAATATTAGAAATAGTATTAATAATAACTAATTCATTATTAATGGGTATTTTATCCGAGATTTGGATTTTAAGAACAAATAATGATAACGACATTTTATCTATTATTGGAAAAACGGGTGGTATTATAAAAATTTTTCAAATAGTAAATAACACAATTAGTAGAATTATGTTGAAAATTTTAAGAAAATTTATATTAAAAGAAAGTCGTATTATCCGTGAAAAAAAAAGAAAGGATATATCAGAATTAATAAAATTAAAAGACATTGAAATAAAAAATGAAACGTGATTTTTGTATTGAATTAAAAGTATTGAATTAAAAAGTATTGAATTAAAAAGTATTGAATTATATAAAAAGTATTGAATTTTTTATATAAAAAGTAATTTATTTTTTCGCACATTTCTTATCTATTCTAGGGCAGCACCTAAATTTTAATCTTTGTGCGAGTGGTACACCTACAGTCGATGGTAATCCGGCTTTCATATTCCCACCACATCCATATACAGCTAAAGCGCGTTGTTTTCTAGCTCCTCCAATTGGCATTATAGATTATATTTATATTTTATTTTTCCTAAAATATTTAAACGCGTGGGATAAATGCTAAATTATTTAATTTTTCTATTTTATTAATCGTTTTTTCTAAATTATTATTTCCAATATTATTAAATAAATAGTCAGTAGCGGGTCTTTCTTCACTTTTTCTAATTTCTTTATAAATAAAATTAATTTTTGATTTAATCTTTTCAGCAATAGAAGTATTTTTAAGCACAGGTAAAGTAAAATCGTAATTTTCCGTTAAAATTGATAAAGCATAATAAATTAATAATTTTCTTTTAAACTTTACACTTTCCTGATATTTCAAACAAAAAATATTTAATAACGCAGTATTTATTTTTAATATACCCTGGCCTCTTTTTTTGGATTCAACTAAAATAACATCCCATATAATCCAAATCATTTCTTTTTGAAATTTACCTTCCACTGGGTATTGTCGTCTCGCGCATATTTTTTTTATTTTTTTCTTTTTACAAATTTTATGATATTCTAATAACCATTCAACCCAATAAATAGCTTTATGGGTTTTTTTTATTTTTATGCTTATATTCCAAGATAATTCGTTAATAGCTATGAAAATTTCACTAGGGTCTTCATTTTTAAAAGATTGTCTGCCAAATTTTTTATTTTTTGCTGACAGTTTATTTGTTAGATAGAAAAAGTCGAAATCGGATTCTTGTATTTTTGGAACATCATATGTGTTTTTTTTATTTGAATAACAAATAACACAGCAGATTTCAGCAAATAATTTTCTTATTTTATCATTGTTCCGCATTTTCAAAATATTATCAGAATAACCAGTATTAAGGATTTCTTTAAAAACGGTTATTCTCATATCTAAATATATTGGTAATTTTGGATTACCAACGTGTATGTTTTTACTTATTACTAAAATAAATATTTCCCATAAATATAAAAATTGACCAGCAGCAATGAATTCGGCAGACCAATAACTAGCAACTTCTAAATTACCAGCAATTAATGAATTTAATAATTCTTTTTTAGCATCCGATTTTTTATATTTTGAAAAGGTTATATTCTTGAATTCTGTTATTTTACGTCTATCCACTATCTCATCCATTTATATATTTTTCTATAAAAAAAAATCATATAATAATACATAATGGTAAAAAACTTAATGGTTAAAAACATAATTGAAAAAAATATAAAAAAAATTTTGAAATTAATTGAAAAACATTCGAAAACTTTATTAAAAAAATTTAACAAATCATCCTTATGGGTTAAATTATTTATAATAATGGCACTTATTTTATTGTTAATAAACAAATATAATATAAATAACCCAACTGTAGAAGGTTTTTCACAAATGAAACCGTTTGAAGTTAAAAAAAACGATGATTTGTACGACGATTTTTATGTCGGCTACTACGATGAAATAATTAGAGATGGGTATAAAACCGACTTTGAATTTAAAGAAATTTGTCATACAACCAAACCAAACAAAAAGAAAAGTAAAATATTGGATATAGGTTGCGGTACCGGAAATTTAGTAAAAAAGTTTGTTAAAAAAGGTTATAAAATAAAAGGAATTGACAAATCATCTTCTATGGTAAATAAAGCAAACAAAAAAAACCCCGGATGTGACATTGTAAAGAAAGATGCTTTAAACTCAATGAATCACCCAGAAAACTCTTTTACCCATATTTTATGTACTTATTTTACAATATATTATATGAAAGATAAATTGAAATTCTTTAAAAATTCTTACAGGTGGTTGAAACCGGATGGAACATTAACATTACATTTAGTAAATAGAGATAAATTTAACCCAATTGTCAACGCTTCTGATGTTTTAACACTTGTTTCACCACAAAAATATGCAAAAAAAAGAATAACAAATTCTATTATTAAATTCAAAAATTTTCAATATAAAGCCGATTTTAAATTACAAAAACACAAAAACCAAGCCATTTTTGAAGAAACATTTAAAAGTGATAAATCCGGAAATGTTAGACAAAACGAACACACGTTATATATGGAAAAACAAAAAGATATATTATCCCTTGCTAAATCAGTTGGTTTTATTTTACAAGGTAAAATTGATATGAAAGCATGTTCTTACGAATATCAATATTTATACGTATTGAGAAAACCATAATAACAAAAGTTAAATATTAAATATATCAATAGTGTTGATATATTTAATAGTGTTGATATAATGGTAAAAATTATACAAACGATAATAATAATAATAATCATAATTTTTTTATTAATCGGGTATTTCAAATTAAAATATCCTTTTTGGTCAAGACAACCCGTATTTCATTTGCATAATTTAATGTATTGGGTAAACCCACCCGGTATAATAAATGATAGCTTACCAGAAAAAGACAAATTTTATGATAGTAGCATTGAATTTTATAATTATGAATCGTTGCCAACTGAAAAAAAGACATTTTTCACTAATTTTATTAGAAAAAATTACATGCCTGAAAATTATGAAAAATATTGCGCAACCAACGACAATATACTTGATAATTTTGAAGCTCATAACGATAAATCATTTATTTCATTTAAAGTTTTCAATAATGAAATTTTATCATGTATGACTACCAGACCCATTGAATGTTTTATTGATGGCAATAAAATGATATTGAATTATGTGGATTATTTATGCGTTGATAAAATTCATAGGAAAAAAATGTATGCGGCAAATCAAATTTTTACACATTATTATCATTTAAGAAACAATTGCAATAATATTGTTTCATTTTTTAAAAGAGAAAATAAGAATACGATGATTGTTCCATTAACAACGTACAATAATTATATTTTCAAAATAGACAACTGGGAAATGTGTTATAATTTTGACCAACCTAATTTTAATATTATATTTATAAATAAATCAAATATGAATAAATTTTATCAACTTTTTTTTGAATGTAAGAAGTTTTTTAAATGCTTTATTAGTTTAAATCTTGGACATATTTTTCATTTAATTGAAAAAGAACATATGTTTATTACCGTTTTAATGATTAATAGCAAATTCAAATGTTTTTATGTTTTTAGAAACCCATATACTACGTACGATGGTGTTAATAGTCTCGAATTATGCTCTAGTTATAAGAACGAAGAAATAAAAGAGGATATATTTACTTTAGGGTTTTTAATATCAATGAGTCTTATTTCTAAAGATTTGCATTCTGAAATATTATTGGTGGAAAATTTATCAAATAATAATATTATTCTAAAATTATTATTGGATAAATATAGTTTTGTATCTAAACCCGTTAATTCTTTATATTTCTATAATTTTGCGTATCATCCTAAAGAAAGTAAAGATATATTTTGCATTATCTAGTATATTTTCCGGACCTCGCAAAAGAATCAACCACGAAAATTACGAAAACGCCTAAAAACATATACAAAACCAATTCTTCAGTTACATTGTGTGTTTTTTGATCTTTATTGTCTTCCAACATTTGAATAACATAATTCAGCTTTTCAAATAATACATCTTTACCCGTTACATTTGTATTATTTTGTGATTCCGAATAATAAGGAATGTATTGTTTGTAGTATTGTTTATTTGATGCGAAATCGTTTAGTTTATCGAAATCGTCGGGACCAATGTCTTCATCTATTTGGTTCTCGATTTTATCAATTGGTTGTTTTGTTAATTCGGGTTTTGGTGGTGGAGTAAAATCTGCTAAACCAGTCCCATCGTTTGAATCATCATTCCCCATACCTTCCGTTGAATTTAGGAAATTGGTAACTTTTTCTCCAGTAATTTTTTTATGATTAATATTTTCTCTCTTTTTATACGTTTTTTTATGTTTTTTATTTGACGACTTATATAAATCTTTAATTTCCTTATCGTTATTAAAATCCGAAAATCCCAAACTAGTACTCATTCTTATAAAAAAATGAGATAAAAAATTATTTATAATAACTTGCAAAATTTATAATAACTTGTAAAATTTATTTATAATAACTTGCAAAAAATATATAGTAATTTATATAGAATGAACAAAACTTTGAAAATGAAAAATTTAAATCTATTTTTTGCTGCAACTTTAATTTTATTAATGTATAAAACACCAATTTTTTTAACTGATATTGCTGCAGGTATGTTGGGTAGATTAGTATTAATAATTATTTTAGTATATACTTTAATATTCTGTGATTTTTCATGTTCCATTTTCTTCGCTTTGATAATTATTGTATTATTTCACAATACAATGGAAGGTTTGACTATGGATGGGATAACAGATGAAGTTCCGGTTGGTGAAGAATCCATGGTAGTCGACGAAGAAGATCAAGAAACTATGGTAGTCGACAAAGAGGAAGAAGATGAAGAGGAAGAAGTGAAAGAAGGATTTTTAGGACTTAATATGATTTCAAAAAAAGTTTTAAATAAAAATTTCATTGGTAATTTAAGAAATTCATTGAAAAGTAATTTAACTGATTTGGATAGATTTTTGAAAACAAATTCAGAAAGAAATACAATTTTATCAACCAAGCAATAAAAAATATAATAATATTATAAATGAAAAAACTTCATAAAAAAATTATAATATTATTCGTCAATTTATCATTATTATATATATTTTCAAACGCGGTATTTGCTATTACAGAGGGTAATGAGAATCAAGATGCTTTAACAATTGAAGAGATTGAAAAAATAAATAATAGGTGTGCAATTGCGTACGACCCAGAATATGAAATAAAAGAAATGAGGAAATGTAGGTCAGATGGAAAAATTGAAAAACTTCGTAAAAAAGAAGCAGCTCGCGAAGCAAATAAAATAAAAGATGACCTTGGTATAAGTGGTCCTACTTTTGTCTGTCCAGAAGTAACGTCTTTATATAATTTATTTGCAAAAGCTTATTGTATTGCAAATAATATAAGAAGCGGTGTACAGAATATATAATTTTTAATATAATTTTTTTATAATATTTAATAATTTTTTAATAATTTTAAATATTATATGGTAAATTTATTAGGACACGTTACGCCTTTTTTAAGTAAAATAAATAATAGTAAACTATTTGCAGGTTTTGTAATGATTTTATTAAATGTTGGTTCGAGATATGTAAAAATAGATATTAATAAATCACAAGAACAATATTTAAGGAAATCTTTGGGTAGACACATGTTAATATTTGCAACAACTTGGTTGGGAACCAAAGATATACTAATTGCATTAGCTTTAACGGGTATTTTCAATGTATTAATAGATTATATATTGAATGAAGATAGTAAACTTTGTTTGATACCTCACAAATATAGAGAATATGATAAAATGTTGGATTTAAACGGTGATGGTGAAGTTTCTGAAGAAGAAATAGAAAAAGCAATGGAAATTTTAGAAAGAGCTAGAGTAAAAAATAAACGAAAAGGTATGATAAGAAATCTTTCAAATTTTAAAGTTAATTTATGAATATATTATATAATATAAATTATGAACGATGGCCCCGGAAAAAAGACAAAAGCTGAAATAATTGAATATGACAGAAAGATAACTGAAAAAGTAGAGATTGAGGCTAGAAAAGAAAGAAGAATGAAAGAACTTGATATAGCTGAAAAGAATAAGAAGAAGTGGTCAAGTACTAAATATCAAACTGTTCAAAAAAAAAATAAAAGAACGTATAATTTAAAAATTTTATATACAATTCCAAAATTTGCAGGTGATGAAGTATTCGTTTACTATGGTAGACAAAAAAAAAGGAGTCATATTTTGGTAAATGATAAAGTACAATATTTTAATGAAAAGCATCCTAATCATTTAAAAAAAGGTATAATCAGAACATGGAAATATGATTCATCAGAACCCAATGTAAGATTTGAAGTTATTTTTAATGACCCACCATTCATTTATGAAAAAAATAGCAAAACAAAACAATTATATAAAACAAATAAGAAAATCAAAATAATAGAAAATGTGCAATTTAAAAATTTGAGAAAAATCGAAGGTTCGGGTGATTTACAGATTGAAGTTCCAGGTACGTCTGGTTTTTCAAGAAATTCATTTAACTTACGAAACAACTTGGAAGAAGCCGATAAAGACGGTAATAAGAAAAATAACATATTGAAATTTTATGAAATTTTAATATTTTTAAAAAATATTAAATTAAAAGAAAATAAAAAAGAAAATAAAGAAGAAAATGTAAAAATTATTTTGGAAGCCTTGGTTAAAATACATAGTGAAAAGAAATATATATACAATTTTTTTTTAGAAATGCACGATAAACCAAAACAATTTTATAAACCAACAACATATAATTTAACTAAAAAAATTTTCAAACAGGAGTTTATAAATCGAATTGAAAAATTTGTTATTCTTTTTAATAAAGATAAGACACCTTTTTTAGAAGAATTGAAAAAACCCGTAGAATTGAAAAAACCGGAATTTAAAATTCCATTCGATTTTTTTGATGCAATATTGATAAATTTTGGGGAGAAAACTACTAATAAAAAGGATGAAAAAAATTCAAACCCAATTTACAAGTTAGATAAAAAAGATTTTTTTATTAATAACTATATAGATTATTATAAATTCATACAGGGTGTTATGAAAAAGGAATCGGAAATTAATAATATGGAGTTTACAACTTATGATGATAAATTCAACAATGCTATAAAAAATTTTATAAAAAAAAAATTTATAAAAAATGACATATTTCACCCACAAGAAGTTAAAATAAAATATACAAATAAAACAACAGCTGATAAAACAATATTATACAATACCCCCAATAAATTAGTAGAGCCCACCAATGATAAGGTTTTTACCATAAACAAATATAGTTTTATTGATACTTTAACACAACACAACGACTATATTGAAAAGGATGATAATAAAAAAGAAAAAGAAAAAATATTTATTATTGAAAAAATTGCAGATGTTACACCTGGTATAATAAAAATTAAACTAGTTATAGATTTAAACATTAAAGATTTTTTAACAACTAGTGAATTAATAAATGAAGATAAAGGTAGTTCTGTTATGAGGATGTTTGGTGATATAGTAAGTAATATTGGAAATAATCTAAATTGCGACGTTTCCAGAAGAAACTTCGATAAAAATTTAGACATTATAAAAGAACAATTTAAAGATAATGTTAAAAAACCCGAAATTCCAATTATAGAAGAAGACAAACCCGCAATGAACAAAAGTAAAAATATTGTTTCTATTCAGAAACTTTCTCCAACTGTTTCTAGAATAACATCTTCATTCCAAAAAGCCGGTAATAAATCTCTTAAAAACATAAAAATAAAAAAAAATACAACTCTAAAAAATAGATATTTTGGAAAAAAGGAAATTTTAAAATTTATATAAATTACTTAAATGATATAATTTAAGTAATTAAATGTTAAAAAAAATGAACTCTTCGGAATTCGCGGAAGAAATGAAAATGGGTTGCGATGTTAGCGAACCATCGCGTAAATTTATTACACATAAATTTAATACACATAAATTAAAAACACGTAAATTAAATCCACAGGACAAAAAAACATATTGTGAACATGTTTGTGAAGCTGTACCACTAGTTTTTAAAAACTTTAAATATAAAATGAGTGACCATTTGTTGCTTGGTGGGGAACATGTGCATAAAATATCACCCGGTTACAATTCACCAATAAAAGCCAATATGGATGAAGAAATAACATCTGAAGAGAAACTGGAAATTGTAAAATCATCACCATCATTTGGTATGTTTAGTTTATTTAAGTATCATATTAAAAGAGGATACTTAAATAAGGAATTAAAAAAAACAAACAAAATTTTTTGTTCCCACATATTTTCACTCATTTTTGCTTTACCCATCTTAATTTTTATTGGACAGTGGTTACTATATATAGCGCTTATAATGAATGAAAATAATAAATTTAATGGACATATTTGTGATAATAATGGTTCTTTTGAAAATAAAATAATGATTAGTGGAATATCTATTGTTTATTTTGCTCGTAGTTTTTTCATTTGGGATAATATAACAAATAGTTTAAGTTTAAAAAAAATGAACAGAGTCGATAGCATTTCATCTATCATAGATACGTTTCAAGAATTTTCATTTAGTTTATTAGTTTATGGAGCCAATATTTGGGTGGTATTTGTTGAACAAGATATCCAAAATATGATATTAAATTCATTAGCCATGGAATTCTTAATGGTTTTAGATAACGAGTTTGAAGAATTATATTTCCAATATTTACCTGGTGCAGCTGATGATATATATGATAATATTTTTGTTTCTTATGAAGAAAATATTGAATTATTGGAAAAAAGACAAAAAAAAGATAACTGTTTTAATTGTTTTAGTTGTGTTTTATTTGTACCGTATAAATTACTTGTTATTGGGGTTTTTATATTCCCAATTTTCTGCTTTTTCATGATTTTCGCCGGTCCCATTTGTAAGTAATTTTTTTTCCAATACGTCCAACCTAAAACGTAACATTTCAATTTCTTTTTCTTTGTCCGGATATTTAAAATACCAATTATACATATATTTTGTTCCATTGATGGATAGAGACCCTATATTATATAATAAATCTACAGCTTCGTATAATATTATTCCCAATACCATATATATATTAAATAACTTTTTATAATTTTCATAAATATCATGAATATCATACATCAACTTTTTTTGCAATAATAATATTAATTATTGGATTGGACAAACCAATAAATGATTTCAAATTGTTAATTTTTCTGGTTAAATTCCATTTTTTATTTCTCATCCGTCTACCTTTTTGTCTTACCTGTTTTACGGTTAATGTGTCTTGGATGGAATTAATAAATTGTTTTAATTCGGTTGAAAAAACCTTCAGTTTGTCTTCAAGTTTTTTTATTTTAATAAATTTTCTTTTTAATTCTATTGGTGCACCTTTTTTTTTTGAAAATTTCCGCATTTCTATATAATTATCGTTTAATAATTTTTTCCTATATTGCCAATGATAATTATTCAATGTTGTATTAATCAAATCAACACTTGAATGACCATCGTTAATACCACAATTCATACATAAAGGGCATGATTTGTGTCCACACCTGAACCAAGTTAATATACAATTTGTATGAAAATAATGTTTGCATTCTGGTAATTCATACATATTTTCATAAATATTTTCATAATCGCATACAATATTCATATTTTCATGACATATAGCACAAATTTCATCGAACTCACTCATAATAATTAAATTATATAAAGTTGTTTTAAAATTGATT
>CESE01039347.1_pt1 | contig 10537 bp, 12 predicted proteins | sample 350271 | NCBI WGS metagenome assembly CESE01 (sample SAMEA2621536, study PRJEB7988) | marine metagenome | isolation source: saline water (ENVO:00002010), including | reverse complement strand
ATATATATTGCTACCCATTAGATAATCGCAGACGCGAGTAAAGCCATGAGTTCTTTTGTAAGTAGGAATAATGCATGTAAATGAGTCCACTAGAATTGTAGAGCAAGTATAATTTTCGTGATCTTGAGAATTGAATAAACTAAGATGTATTTAATTACTATATTTACTTTATCTGTTAAATGAATTTATTGAGGATTACTATTTACAGAAACAATTTATAGATATCGTTCCTCTATACAAGTCGTGCAATCGTAAGCTTCTCTTCTGAATAGATTTATCCTAATCTATAGTCCCCAATGTTTAACTTTATATGCAAACGCATGTGTTTTTACGTTTCGAAGTATAGAATACTCTATGTCAATATTCTTTCTTTTAATACATATTGTATTTATATAATAGTAATGTACTAATTTGTGTTATTCTATAGCTCTTGTTTTTTGTTGTGGCTCTCTATAATTCAAAATAATTCTGTAGGTATTTGGCGTTTATTATATAATATCCCCCAATAAATTTCTCTTAGCATTACTGGTTATTATGTCCATCAATTTATGCTAGTATTTTTTACATAAAATTTTCATGTGCTATCTTTTAAGTAAATTCAGTATAAATACACAAGTAAATATTAGGATAAAAAAGTATGGATTAACAAATTCTGGATACATAGCGACAATTAGTTTTCAAACATTAAAAAATAATTATATTTGGAGTCGAAATCAAAACTATTCCAAATGCTACAAAGACTAACAACATTTATCCTAATCATATTTTGCTTTTCAGCCTGCAAAAAAGAATCAACGGTTTGTAAAGACGAAAATGCAGTCAATTTTAATATGGAAGATCAAGATGGTGGAGCCACTTGTGTGTTTGCTATTGATATTAATGAACATTTATTTGGCAAATGGAAAGTTATGTATCAATTGGTTTACAAGCTTCCATCAAACACAACGCTCGACGCATTAATTTCTGATTATTCTGCATTAACTTATGTAGAGTTTGAGGATTTGTATGAGGAAGATTACCCATTAAGTGAAATTGAATGGGCGGAATTTATTACAGGTGAATTAGGTTATACCTACAGTGAATTCGAAACTCCAGAAAATTCGTCAATGTTTATGGAAATTGAATATACTACAGACTATAAAGTAAAGTATTATAATAATTTTGATTATAATGAAAGTCTCACCCATAATTGGCTTCAATTTGATTACGATCACCTAGCTTATTATACGAATAATTATATTGCTTCCGAAGAAATGGACATAGTTGAACTCCAAATTCTAGATCAAAATGATTTCCACTATAGAAGGGTCGAAAAGCAAGGAAATGAGAAGTTTTATGAGTACCGTAGGTGCGTTAAAAACTACTAATATGATACATATAAAATCCTTTACATTTAATCCTTTTCAGGAAAACACCTATATTGCTTACGACGAAACTAAGGAATGTATTATTGTTGATCCTGGTTGTTACGATGCAAACGAAAATTCAATTCTTGAAAACTTTATCAAGCAAGAGAATCTTAAACCTACAGCACTTATAAATACACATTGTCATTTAGATCATGTTTTTGGAAATAAATTTGTGGCAGACAGCTATAATTTAAGTCCAATAATGCACAAACTAGATTTACCAATGCTAGAATATGCCCCTTTGGCAGCCACTAAATATGGAGTTAATTTAGGTGAATTACCTCCAGTACATAACTTTATAGAAGAAGGTGATCTTGTTAAATTCGGAAATTCAGAATTTGAAGTTTTATTTACACCTGGGCATGCACCTGGACATATTTGTTTGGTAAGTAAAAAGGAAAATATTGCACTTTCTGCGGATGTACTTTTTCATTTAAGTATTGGTAGAACAGACCTTCCCATGGGTGATCATGAAACACTTTTAAAATCTATTAGAGAGAAATTATTTGTTTTAGATGATGCCATGATTGTATATCCTGGACATGGTCCAAAAACTAGTATAGGATTCGAAAAAGAAAATAATCCATTTTTAAAATAGTAGATTTTAGATTTTCAACCGCTTAAAAAAGTAGCAAAAATAATTGCTGCTTTTTTTATGGATGATAAAATATAATTTCTAATTCGAACAAAGAGTAACAATGTGTATCTTTGCAGCTATTTGCAAGATATGGCTAGATTATTGGCATTAGATTACGGAACCAAAAGAGTGGGAATAGCTGTTACCGACGAGCTTCAGATTATTGCATCTGGACTTTGTACTGTAAGAGCACACGATTGTATGGACTTTCTCAAAGAATATATTTCTAAGGAAAAGGTAGATGCCATAATTATGGGAATGCCAAAAAATCTACAAGATCAAAAAACGGATGCTACTCCTTATGTAAAGGGATTTGCGAAGCAATTAAGAAAACAGTTTCCACAAATGGAAATTCACTTAATTGATGAAAGGTTTACTTCAAAAATGGCTTTTCAATCGATGATTGATAGCGGTTTAAAAAAGAAAGCTAGGCAAGATAAAGCATTGGTAGATGAGATTAGTGCCACCATTATTTTGCAATCGTTTATGGAACAACAAAATTTCAAGTTTTAAATATGTTTTTACCAATAGTTGCTTACGGAGATCCTGTTTTAAAAGAGGTAGGAGAGGAGATAAGTCCAGATTACCCAAAGTTAAAAGAACTCATAGAGAATATGTACGAAACAATGTACACCTCTCATGGAGTTGGTTTGGCTGCACCACAAATTGGTTTATCCATTCGTATATTTATTGTGGATTGCTCTCCATTTGAAGAGGATGAGCCTCATTTAGCCGACTTTCAAAAAACATTTATTAATGCAGAAATCATCGAGGAAGAAGGCGAGGAATGGTATTTTAATGAAGGCTGTTTAAGTATTCCAGATGTTAGAGAAGAAGTATCTCGTAAACCTAAAATAACGATTCGGTACTTTGATGAAGATTTTGTTGAACATACTGATACTTATGAAGGTATGGCTGCCCGTGTTATTCAGCATGAATACGATCATATAGAAGGGATTTTATTTACCGAATATTTATCTCCACTTAGAAAACGTATCATTAAACGCAGATTGAGCGATATAATGAACGGGAAAGTTGATCCTGATTATAGAATGCGTTTTTATAAAGTAAAAAAGGGAAGAAGATGAGATTAATTTTAGTCCTAATTGCATTTGTTTCTGTTTTAAGTTCTTGTGTAAATGCTCAAAAAAAGGCATTAGACAATGTTTTAGCTCTCGAAGATAAGTTAAAACTTGCACAAGATGCTAGTTCTAATAGAGACTTAGCCTTAGAAGTTGTAGCGGCATATAGCCAGTTTTTAGCAGCTTATCCAAATATAGAATCTAAGCCAAAATTGCTTTTTAAATCTGGTGAAGTCTTAAAAGGTTTAGGCGAAAATTTAAAAGCAGCACAATATTTTTATAAAGTACATCACAATTTTCCAGAGTCAAAATTGGCTCCTTTAGCACTGTTTTATCAAGCGCATTGTTTCGAAATTATAGAACAGCGTTTAACAGCAAAAAATACTTACGAGGAATTTATAGAACGATATCCTAATCATCCATATGTAGAACAAGCAATAGGTATGATTCAACTATTACATTATTCTGATGAGGACTTGATTAAACAATTCGAGAAATAGGATGCGGCTTGGTTTTGCTCTATTCGTTCCTTTTTTGTGTACTTGTCTCTGTTTTGCACAAAGTACAAACTCGTATAATGTAAGACTTTCTAATACTATAAGTTGGGACTTGCTTCAAACTAAAAATATTTCTGTTTCTCCGCTATTTAGAAACTCTAATAATTCTGTTTTTCTTAATTCCTTTGTACAAATTAGTCCTACTAATCCTACTGAGCTTGATGCTATGGTGGAACAAGGTATTCTTTTGTATTGGGAAAATAAACGTGTCCAAGAATTGTATTTTACTCCTTCGGATGAATCCTTTAATCAACAGTGGTATTTAAATAAAATAAACGCTCCAGAAGTTTGGGATAGCACACAAGGTGATTCTACCTATTTTGTAGGAGTTGTAGATTCTGGAGTAGATTATCATCATGAAGATCTTTCTGGAAATTTAGCCTATAATTACGCAGACCCTATCAATGGTTTAGATGATGATAACGACGGTTATATAGATAATTTTTATGGTTGGGATTTTGGTGACCTAGATAACGACCCTATGGTTAGTGGTTCTTATGCTCATGGTTCTGTAATGTGTGGTATTATAGCAGCCCAAACAAACAATACTATTGGAACGGCTTCTACTGCATTTAATTGCAAGTATTTACCTGTAAAAATAACAAACATAGCTGGGCTTATTACCGATACAAATGCAGGAATTCTTTATGCTGCTCAAATGGGAGCTAAGGTCATAAATTGTTCTTTTGGAAGTACAGAATTCAGTCAAGCTGAAGCCGATATTATAACTTATGTTACCGATTCCTTAGATGTATTAATCATAGCTTCTGCTGGAAATAATGGCTTAAATATTCCCATTTATCCTGCTTCTTTAACAAATGTTATTGGTGTCTGTGCAGTTGATGAAATGGATCAGAAAATACCAATATCCAATTACCATACTAGTTTCGATATTTCAGCTCCTGGGAGTTCTATTTACGGACCTTATATAGAGAATGAGTATTCCTATAAGAGTGGAACTTCTGTTGCTACAGGAATCGTTTCTAGTGCTGCTATATTACTTAGATCTTATTTTAAAACTGAATCTGCCGAAGAGATAAGAATACGAATATTAAATTCTGCGGATTATATCGATGATTATAATCCTTTATATTTAGCTCAATTAGGAACTGGCAGATTAAATGTATTAAATGCTATTTCTGAAATATCAAAAAATACTCTAGAGATATTCCCTAATCCCAGTAGAGGAATTTTCGATTTAGAACTAAACTTAATAGATTATGGAAATTATCAGATTTCTATTTTTGATGTCTTAGGAAAGTTGTATTATCGCACAGAATTTTTCGTAAGATCAAAATTACATACAGAGCACTTAAATTTACAAGATATAAAACAAGGTTACTATACCATAGAAATAAATGGAACTAGCTATTATAACAGCTCTGGTATAATTATTGTTAAATAGCCAGAATAAAAAAAGAACAAATGAACGTAGAAGGAATTATTGCAGTAACTGGAAAACCAGGACTTTTTAAAGTAGTAGGTCAAACCAAAAATGGAGTTATTGTTGTTGGCTTAGAAGACGATAAAAAAGTAGCCATGAACTCAAGTTCTAAAATGAGTGCATTGCAAGATATTGCTATCTATTCGTACACCGAAGAAATTCCTTTGGTTAATGTATTAGATAGAATAAGAGTAAAAGAAGAAGGAAAGGCTACCATTGGTCACAAAGCTTCTGCAGCTGTATTAACTGAGTTTTTTAGAGGTATTTTAGAAGACTTTGATGAGGATAGAGTTTATCCATCAGATATTAAAAAAGTTATTTCTTGGTACAATACACTTCAAAAAGCTGGCTTGGCTATAGAAACAGTTATCGAAACTGAAGAAAAAGAAGAAACTGAAGATGCCGAAGTTATAGAAGAAAAACCTAAAGCAAAGGCAAAAACAAAAGCTAAACCTAAGGCGAAAGCTAAAAAGGAATAGTAGATTATAACATTAAAAAATACGTATTTTTGAAGGCTCCATAAGGAGCCTTTTTTATTTAGATATACCAACATGAGAAACTTTTTACCCCAAGATTTAAGTATTACTAGCTGGGAGCAAATACAAACCTACTTTGAAGATTTAAAAAATCGTAGTATTGAATCTGCATTAGATTTAAAAAAATGGATGCAGGATAGATCTGAGTTAGAAGCTGTGCTTGAAGAAGATATGGCTTGGCGTTATATTAAAATGAATATTGATACCAAGGACGAAGTATTACAGAAATCATTTCAGTTTTTTGTAGAAAAAATAAGTCCTTTTACAGCTCCCTATGATCATGATTTTAATACCAAATTGGTCGAAAGCCCTTTTTTAAAGGAATTAGATAGAGAAACGTATTTCATTTATTTACGATCTGTAAAAAACGACATTAAACTCTATAGAGAAGAAAATATACCCTTGTTTACCGACCTTACCAATAAGGCACAGAAGTTTGGCGAAATTGCTGCACAAATGATGGTAACTATTGATGGGGAAGAAAAAACCTTGCAACAAGCATCCGTTTATCTGAAAGGAACAGATAGAGAAAAACGCAAAGAAGCTTTTGAAAAAGTGAATGCTCGTAGAGCAGAGGATAAAGAAAAATTAGATATTCTCTTAGACGAGCTTATAGAAAAAAGACAAAAGGTTGCTGGAAATGCAGGTTTCGAAAATTTTAGAGATTATAAGTTCCAGTCTATGGGACGTTTTGATTATACCAAAGAAGATTGCTTCAACTTTCATGAATCTATAGCACAAGAAATTGTTCCTTTAATTGCAGACATACAAAAAGAGCGAAAAGAAAATTTAGGATTGGAAGTTTTAAAACCATGGGATATGTCTGTAGATCCAAATGGAAATGAGCCTTTAAAACCTTTTGATGGGGGCGAAGAACTTTTGGATAAATGCATTGAATGTTTTGATAAGATAAGACCTTATTACGGAAATTGTTTGCGAAAAATGAAGGAAATGGGGCATTTAGATTTGGTTTCTAGAAAAGGTAAAGCTCCAGGAGGATTTATGTATCCTTTGTACGAATCTGGCGTTCCTTTTATTTATATGAATGCGGTTGGATTATTAAGAGATGCAGTAACTATGGTTCACGAAGGTGGACATGCTATACATTCTTTTTATACGAAAGACATGGAACTTACTGCTTTTAAAAGTACTCCATCAGAAGTAGCAGAATTAGCAAGTATGAGTATGGAGCTTATTTCTATGGAACACTGGGATGTGTTTTTTAGTAATAAAGAAGAATGGAAACGAGCTAGAAAAGAACAATTACAAGGGGTTTTAGAAACTTTACCATGGGTTGCTATGGTTGATGAGTTTCAACATTGGTTGTACGAAAACAAGAATCATAGTCATGACGAGAGACATGATAAATGGCTTTCCATTTCTAAGCAATATGGAACTGGAATGGTTGATTGGTCAGGTTATGAAGCGTATAAAAAAACCGCTTGGCAAAGACAATTACATATTTACGAGGTTCCTTTTTATTATATAGAATACGGGATGGCTCAGCTAGGGGCAATTGCAGTTTGGAGAAACTATAAGCAGAACTCCGAAAAAGCTTTAGATGCCTATGATACGGCATTAAAATTAGGCTATACTAAATCGATTGGAGATATTTATGAAGCTGCTAATGTGAAATTTGATTTTTCGGCAGATTATGTAAAAGAGCTTGCTGCTTTTGTACAAGCTGAATTAAATGCTTTAAAGTAGAAAAAATGAATACTAGAGAAGATAAATTACAAGCTTTTGGCAGACTCTTAGACATCATGGATGAGTTAAGAGAAAAATGTCCCTGGGATAAAAAACAAACTATGGACAGTTTGCGTCATTTAACCATTGAGGAAACCTATGAGTTATGTGATGCTATCTTAGATAATGACAAAGAAGAGATTAAGAAAGAACTTGGAGATCTGATGTTGCATTTGGTGTTTTATGCCAAAATAGGTTCAGAGGAAAAAGCTTTTGATATGGCTGATGTATTGAATGGGGTTTGTGAGAAATTGATTTTCCGTCACCCTCATATTTATGGAGATGTTGAGGTACAAGATGAAGAAGAGGTAAAAAGAAATTGGGAAAAACTTAAATTACAGGAGAAAGGGGATAAAAGCTCTGTTTTAGAAGGAGTTCCCACCTCTTTACCTGCTCTTGTAAAAGCAGTGCGTATGCAAGATAAAGTACGTGGTGTAGGTTTCGACTTTGCGAACAAAAAGGATGTTTGGAATAAAGTAAAAGAAGAGTTGGCAGAATTTGAGGTTGAAGTTGAAGCCAATGAAACTACTAAAATGGAAGCTGAGTTTGGTGATTTATTATTTTCACTTGTAAACTATTCGAGACATGTAAACATTAATCCAGAAGACGCTCTTGAGCGAACCAATAAGAAGTTTAGAAAACGTTTTCAAGCTATGGAAAAAGCCATTCACTCGGACAATAAAAACTTAGGGGATATGAATTTGGAACAAATGGATGTGTATTGGGAAAAGGTGAAAAAAGAATTGGAGGGTTTTTAGTAATTAGTTTTTAGATGATATTTAAATTAATTTGTAAGCGTCTAAAAGCTAATTACTAAAACTCGTCCCAATCAATATTTAATTCTCAAAAAAGCTCATATATTAAGCTCCCTTAGTTCCCAGTAAATCTTTTATGCCTCCAATAGAACTAAGTATTCCTGTTGCTTCATACGGCATATAAACTACTTTATTGTCTTTACCAGATGTCATTTCTTTTAACGATTCAAGATATTTCATAGCAATTAGGTAGTTTACCGGATCACCTGTTTTATCTATTGCTGAAGTCACAACTTTAATAGCTTCTGCTTCTGCATTAGCTACCACAATTCTTGCAGAAGCTTTACCTTGAGCAACTAATAAAGTAGATTTTTTATCTCCTTCCGCAATGCTAATATCTGCATCTCGTTTACCTTGAGCTTCTAGTATTTGTGCTTGCTTTGTACCTTCAGCTTCTAATATTGTTGCACGTTTATCTCTTTCTGCACGCATTTGCTTCTCCATTGCCTCTCTAATATCCAATGGTGGGTTTATATCTTGTAATTCAACACGGTTTACTTTTACGCCCCATTTATTGGTAGCATCATCTAAAATTTCTTGTAGTTTGGTGTTTATAGTATCTCTAGAAGATAAGGTATCGTCTAAGTCCATTTCACCAATTACGTTACGTAAGGAGGTCTGTGTTAACTTTTCTATAGCCTGTGGCAAGTTAGCAATTTCGTAAACAGCTCTAACAGGATCCATAATTTGGAAATAGATTAAAGCATTTATTTCTGTTACAATATTATCCTTTGTAATTACATTCTGTTTCGGGAAATCATAAACAGCTTCTCTTAAATCAATTCTGTCTTCTTTAATATAGCGCACTATTACATTTCCTAAAGGTCCTTCAGAAGAATATCTCCAAATAATTTCTCTAGGCTTGTCTATAAAAGGAATAATAATATTTAAACCTGACTGTAAAGTTGTTTGGTATTTCCCTAGTCGTTCAATGATAATAGTTTCGGATTGTTGAACAATTTTAACTCCTAGTAGAACAAATGCAATTGCGAGAACTGCAATAAGTATGGTGATGATTGTTAATGCCATTTTAGATTTTTTTTACGGTTACGATTGTGCTATTTATTGAGCTTACTTGAACTTCTGTATTTACTTTTATAATTTCATTTGTAATTGATTTTGCTCGCCAAAAATCACCATCAATAGATACTCTACCTGTATTAATTAATGAGTTAATTTCTTCTGTTACACGTGCTTTTCTATTTATTAGTGCTTCAGTATTAGTTTTAATTTTATCTTGCTTACCGTCTTTATTATAAAATATTGGTCTTAGAATAAACAAACTCAATAGGGTAGAGGTAGCAAAACAAATAAGCTGTGTGTCTAAGTCAAATCCTAAATAAGCAGTTAATGAGGCGAATATAGCTCCGATTCCTAAACATGCAACTATAAAACCTGGGGTTAACAACTCTACAATAAATAATAGTATTGCTGCATACATCCACCAATGCCAGTTTAATATTTCTTCCATTTTTTGTGGTTTTTAAAATCAAACTAATATAGGTATTTCAATTTAAAATTCAACTTATTGATAGAGCTAAATAATGCCTTTTTAATTTTTATTGGTAACAATCATAATCAAGCCATTTTTACAATTAACGACAGAGCTTCTGGGATGTTGAAAATGATATTAAGTAGCTTCATGGGAATCAGGTTATAATGAAATTGTAACAAAATTAAAAAACAGACCCTAGAAAAAGTTAATTGTGAAAATCCTATATTTGTTGTAGAACAATTATTATGTAATCGTTATGTTCCTTTATTACTTGAATTCAGCCAACAATAAAAACTTGAAAAAATATACAAGACTACTTATATAAATAAATTTAATGAATATGATTACCTACGACACTCATATAAAACCATACTCAAAAAAATTTATCTTAGTAAGAATAGATGATGAAAGAATTGCTAAAATTGATAAATATGTAAAAGAATTAATAAAAGTTAAGAAACTTGAAGCTCATCATCAAGTAGATAAGAGTTCGCACTATAAAAGATTTTATACTGGTACATTAGGAGAAGTTGCTTTAGAACTTTTTTTTGGTATTGAAGGAATAGTAGATTAGAGTATTGGAGATTCTAAAGCTTACAATAAACTAGATTTAAAAAGTATAGGTTTAAATATTAGTGTTAAAACAGTTCAATACGGTTCGTTTCCAATAGTTTTTAAAGAGAGTTATTGTCATGAAATAATAATCATTCGATGGAAGAGTAATTTTATATATCTGTGGCTTAGCTAAAAAAAATGTTTTAAACAAATATGAATCTATTGATTTAATTAAAGATGATAGATTACGTTTAAAGAGTA
>CESE01060406.1_pt1 | contig 10540 bp, 10 predicted proteins | sample 350271 | NCBI WGS metagenome assembly CESE01 (sample SAMEA2621536, study PRJEB7988) | marine metagenome | isolation source: saline water (ENVO:00002010), including | reverse complement strand
GTTAATATGGGTTTAATGGCTGTGCGTAACCTGACAGCGTTTGCAGAGGGACAGGACCTACCAAACCGAGTTTAAAAGGTTGATATTAAGAGTGCAAAAACGCGATCTGTTTTTCAGCAGCAATTCTGCTCGAATTCTTAAACCTCATGATGTGGACTTGTCGGAGGTGTTTCATCTGATAAAGTCTTCATTTGCCTTCATGGCTGGACGAATTGACCCGCCCAGCTCGATTGATCGTCTGACGCCTGAGAAATTGTTTAAGATGGCTGAGGTTGGCTCGGTTGTTGTACTCGGCAAGCCTGTCATCGCCTGTGTGGTGGTCACTGCTATACCTCATGCAATGTACCTCGGAAAAATGGCTGTGGACCCTAGTGTACGTGGACAGGGTGCGGCCAGGGCGTTGGTCGAGGCATGTAATACGATTGCTTTAGATCACGGTGTTGCATGTCTAGAGCTGAAAGTGCGGATTGAGCTGCTGGAAAACCAAAGGGTTTTTACAAGAATTGGATTTGTCAAAACTTCCGAACATTGTCATCCTGGCTATGATGAAGTGACAGAGATTACGATGCAAAGGCGTGTCCGTTGACACTTGTTTTGTTTTAGGAATTTATTTGGATGGTACTTCACAAAGTAAGACCCTAGGTGCAATAACTTAATGTGGCTTAATGTAACCCTAGGTACTAAAATAGGGCTAGACCAACAGTGAAGGGTACTCAATGTCTACGTTATACTATCTCGAAAAGCTCCTGTCATTTGATACAACAAGTGCCAACGCAAATTCTGAAATGATAAAATGGGTAGAGACTGAGTTATTAAGTTTTGGAGCTTCAGTAAAAATTATTCCAAATGTGGATGAGAGCAAAGCCAACTTATTTGCTACACTTGGGCCGCAAGACATTGGTGGTGTAATGCTGTCAGGCCACACGGATGTAGTGCCTGTAACTGGACAAGCGTGGACGGTACCAGCATTTTCCATGACGCAACGAGATGGTAAGATTTTTGGACGTGGAACTGCCGATATGAAAGGTTTCATTGCGGCAATGATGAACGCGGCTAAATTAGCTTCCACTCAAACCTTAAAAACTCCACTACACTTAGCCTTGTCTTACGATGAGGAAATTGGCTGTATTGGTGTGCGATCTATGATTGACATGCTTAGTAACGCGCCAATTCGTCCGCAGATGTGTATTGTTGGGGAACCTACTGGCTTGGCGGTAGCGACAGGCCATAAAGGCAAAATAGCTGCGCGTGCCAAATGTACGGGCCGTGCTGGCCACTCCGCTTTAGCTCCGTTTGCAGTAAATGCCCTATACCTAGCAAATGAATTCATTACAGAATTACGGAAAGTGCAAGATGTTTTGCGATTGGGCGTGGTTCAAGATCTAGATTATGATGTGCCATATACAACGCTGCACGTCGGTAGGATTGCGGGTGGTGGTGCATTAAATATAGTCCCCCATTCCTGTGAGTTAGATTTTGAAATCAGAAATTTGGCGCAGGATAATCCAGCTGAAATTTTAGAAAAATTGAGACAAGCCGCAGATTTAATTGCACTGTCTGCTAGGAATGTAGCTTCTGAGGCTAATATTGAGATCGAGGTATTTAATACCTATCCGGGACTTGATACACCGTCCAGCGCGCCCGTGGTTGGGTTCGTCAAATCCCTGATGGGAGCGAATGGCACAATTAAGGTAGCATATGGCACAGAGGGAGGCCTGTTTGACCAGAGCTTGGGTGTGCCCACTGTGGTTTGTGGACCAGGAGACATGGCGCAAGGTCACAAACCGGACGAATTTATAACGGAAGCTCAACTCGCTGCATGTGATACGATGTTAGTGAACTTGCTTCATCGCCTTGTAGCTGGGATCTAAATATAACTACTCTGAACCCTATCATTTAAATATTGTGCAAAGTCGTAGTTTGGGCGTTCCAGATGCGACAAATGTCCTGGTGTGGCCATTGCCGAACAAAGCCCGCGATAAACTTTTTCTGTGCAACCTTTATCCTCAACGTTTACCTCGTCGAGTAGTTTTTTGAGTTGTGTAAAATGTGCTTGTGCATCTGGATCGTCAACATAGTCTGGGCTCATTCCACCGCCAAAGGCGATTTGCACTTGCCCAACCCCTTTCGGATGTAAGCTTAGATACCAAAAATAACCTGGGGTGAGGGTAATTAAAAGACTTGGATAAATAGCTAAAAGATAAGTCATACGACGGCGATCGCCTTGTAAATTCTTATTATTGGGGTGTGCCAAGGCAATTTTTAATTTGTCGTCTTTGAGGATGGTATGATAGTTAAAAGAAGCCTGTCCAGGCGGGCAAATCATTTCATCCAGCTTGGATAGGCCGCCAATAGTTCCAGCGTGGCAGACGGGAAGGTGATAACTTTCCATGAAGTTTTCTGCTAAAATTTTCCAGTTAGTATTCCATACGTGCGTTTCAAAAAAGGTCTCAGTATAGTTTTCCATCCCAAAGTCTCCGACCAAATCTTGTACTTGCTCTAGCTCGCTTACCACGGGAACGGCCTCTGGGTTTAGGGAAACAAATACCCAGCCAAGCCACTCTTCACATGCAACATTTGGCAGTACTACATCACTTTTGCAAAAGGCTGTGTTTTGGTCCATTGCGGGAGCGCCACGAAGAGTGCCATCAAGGTTATATGTCCAGGCGTGATAAGGGCATACGATAGCGCGAATACTACCGCGTCCCTCCAAAAGTGTCGACATTCTATGTCTACAAACGTTTGACATTGCTCGTAGTTTGTCAGTGCTATCTCTTAACACCAAAATGGGTTGATCAGCTAAGTCGAGAGTAAGGTAATCTCCAGGTTTTGCTAAGGCGTCAGCCCGACCTACACAAAACCAGTCCCGTGAAAAAATTTTTGATAGTTCAGCATCCAGAAAGTTATGATCAGTGTAAACAGAAGGCGACATGGCGCGGGCCTTATCAAAGGGCAGAGAAGTATTTTCTTTTAGGTCGTCTATCGCGCTCATAACATTCTCCACTCTCTATCCAACTATGTCAAAATTTTACAGTTTTGACAATTCTAGGATATAATTTGTTCAGATTATTTACCTAAATTGTAGAAGTAGAGTTTACGACGCTTAGCTTGGTGCCAGTCAATAAGTACTATGAGTTTAAAGTTTTTTTGTTTTTATTATCAATAACAGCACGTTTGAAAACTCTTTGTTGACGCTCCAATTCTGATAGTTAAACAAGGAGGACAAAAGCCTTTATGGGAGATTTCAATGCAGTGGGATGAGTTTTCAGAATGGGGGGCGAAGGTCTCGCAATGGGCGGCAGATTATCATTCCACACTGCGAGATAGGCCAGTTAGGGCTCAAACAAAACCTGGCGATGTGGCGGCACTAATTTCACCAAGTGCCCCAGAGGGCCCGCATCCTATGACTGAAATTATGAAAGACTTTGAACGCGTAGTAATGCCAGGTATCACTCACTGGCAGCATCCACGTTTCTTCGCTTATTTCCCAGCCAATGCGGCGCCACCTTCAATGCTCGCTGAGATGTTGGTCTCGACGATTGCCGCGCAGTGTATGCTTTGGCAAACGTCGCCCGCGGCTACTGAGATGGAAACTGTTATGTTGGATTGGTTGCGCCAAGCGATTGGCTTGCCAAAACATTTCTCTGGTGTCATTCAAGACTCTGCCTCCTCAGCCACTCTGGCCGCGGTCCTAACCATGCGCGAACGGGCACTAAATTGGAGTGGGAACCAGGCTGGATTGTCGGGTGCCGCACGATTGCGAATTTATTGCTCTGCTGAGGTGCACACCTCAGTGGATAGGGCTATTTGGGTTGCAGGTATTGGCCAAGATAATTTAGTACGAATTCCCATTTCAGGGAAGCTTCGTAGTATGGATCCCCAAGCATTAAAAGTAGCTATTCAAAGTGACATTGCAGCAGGCTATCGCCCTGCTGGAATAATTGCCTGCACTGGTGGCACAGGAACTGGAGCGTGTGATGATCTAGTGGAGGTTTTGAAAGTTTCTCGGGAATTCAACCTTTACAGCCACATTGATGCTGCTTGGGCTGGCGCGGGTATGATCTGTCCAGAGTTTCGAGAACTGTGGACCGGCGTTGACGCCGCAGATTCGATTGTATTTAACCCGCATAAATGGCTTGGTGCTCAGTTTGACTGCTCGGCGCATTTCTTGGCAGATCCTGCAAGTTTAGTGAAGACCCTGGCAATCCAACCTGAGTATCTTAAAACTCATGGCCATGATGGGTTAATTAATTATTCTGAATGGTCGGTACCTTTGGGGAGGCGGTTTCGCGCTCTAAAACTTTGGTTTTTGCTGCGGTCGTATGGACTAGAAGCGCTTCGACTACGACTACGTAATCATGTGATTTGGGCGGTAGATTTAGCTGATAGGTTAAAAGGAAATTCGCAGTTTGAAATAGTGACTGAGCCAATCCTATCGTTGTTTACATTTAGGCTTGTAGGTGCTGACGACACAGCACAAATTGATTTTGTGAACCGCATAAATGATGATGGTCGCATCTACATCACACAAACAAAAGTAGATGGCAGAATTGCTATTAGGTTTCAAATTGGCCAGTTTGATGTGACTGAAGCAGACATTCTTTTTGCTTACGATGTGATGTGTGAGATGGCTGTTTAATTTAGCCTATTGGTAAGAAAGGTTCGCAATTTTCAAAAAACTATGGCATTGGGCCATATAAACATGATGGGAAGATTTGTATGCCACACCTTATTACAATTTTAAACGGTCCAAATCTGAATCTTTTGGGACAACGGGAACCCGAGATTTATGGCCATGATACGTTGGAAGACGTTGCTAAAACCTGCGTGGGTATAGCTGGTGCTTTAGGTTTGAGCTGTGAGTTGCTGCAAAGTAACCATGAAGGTGCTTTGATTGATATGATCCAAGCTGCACGAAAAACTTCAGCAGGAATTATCATTAACCCAGGTGCGCTTACTCATACGTCAGTGGCGCTTTTAGATGCGCTACAGACCTTCGAGGGACCTGTACTGGAGGTCCATATCTCAAATGTCCATAACCGTGAGAGCTTTCGTCATTTTTCCTATGTTAGCCTACGTGCGGATGGTGTGATTGCTGGATTTGGTGTTCAAGGTTACGCCTTAGCGATGGAACGAATGGGCGTACTTATTAGCTAGTCTTTTAAGTTTTTGGGGCATCAGTGTTGCGGTGCAAGCGTTCCAAGCCACCTAGTAAGATATCAGTTGCCATGTCGGCATATGCGATACGGGTTAAACCGCGGCCTGGCTGATGCCAAAGGTAAAACCAATTGAGCATTCCAAAGAGCGACATGGTAATTGGCCGCAGAACTATTGGCTCGCCTCGGAGGTAATCTGGCGAAATATTCTGGATCGTAGTGGCAAAAATATTTACAATTTCTTTCTGAATTATAGCTAGGTCTTTTCGTTGTTTGGGTGTTAAGGCTGTACTGCTTTGCAATTGCAGCCGATGCTCGGCGTCGGCACCTCGGTATGTGATGAGCAATTCAGCAACCAGATGCCGCAAGTGAGCCTCAGGACTTTCACCACGGTTTGAGATGGTGGACACTGCGTTATATACTACGGTCAGATGGCTGTGAAGGATATCGAATAATAGCTGCTCTTTGCTATTATAGTAATGGTATATCAGTGACTTAGAGATACCGCAAGCTTGAGCTACTTGGCTAACAGAGGCACGGTCATATCCGTGGTCTGCAAAATATATAGCTGCTTTTTTTAGGATGGCAGTGCGTTTTGCATCATGATCTTTGGCGATAGGACGGGCCATTGTTTAGCTAGGTTTCCGATTGTCGATCACGCGCACTGCTTTGCCTTGGGATCGGGCGACAGAGTTTTCACCACCGGCTTGAACCTCAGCGCTGACCCCCACATTAGACTTTATCAACTTCGTCAATATGGTCGCGGCGGGAGCTGTTCCCTCCACATGCACGATCATGTGATCCATTGGACCTTTTTTTATTAGCTCAATTTGAAAATGCGCTGCCAGCCCAGGGACCTTCAAAAGTTGCTCTTCGATCTGGGTAGGAAACACATTAACCCCGCGTAGAATGATCATGTCGTCACTACGTCCCGTGACCTTCTCCATCCGGCGCATACTGCGCGCGGTTCCAGGCAAGAGCCGTGTAAGGTCGCGCGTGCGGTAGCGGATGATCGGGGAAGCTTCTTTGCTGAGTGATGTGAAAACCAATTCACCTAGTTCGCCATCCGGGAGCGCCAGCCCAGTTTGTGGATCGATAACCTCAGGATAAAAATGATCTTCCCAAATATGAAGTCCATCTTTGGTTTCTACACATTCGCAAGACACACCAGGCCCCAACACTTCTGAGAGCCCATAGATATCCACGGCATGCATATCAAAAGATTGTTCCACCTCTTCGCGCATGGCATTAGTCCAGGGTTCAGCTCCAAATATTCCAACTTTTAAGGGTGATTTCATAGGGTCCAAGCCCTGACGGCGATATTCGTCTAGAATGGAAAGCATATAGGAGGGTGTTACGGTAATCCCTGTGGCTTGAAAGTCTTCTATTAAACGCACTTGCCTCTCTGTCATTCCACCAGAAATGGGTACCACAGTCAGGCCCATTTTCTCGGCTCCACCATGTACGCCGAGACCGCCGGTAAACAACCCATAGCCATAGGCATTGTGCAGTAGATCGCCACTTCGCAACCCAGCTGCTCGCAAAGAACGGGCCATGACCTCATCCCACATCGCCAAATCAGCCTTTGTATAGCCGACCACTGTGGGCTGACCAGTTGTCCCAGAGGAGGCGTGAATGCGGTTTACCTGAGCTCGTGGAACGGCAAATAGGTTGAACGGATAGTTGTTGCGCAGGTCTGATTTCACCGTAAACGGAAAGCGTGCAAGATCGGTTACGGACTTTAGATCATTTGGATGCACTCCGGCTTTGTCAAAGCTATCTTTGTAATGTGCCACATTGCTGTAGGCATGCGCGAGGGACCATTGCATCCGTTGTAATTGTAGGGCCTCAATTTCATCACGACTTGCAGTTTCTATAGCGTCAAGGTCGCCAGATTTTGGAGAAAGATCTTTCATTTTATCCTCAAGGTTGCTCAAGTATCATAGCTATGCCTTGGCCCACGCCGATGCACATCGTACATAAGGCTAGTTTGTGGCCATGAATTTGCATTTCGTGTGCAGCCGTTAATGCTAGTCGTGCGCCGGACATGCCAAGCGGATGACCTAGCGCGATAGCGCCGCCATTGGGGTTTACGTGATCTGCATCATCTGGCAGACCCAGCTCCCGCATTACCGCTAAGCTTTGGGCCGCAAAGGCTTCATTTAGCTCAATCACATCAATGCTAGAAATTTTTAGGCCAAGTCGTGTGAGCAGCTTTTGCGTCGCTGGAGCCGGACCAATGCCCATAATGCGTGGAGCCACGCCGGCCACGGCTGTTCCAGTAATTTTTGCCATTGGCGTAAGGCCATATTTTGCAACTGCCGCTTCAGAGGCAATGATTAAGGCGGCGGCACCATCGTTGATACCTGAGGCATTGCCTGCAGTCACTGAACCATTTTGTCGAAACGGTGTGGCAAGAGTAGCTAGCTTTTCCAGGGGTGTGGCGCGGGGGTGTTCATCAGTGTCGAAGACAATTGAGTTGCCGCGTCGCTGCTGCAGGGTGATTGGAGTGATCTCGCGGGCAAACCGGCCTGATGCGATTGCAGCTGCCGCGCGCAATTGGCTGCGCTGGGCAAAAGCATCTTGATCTTGGCGACTAATGCCAAAATCCTCAGCGACGTTTTCGGCAGTCTCAGGCATGCTGTCGACCCCAAAGCTCTCCTTAATATTATGGTTTACAAACCGCCAGCCAATCGTGGTGTCATAAATCTCAGCTTTGCGCGAAAAGGCCGTGTCCGCTTTTGGCATTACCATGGGTGCACGCGTCATGCTTTCCACACCGCCAGCCAAAATTACATTGGCCTCACCGGCTTTGATAGTTCGCGCTGCCATGGCCACAGCGTCCAGACCAGATCCGCATAGCCTGTTGACAGTGACGCCAGCCACACTTTCAGGCAATCCGGCTAAAAGCGCAGCCATGCGTGCAACGTTGCGATTGTCTTCACCGGCTTGATTGGCACAGCCCATAATCACATCGTCTATAGCTGTGGGATCCAAGTTGGGAACATCTGCCATGGTGGCACGTATTACTTGGGCCAATAGGTCATCTGGTCGAGTTTGGGCGAGCGCGCCGCCAAATTGGCCAACGGCGCTGCGGCGTCCTACGCAGAGATATGCTTCGGTCATGTCGGTTGATCCTCGAAATGTTTGCCTTTTATGGAGCGGGATTGCCCGCGAAATTGGGCGATGATGTCTCCTGATGCACTTTTGACTTCTATGTCATAAATACCGCTGCGCCCAGCTCGGTGAATTTCTCTAGCTGTGGCTGTTAACATGTCATCCGCTTTACCCGGAGCCAGAAAGCTGATGCTACAGGTTTGGGCCACGACCCGTTGATTGTAGCTGTTGCAGGCATGGGCGAAGGCAGTATCTGCCAAAGTGAAGATCAAGCCGCCGTGGCAAATCCCATGGCCGTTGAGTTTGTCAGGGGTGATCGGCATGGTGACTGTGGCCAGTCCTGGCGCAATCTGCGTCACCACAATGCCCATGGTGCGGCTGGCAGCATCACTAGCATCAAGGATGGCGGAGGATTTCTCAGCGATATCTTGTGGTGTGAGTGTCAATTTAAGCTCCAGTATAGCGGGCAGGGCGCTTATCTAGAAAGGCAGTGACGCCCTCCAGATAATCTGCCGATTGACCGCAGGTGCGTTGAATTTCGGCCTCAAGTGCCATGTGCGCGTCAAAGTCTTGCTGACCGACCTGATGAATGACAGCCTTAGTTTGTGCCAGTCCTAGAGTGGCCCCTTGTGCCAACTCGGCGGCCATGTTTCGCGCCGCGTCAATGAGATCTTCTGGTGCAAAACACTGCCAAACTAAGCCCCAGTCTTTTGCTGTGGCCGCAGTGATTGGTGCGGCGGTCATGGCCCAGGCCTTGGCGCGCAGCGGGCCAAGAATTTGTGTCAAATGATAGGTGCCACCTGCGTCTGGGATAAGCCCGACTTTGGCAAAACTTTGAACAAATTTGGCGTTGTTAGAGGCCAACACAATATCACAGGCAAAAACAATATTAGCACCAGCGCCTGCTGCCACGCCGTTAACGGCACAGATTACCGGTTTAGCGAGATTGCGGAGTTTATGAACCAAGGGGTTGTAAAGTTTACTTAAGGTGTCGCCCAAGTCAGGAGGGCCACCCATCTTGCGCGGATCGCGCCCATCCAAATCTTGGCCCGCGCAAAACCCGCGTCCAGCACCGGTCAAAACAACCGCGCGGACCTTTGGATCAGCGGCCTGATCAAGTGCCTTTTGGATGTCCAAATGCATCTCGTCGTTAAATGCGTTTAATCGCTCAGGTCGGTTGAGGGTGATCTCGATCCAACCGTTGTGATCATGTGTAAGAATGGTGTTGGACAAAATGGCCTCCGCTATTGTTTACACAAATAACTTGCATAAACCGACCGGCTGGTCAATTAATAATCTAAATACTTTAGGGAGGTGGGCACATATTGGATCAGCATAATTTTGCAAGTTTTGTAATGGGTGATTGGATTGTACCAAGCCACCCCAGCCGTGCAGTTTGTTCAGCGGTCACTGGCCAAGAGCTTGGATCTGTGGGTGGGGCCGTGGATGTTTCGGGCATGCAAGATTACGCCAAAACCTATGGTGGGCCTGGTTTGCGATCTTTGAACTTTCACGACCGCGCTCGTCTATTGAAGGCCTTGGCATTGCACCTGAAGCTCCATCGTAAAACACTTTATGAGCTTTCGTTTGAAACTGGAGCTACACTTGCCGATAGTAAAATTGATATAGACGGAGGCATTGCCACTTTATTGGTCTATGCCTCCAAAGGTCGACGTGAAATGCCAGAAGGGTTTATTATGCCTGATGGTGAACTTGAGTTACTCAGTAGTGATGGCAGCTTTTTAGGCCAGCATGTCTACACGCCTTTGCAAGGTGTGGCGTTACAGATCAATGCGTTTAACTTCCCAGTTTGGGGCATGTTGGAGAAACTGGCGCCCAGCCTGTTGGCTGGGATGCCGAGCCTGATCAAGCCTGCAACCAGCACTGGGTACTTGACCCAAGCGGTGGTGCGGTTGATTCTGGACAGTGGTCTCCTGCCTAAGGGAGCCATTCAATTGATCATGGGGGACACTGGCAATTTATTAGATTTATTGGATTACCAAGACACGGTGGGTTTCACAGGAAGTGCAGCCACAGCTTTGTCCCTGCGTAGCAGGCCTAATATTTTGAAGAACGGTGTGCGCTTTACCGCTGAGCAGGACAGTTTGAACGGCTCAATTCTTGGTCCTGATGTAGTACCAGGCAGCGCTGAATTTGATTTATTTGTGACAGAAGTTCACCGTGAAATGACCACAAAGGCTGGGCAAAAGTGTACAGCAATTCGCCGCATTATGGTGCCAGACATGCATATGGAGGCGGTACAAATT
>CESE01128520.1_pt1 | contig 10586 bp, 8 predicted proteins | sample 350271 | NCBI WGS metagenome assembly CESE01 (sample SAMEA2621536, study PRJEB7988) | marine metagenome | isolation source: saline water (ENVO:00002010), including | reverse complement strand
TCTAGCGTTGCTACTATTGTATTATTAATAATAAAATTTAACTGATTTTTCTTATTCCTTACTTGTATTTCATTATATAAATCAACTTTATTAATTGATTTATTTCTAACCCAACCATTTTTTCTTGACTTACCACTTAGATAAACATATTTATCTTTATTTAATTCTTTTATTCTATACTCCCCCTTCTTATTAACTTCAAGAATTATAGCTCTATTAAAATCATTATCTGCTTTTATGATTATTCCTACTCTAGCATTTTTATTATTAGAAGGGCCAATTCTTATTGAAGATTTAATGAATAGATTTGAAATAATATCAGTTTCTAACATTATTGCATATTCGCTATTTTGTTGATTTCTAATAACTAAATACTCGTTATTATCAATTATAAAATAATTTTCTCCAGATTTTTGAATAGGAAATATATCTGTTGAATTTTGAAAATTTTCATGAATTATTTGATTAGTAAAATCATCAACAAGAATTTCTTGAGAATAAGATTGATTGTTCAATAATAAAAATGTAGTAATGAGATAAATAAACTTTTTCATAAAAGATTTTTTGTTTTCGCAAATTTACAAATATCTCACTTTACATATCATTTAAATGAATAACTTTGCAATGTGAATAAATTTATTTTATCTTTTCTTCTTGTTTTATTGGTTTCATCTTGCGAAACAGATTTTAATGTTAATGCTGATTGGGATGAAGTAACTATTCTTTACGGTCTGTTAGATCAAGCAAATGATTTGCAATATGTGAAAATTAACAAGGCTTTTCTAGGGCAAGAGGATGCTTTATTAATGGCTAGTAATTCTGATTCTTCTAATTTTGAGCCAAATGATCTAGAAATAACTATTTATAAAATTAAAACATCTTCCTTTAATTCTTTTGATACTTTAGGTTTAGTGACTTTGTCAGATACTAGCTTAGTAAAAGATCCTGGGCTTTTTCCTACAGATAATAATATTATTTATAAGTTTAATAACTCCTCTGATTTTTTAAATAGCAATTTTGTTTATTCTATAAAAGTTTTAAATAAGATCTCTGGCAATGTAGTTTCCTCTTCAACACGTTTAATTGATGGTTTTAATTTTGAAACTTTTAATCCCTCTTTTGATTTTGGTTTTTATAATTCATCTATTGGTTTTATATCAAAAACTTTAACTTGGCAAAAATCAAATTTTGGTGAAATATATCAACTAGATTTAATTTTTAATTATACTGAAGGTAATGATACTATTGCTGTTATTTGGAGTCAGCCTTTAGTTGAGAGTTTAGGTAGTAATTTAATGAATTCTCAATTTGACGGAGAATCATTTTTTAATTTTTTAAATTCAAGTATTGAAATTAATGATAATGTGATTAGAAGGTTTCTTAAACTTGATATAAGAATGACTGTAGGGACTCAGGAACTTCAAACCTATATTAATGTAAATCAACCTTATTCAAGTATAGTGCAAGAGCGACCTAGTTACAGTAATATTAATAATGGGATTGGCCTTTTCTCATCAAGATATACTTATCTTGTTGAAGGTATAGGTTTGACAAATGGTACCAGATCTTATATTATTAATGATTTAGATCTAAGCTTTCAATAAAGCGACTTTTTGTCATATTTTTGAGTAAATTTTATCAGATAGACAATATTTGTCATATAACTTACACTTTTTTTTTAATGGAACAGTAATTGCAACTTTACTTTATTGAAGTTAATATTATAAATTTAAACTATTAAAAAATGAGTAAAATAATTGGAATTGATTTAGGAACAACTAACTCATGTGTTTCAGTAATGGAAGGAAATGAGCCTGTTGTTATTCCTAATGCTGAAGGAGCAAGAACAACTCCTTCAATTGTAGCCTTTATAGAAGGTGGAGAAAGAAAAGTTGGTGATAGCGCAAAGCGTCAAGCTATTACAAATCCTGAGAAAACAATTTCTTCTATTAAAAGATTTATGGGTGAGAGTTTTTCATCAATGAGTAAAGAAATTAAAAATGTTTCTTATAATGTAGTTAAAGGAGATAACAATACTCCCAGAGTAAAAATAGACGATAGATTATATACACCACAAGAAATATCTGCTATGGTTCTTCAGAAAATGAAGAAAACAGCAGAAGACTATTTAGGGCAAACAGTTACTGAAGCAGTTGTTACTGTTCCTGCATATTTTAACGATGCTCAAAGACAAGCTACTAAAGAAGCTAGTGAAATAGCAGGGCTAACAGTTAAAAGAATAATTAATGAACCTACTGCTGCTGCATTAGCTTATGGACTTGATAAAGCAGATCAAGATAAAACAATAGCTGTTTTTGATTTAGGAGGAGGAACTTTTGATATTTCTATTCTTGAACTTGGAGATGGTGTTTTTGAAGTTAAATCTACTAATGGTGATACGCACCTTGGGGGTGATGATTTTGACCAAGTTATCATAGATTGGCTTGCAGAGGAATTTATTAAGGATGAAAGTTTAGATCTTAGAAAAGACCCTATGGCTTTACAAAGACTTAAGGAGGCTGCAGAAAAAGCTAAAGTTGAGCTTTCTAGTTCAACTAAAACAGAAATTAATTTACCTTATGTTACTGCAACTGCATCCGGCCCAAAACATTTAGTAAGAAGTTTAACTAGAGCTCAATTTGAGCAACTTGCTGATACATTAATTCAGAATACAATCAAACCTTGTCAGAGTGCTATGAAAGATGCTGGTATGACTGCATCCGATATTGATGAAGTTATTTTAGTTGGCGGATCTACACGTATTCCAGCAATACAGGCAGTAGTAGAAAAATATTTTAAAAAATCTCCTTCCAAAGGGGTTAATCCAGATGAGGTTGTTGCTGTTGGTGCTGCTATACAAGGCGGAGTGCTATCTGGAGATGTGAAAGATGTTTTACTACTTGATGTTACTCCTTTATCTTTAGGAATTGAAACCATGGGAGGGGTAATGACAAAATTAATTGAATCAAATACCACAATACCAACAAAGAAATCTGAAGTATTTTCAACAGCTGCTGATAATCAACCAGCTGTAGATATTCATGTTCTTCAAGGAGAAAGACCAATGTCAACAGATAATAAATCAATTGGTAGATTTCAATTGTCAGATATACCTCCTGCTAATAGAGGAATCCCTCAAATTGAAGTTACCTTTGATATTGATGCAAATGGTATTTTAAATGTTTCCGCTAAAGATAAGGCTACTGGCAAAGAACAAAATATTAAAATTGAAGCTTCTTCAGGTTTATCAGATGCAGAAATTGATAAAATGAAAAAGGAAGCAGAAGCAAATGCTGATGCAGATAAAACTGCTAAAGAAACTGCTGACAAGGTTAATGGTGCAGATGGGATGATTTTTCAAACTGAAAAACAATTAAAAGAATTTGGAGAGAAATTATCTGATGATAAGAAAGCTCCAATTGAAGAAGCTTTAAAAGAGTTAAAGTCTGCCCATGAAAGTAAAGATTTACCTACTATAGACAGTGCAATGGAAAAAATCAATGCTGCCTGGACTGCTGCGTCGGAAGAGATGTATAAGGCTGGTGAGGAAGCTAAAGGAGCAAGTGCCGATACTCAAGAAGAGTCATCTACATCTAGTCCTGATGATGTTACTGATGTAGACTTTGAAGAGGTTAAAGATGATAAGTAATATTTATAGTTAAATTGTTTAAAAAAGGGCTCAGTTTTATTTGAGCCCTTTTTTATTTTAATCTTTCTTTTAAAATACTTTCCATCTTTAAATAACCATTTTTGTTTGGATGAACTAAATCCTTTTCTGAAGTGTATTCAGGTACTTTAAGTCCGCCATTCCAATCAACCATTTTTGAATAAAAATCTACATAAACAATATTTTCTTTTTTACAGTATTGTTTTAAAAGGTTATTTAGTTTTATGATTTTATAAATTGGATTAATTTTTTTTCTCCAAGGAAAAGCTTTTACAGGTAAAACCGAACAGATAAATACTTGAATATTATTTAATCTTGCTAAATCTGACATTTTAATAATATTTGCAGCAATTCTTTCAATTTTAATTGGACCTGAATTTTGGGCTAGATCATTAATTCCGGCAAGAATAACTACATTTTTTGGTGTTAATTTTATTACATCATTATTAAACCTTAAGAGCATCTGAATAGTCGTTTGGCCACTTATTCCTTTATTTATATATTCATTCTTTTCAAAGTATTGAGTAAAACTTGGCCAAAATTCAGTGATTGAATTTCCCAGAAAAATAGTTTTATCTTTTTCTATTAAATCTTTTAAACTATTTTTATTATCATATTTAAATTCAGATTTAGCATTTAAGTTTATAAAAATGCAAATAAAAATAATTATAAGAAAGTTATTTTTCATTGTAGAAAGATTTTATCAAAAATAAGATTACTCCTATTTCAACAATCAGTAATAAATAGTGAATGTTATACACTTGCTGTTGGTTGTCAATTATTAATAAATAATTTTCTAAAATCTTATAAAAAATATAGGAAACTGCTAGACCAACTAAATACCCACTTTGTTTAGCAATATCTACAAGAGTAAGTATTTTATCTTTTTTTAAAATTAATGTTTCTCCTCTAACCAGGTAGGACCCAAAAATAAAAGTTAGTTGATATCCAAGATAAACTAATATAGCTAATTGATAACTAAACGAAAAGATTAAAAAACTTAATATTACAAAAAGAATTACTAATTCTACTAGTAGAGAAATCTTGTAAAAAGCACTAATATTTAATAATTTTGAATACTGTGTGGCTACTAATATCATGGCCATAGCCAGAAATATTCCACCTACAGAATATATGAAAGGTTCTAATGGATTATAAATTGTAAAAACAGAACCTATAGATATGCCTAAAAATAGTGAATTAAGAAATTTATATTTTATGAAATTTCTATTATTTATTTTTAGTTTATTATTCATTAAATATTAATAATAAGTCAGTCTTCTTACTTTAGAAATTTGTTTAGCTAATCTAATAACTTGTTTTGTATACCCAAATTCATTGTCATACCAAACATATAAAACCACATCTTTACCATCATCTGTACAAATAGTTGCTTGACTATCAAATACTGAACAACAAGGATTTCCAATTATATCCGTTGAAACTAATTCAGGATCAATTTGATAATTAATTTGATTTACTAATTTACCGCTAAGAGCATTTATTCTTATTAGATTATTAATCTCCTCGACGCTGGTTTTTTTTATAAGATTTAGTCGTAAAATCGCTAAAGAAACATTAGCAGTTGGTACTCGAACAGCATTAGCAGTTAATTTCCCTAAAAGAGAAGGTATTACCTTAGTAACTGCTTTGCCTGCGCCTGTAGATGTTATTACCATATTTATTGCTGCTGATCTTCCTCTTCTAGGCTTCTTGTGCATATTATCAAGTAAATTTTGGTCATTAGTGTAAGAATGAACTGTTTCTAAATGACCATTTTTTATTCCAATATTATCTTCTACTAATTTTAAAATAGGAGCTATACAATTTGTAGTACATGATGCTGCAGAAAATATATCTTGACTTTCAATATCTAAGTTAAGGTTATTAATACCATAAACAATATTAGGAATTTCTTTTCCTGGAGCAGTTAATAGAACTTTATTGATTCCTTGTGCTTTAAGATGACAAGAAAGTGCCTCTTTTGATGTAAACGCACCTGTGTTATCAATTAAAAGAGCATTTTTAATTCCATAATTTTCATAATTAATTTTATCAGGATTAGATCCTTCAATTAATTTAATTATTTGCCCATTAACAATAATATTTTTATTTTCTAAATCAATATCAACAACTCCATTAAAAGCACCGTGTACAGAATCATTTCTTAAAAGATTTGCTCTCTTTATAATTTGCTCATCAGTCAGTTTTCTAACTACTATTGCTTTAAGACGCATTTGTTGTCCTTTTCCTGCTTGTTTTATTAATTCTCTAGCTGCTAACCTTCCAATTCTTCCAAAACCAAATAATACTACATCTCTAGGCGAAAAATTATGTTTTTTAGTAATAATTTCGGATAGTTTTTGTAACAAAAATTCTTTATAGTTATTGGAGCCTTCTTCAATAAATTCAGCGGTAAGTAATCCAATATCTAATTTCGAAGGAGGTAGCTCTAAAGAATTAATTTCGTTTATTAAAAGAGCTGCAGTTTTAATTTTAATTTCTCTTTTGACAACATTTTGAGCATAGGAAAATAAGCGCATTAATTCTGTAACACCTACATCTAAAATATTTTGTCTAAAGAGAATTATTTCTATTCCTTTATCATACATTAACATTCCAGCTGAATTTAATAAATTAACTGCTATTTTTTCCTCAGAAACCCATTCTTCAAATTTTTGAGTATATTTTTTATCTGACATATGTGATTAGTTTAGTAGTGCAAATGTAAATTTTTCTAAATATTAAATATGATTTTATTCATCATTTTTATATTGTACTTTTACATAATGGTTTACGAATTTTTTAAATATCAAGCTACGGGAAATGATTTTATTATTATTGATGACAGAGATAATAAATTTGACATTTTAGACTCTAGCTTAATAAAATCTTTATGCGAAAGAAAATTTGGTATTGGTGCTGATGGTTTAATTCTTTTAAGAGAAGAAGAAAATTTTGATTTTAGAATGCTCTATTTTAACAATGATGGTAAAGAATCTACAATGTGTGGTAATGGTGGAAGATGTATCATTCATTTTGCAAATTTATTAGATATTATTAGTGATAATTATTCTTTTCTAGCAATTGATGGTTCTCATGAAGGTAAAATATATGAAGATATAATATCATTAAAAATGAGAGACATTGATATGATTTCTAAATATGATGATTATTTTGTGGTTGATTCTGGCTCTCCTCACTGTGTGAAATTTACAGATAACCTTTCTGATGTTGATGTTAATAAAGAAGGTCAATTAATTAGAAATAATAAGTTCTTTAAAAAAGAGGGGATTAACGTAAATTTTGTTGATGCAGAAAGCCTATCGATAAGAACTTTTGAACGAGGAGTAGAGGCTGAAACACTTTCTTGTGGCACTGGTACTGTTGCATCTGCAATAATTCTTCATTTTTGTAAAGATATTATTGAAGAAAGTGTAGATATTAGTACTAAAGGTGGTGAATTGTCTGTGTCTTTTCAAGAGTTTAATGGTTCTTATAAAAACATTTGGCTTTCAGGACCTGCTAGTTTAGTTTTTAGTGGAGAATTTGAATCTTGATTGAGCATCAAATATCTTTACGCTTATTAGAAAATTATGATTTAGATTTTCTCTATAAAATCGAAAATAATACTGATAATTTTTCACAAATATCAAATTTTAACAATTACAGCAAGCAGGAACTTAAATCTTATATAAATAATGCTAAAGCAGATATTTCTGTTTTCAATCAAATAAGGTTTGTAATTCAATTTAAAGATATACAAGTGGGTCTAATAGATTTATTTGATTATTGTCCAATCAGCAAAAATGCTGGAGTTGGAGTTATTGTTGAAGAAAAATTTAGAAATAAAAAGTTTGCAAGTAGAGCTTTAGAACTATTAATATCATATTCTTTTAAGAAATTAGATTTATTATTTCTTTTTGCTAATATTAATTCTGAAAATTATTCTAGCAAGAAATTATTTGAAAATTTTGGGTTTATTAAACAACAAAATGATTTTTATAAATTAAGTAAATGAAATATGGTTTTTATTTTCTAGTAACTTTTTTTATTTTCTCTTGTCAAAGAGGAGAGGTTTCTAATTATAAGGAATATCTTAACCATAACGATACTGTTAAATATGTTGGAATGAATGAATGTAAAATTTGTCATTTAGAAATTTATAATTCATTCACTCAAACAGGAATGGGTAAGTCTTTATCTCCAGCTGTTAAAATTAATTCTAGTTTAGCTAACAAGCCTAATCTTATTTATGATACAATTAAAAATTTATTTTATCAACCAGTATGGATTAATGATTCTCTTTGGATTAAGGAATTCAGAATATATAAAAAAGATACTGTTCATATTTTAGAGAAAAAAGTAAATTATATCATTGGTTCTGGGCATCATACAAATTCTCACCTTTTTGAGGTAAATGGTTTTTTACATCAGATGCCTTACACCTATTACACTCAAGATAGCATTTCAGACTTACCTCCTGGATATGAAAATGGTAATAATACCAGATTTACCAGAGAAATAAATATGGAATGTATGACATGTCATAACGCATACCCTAGTCATGTTGAAGGCTCAAATAATAAATTCACTCATATTCCTAATGGTATTGATTGCGAGAGATGTCATGGGCCTGGAGAAATTCATGTTAAACAAAAGTCATTAGGTATTATAATAGATACTTCAAAGTATATTGATTATTCTATTGTTAATCCAGGTAAGCTCACAAAAGATCTCCAATTTGACGTATGTCAAAGATGTCATCTACAAGGTACAGCAATTTTACACAAAGGGTTTGATTATACTGATTTTAAGCCTGGAGAACATTTAAATGAAGTTATGGATGTTTATCTTCCTAAATATAAAAATGATAATAGCTTTATAATGGCTTCTCATGTTGAAAGATTGAAACAAAGTAAATGTTTTAATAATAGTGAAATGACATGTGTTTCTTGTCATAACCCTCATGAAAATATTCAGAATATTGATAAACAATTTTTTGATAAAAAGTGTATGGAATGTCACAATGTTTGTAATGAAGAAGAGAATGTTAATAATTGTTTTTCCTGTCATATGCCAAAATCATCATCAATTGATATTCCACACGTTTCTATTACCGATCATAATATTGCTGTCCCATCAAATAAACCTAATATAAATAAACAAGAAAAGGAGTTTTTAGGTTTGTTTGCTATTAATAATAATTACCCTTCAAATATTTCTAAAGCTAAGGCCTATTTAAAAAGATTTGAAAGCTTTGAAAAAAATCTTATTTATTTAGATAGTGCTTATTATTATTTAGAAAAAACTGATGTTAATAATTATCCTTTCTACATTCAATACTATTATCTTAGAAATGATTTATATAGCTTAATTAATTATCATCTTTCAATTGATACTTTAGTTTATGATGATTTTAAAGATGATGTTGTTTCATTAGCCTTTTCTAGAGTAGCAGAGTCTTTTTCTAAAAACGGCATGATTACAAATGCAAAAGTATTTTATAATAAAGCAATTTTTAAGTCCCCATATGTCTTAGACTATAAAATTAAACTTGTCTCTCTTTTTATAAATAATGAAGACTATTTAATGGCAGAAAATCTTCTAAATGAATTAATTTACTTAAACCCATCTAGAAAAGAAGTTTATTTAAACCTTGGTTTTTTAAACCTTAAAAAAGATAAATTTGATCTAGCTGAAATTAATTTTTTAATTGCTTTAGAGCTTGACCCTGATTATGTTCTTGCATTTGAAAATCTTGCTTTACTCTCATTAAAGTCAAAAAAAGTGTTTAAAGCAAAGAGTTATTTGTTGAAAATTTTAGAAATTGCGCCTGATCATTTAAAAGCTAATAATCTACTTAACCAATTAAATTGAAAAGAAAAATTCGTAAAAAAAAATATTCTTTTTTTAGAAAACTTTTAATTTCTAGTATATTTATATCAATAATTATTGGCTTTCTTCTCTCTTGGCAGTTTTACAACAGAATATTTAAACCAAATATTACTTTTGAAAAAGATATTAGTAAATACATATTTATTAATACTGGTTCAGATTTTGATGATGTTTTAGAGACTCTTTTAAATAATAGTTTAATAAACCTTAATTCTTTTATATGGGTAGCTGAGAAAAAGAATTATACACATAATATTAAGCCTGGTAGATATCTCTTACATAGAGAGATGAGTAATAATGATCTTGTTAATTTATTGCGATCTGGAGCACAAGATCCTATTACAATAACATTTAATAATATCAGAACTGTTGAGGATTTTGCTTCTAAGATTTCTTCTTTAATTGAATGTGATTCACTTACTCTAATTGAAGCAATTTATAATCCTGATTTTCTTAAAAAGTATAATTTAAATGAATATAATGTTGCAAGTATTTTTATTCCAAATACATATGAGTTATTTTGGAATACCTCAGCAAAAAAGTTTTTAGATAAAATGTTATCTGAATATGATGTTTTCTGGAATCAGAATAGAATAGAAAAAGCTAAATATTTAAAATTAAAACCGGTAGAGGTGTCTGTACTAGCATCAATAGTAGAGAAAGAACAGAATATTAAGTATGATGAACGTCCAATGATTGCCGGTTTATATCTAAACAGGATAAAAGCAAAAATGAGATTAGAATCTGATCCAACCTTAATTTTTGCTATTAAAGACTTTACCTTAAAAAGAGTCTTAAATAAAGATAAGAAGGTAAAATCTCCATATAACACTTATAAACATAAAGGCTTACCTCCAGGCCCTATATGTATTCCTTCAATTAATTCAATTGATGCTGTGTTAAATGCAAAAACGCATGATTTTATATTTATGTGTGCAAAAGAAGATTTTTCTGGATATCATAACTTTGCAATTACATATAAGAAACATTTAAAAAATGCCAAGAAATATCAAAAAATGCT
>CESE01026145.1_pt1 | contig 10605 bp, 9 predicted proteins | sample 350271 | NCBI WGS metagenome assembly CESE01 (sample SAMEA2621536, study PRJEB7988) | marine metagenome | isolation source: saline water (ENVO:00002010), including | reverse complement strand
TTTCGGGTCCACACATCAATTTACTCGCCTCTATTCTTCCTCTTCTTTCGACCCGACGCGCTCGCGCCGCCACCAGTAGCGCCGCCTACGGCGGGGGTCGCCGGGTGTGCGCTGTCGCCGCCATCGCCACCGCCGCTACCACCACCGCCGCCACCGCCACCACCACCGCCGCCGCCGCCGCCACCGCCGCCACCGCTGCCACCGCTGCCGCCGCCGCCGTCACCACCGCTGGCCGGCGGCGGGGCGCTGCTCTCGCCGGCGGTCGCGCGCAGATTGTACTCCTTGAAGCGCTGCCACTGCGTCAGCACTCCGATGCAACAGACATTCTTGATCACCTCGATGCACACGGTCGCCTCGGGCGAGGAGAGCTCGACGCGCGCCTGGTGAAGGCGAGGGTACGGGCGAGGGCGAGGGTATGAGTGTGGGTGGGATAGGGAGAGGGGTGAAGGTGAGGGTGAGGATGAGGTTTGGGGTTGGGGCTGGGGTGAGGCTCAGTCGCCTCGGGCCAGGAGGGAGCTGGATGCGCGCCTTGGGTGCCACCTCCGCCAAGGCGCCGGCGACGGCGTTGATCACCTCCATCTTGTCGAGAGTCGTGTTGTGCCGCCGCCGCCACTGCACCGCGAACGTGCCCTCGAAGCCCTGCAGGGCCGCCTGCACGAGTGGCTCCACCGCCTGCACGATGTTGCGCACGTGCGCGGAGCAGCTTGCCTGCACCGGCAGCATGCGCACGATGTGTGGAGCGCCGCTGCATCGCGAGGTCAGCGCCTCCTCCATCACCTGCTCCACGATCTTGATGGGGTCGAGCGCCTCGCCCTCGAACCGGATCATAACGTTGCCGGCACAGCCCGTCTGCGCCACTGAAAACGCGGGTCGAGCTCCCGCCGCCCGCCCGCCCTGCTTCAGCGCTTCGATCTCCCGCGCCAGAGCGTCGCCTGCAGTGCCGTCCGTCGCGGCACCGGCCGCGTCGCCCTTCGGACCGGCGGCTTTCAGGCCAGCGGCCTCTGTCACCGTGCCAAACCGCTCAAAGCACTCGCGGATGGCTTTGTGCTCCAGGTGGGAGTCGCATGTGATGATCACGCCACGCATGCCCGCGGTGAGCTCGGTACCATGCCCGAACCGCCGCTTCTTCGCGCCACCGCCAGCCTGCGCGCCACGCTTCATGCCGAGCTTTTTTGAAGACGGTGTATGAAACTCGGTGTTTGGGGCGCAGAAGCGGCCAGGCCCAAGGCGCCTACCCGTTTTATCAACTCTCCGCGCGTCGTTTTGGCACGACGCGTTTTTCGGACGACGCCGCCCACCAACGGCGACTCTGAGCCGGCCCTCGGCGTCGATGGAAGCAGAGCTGCAGCGCGACCGGCACGCCCACGAGCTCGTGCAGTATCTGCGGGAGGCTCCGCTGCTGCAGCCGTTTGACGTGTGGCTGGCTGGCGAGCGGCCGCTCGCTTACCTGGTGCGAACAGGCCTCTTGCAGACGGCAGCGACGCTTATGCTCAACCCGCTGGTGACGCCGACCGTCAACGAGCCTGGCGTCTGCTCGCTCACTGCCCTGCACTGCGCAGCACGAGCGGGTGACGTCCGCCTCACAGCGGCCCTGCTACGCCACGGGGCTCGGCCAGGTGTGTATACGCGCGACATTGCCGACATATGCGAAGATGGGCTCGTCGCCCCGGGCGGTCGCACGCCGCTGCTCTTCGCAGCCGAGGCGGGCCATGCGGAGGTGGTGTCGCTGCTCCTTCAAGCCCGTGCCACCAACGACGTGGATTGGCACGGCGACAGCCCGGCCTCGCTCGCGGCTCGTCAAGGGCACGCACAGGTGTGTGCACTGCTGCAGGCCGCTGCCCACGAATCGCCGCGCTCCCAGCAGCCAAGGCTGCGGTGGGACCCGCCGCTTTTGGCTGCCGATGCTGTGCGCGCTCGCGTGCAGCAATGCAAGCGGCTCACGGGCCGCCTGGAGCTGCTCGAGCCGTTTGTGGCCGAGCGCGCGCTCACCGCTGAGGAGTGCTCAGAGCTGCTCGGTGAGGTGCGCGCCGCGGGGAGCCGGAGCGGCTGGCAGCGGCAAGTGGACGCTCTATATTCGACCCTCGACCTCCCCGCGCACAGCCTCTCGCCGCCCGTGTACGCCAAGCTCCGCACGGCACTGCAGGCCCGCGTGGTGCGAGCGATGGAGGCACACTGGCGCTGTGCGCCACTGCAAATGGTGGAGTGCTTCTTCGCGTGGTACCAAGCGCCCGCAGCAGGGGCACAGCCTGAGGGCGATCACCAGGCTGGACTGGCCCTGCACCGAGACAGCACGCTGCTCAATTGCGTGCTCCTGCTGAACAGCGACTTTGAGGGTGGCGGCACCGTGTTCGCCGACCCCGAGCTTGGTGTGCAAGAGCGGACCTTCACGCCGCCAGTTGGTGACGCCCTGTGTTCGACAGGACAGGTGCTGCACGGCGCGCAGCCGGTTCGGCGGGGCGAGAGGTTCGTACTCGTGGCGTGGTTCGACGAGATGGTCACATTCGAGGGTGCGCAGAGGGCGATGCGCTTAGTGCAGCCGGGCGTCACGCTGTCCGCGAAGCGAGATCATACGTGCATCACGGCGGCCAAGGAGGCGAGGGTGAGCATGAAGAGGCAGCTTGCGTCGCACAGCACGCGCACGCACAAACGCCATCATGCGGCCGGAGGGCCGTGGGCCGACGGAGCCGACGCCGCGGCGACACCACTGCGGCTGGTGGTCCGCATCATCAACCTCCGGTATCGGCCAGAGAAACTGGACTCGACTATTGAGATGCTGCAGCGGTTGCGTGTGCCTGCGGGTGTCGAGCTGGACGTGGAGGCTGTGGTCGCGGACGAGGGTGCCAGCGCCACGCCCTACCCGCACTGGAAGGTCGCCAGCGGTACGGGCGTGAGGGAGCCATTGATGGAGGAGTTCTGGGCGCGCGACGTGCTGAGAGGAGAGGTTGGCGCCTTCGTGTCACACCTGAAGGCTATCCAGGATGCACTGCCCGCCTCGCGCGACTACTTGCTTGTACTCGAGGACGACGCCAAGTTTGACCCGGACTTCCTGTCCAACATTGATCGGGCCATCAACGAGCTCCGCGCTGCCGAGACGTCGTGGGACGCGATTGATTTCGGCGGTGTCGCAGTGGACGAAGTGGCGCCTATTCCTGTCACGCCCTCTCTGCTCCGGCGAGGCTGTACGTATCTGTCGCACTGCATCCTCTATTCTCGGAGCGGCGTGTCGAAGCTGCGCCAAGTCGACCGCACCCTCAATGCGGTCGTGTTCGACGAGTTTTTGCCTGCCGCCAGAGGCATCCACCCGCGCTGCGAGATCAACGAGCTGTGGCCGCTCGGGCTGATCGTGTACCACCCTCACGAGGCATGGTCGTGGCAGGATGCGACGACGCACGACACGGACGCGAGCTGGTAGAGGGCCTCCAGCTAGCTCAAAAATAGATAGATCATCTCAGTCATCTCAAAGCGGGCATGGGTGGCTTGTGTGACACCCCCAAACTTGCCAGTGTGCCGAAACAATGAGGTTGTCCGTGGTTGTTCTGCTGTTCTCCGCGCTGACGGTGCACGCGCGACTGGCCGTGAGCGCGCAGCTGCATGCTGCGTGCCGGCTTCGTGGCGGGGCGAACGAGCACACCTACGCGATGATGAAGCCCGACATCTGCAGCAACAGGAAGGCGGAGGCAGACATCAAGAGGCTGATCAACGAGGCGGGCCTGACAATCGTGCGGGAGGAGCGCTGCCGCCTCTCGAAGGACGAGTGCGAACAGTTTTACGCCGAGCACAGCGAGAGGCCGTTCTTCCCTGGGCTGGTCAGCACACCAGCCCACCAGGCTGTACCCACGACATGCATGCCTTCTGAGCTTCTCGTGGTGTGTGCGCGACGCGACCACAGGTAGCGTTCATGACTGGTGGAGACGTCATCAAGCTGGAGTTGCAAGGTGAGAACGCCGTGCGCCGCTGGCGTGAGCTGATTGGCCCGACAAACTCGGAGACGGCTCGCAAGGAGGCATCTTCGAGCATTCGGGCGCTCTACGGCAAGGATAACCAACGCAACGCGGCCCACGGAAGCGACTCGCCCGAGTCAGCCGCACGCGAGATCGCACTCATGTTCGGCTGAGTGCATCTACACACAGCAGCCGCGTAGCAGCCGCGGGCATACTGTCACGGCGCGGCGGCGTGCTCCGTCCGTCAGTCGTCACTTCCAAAGCCAATACCGTCGGTAACGGTATCTGTCGCAAGTCGCTTCGCTACCTATATATCTAAGGAAGTCGATAGATCACCGCATCCGGTTTGGTAAGAACCCTAACCGTGTGGCCGCGCGCCGGAGCCCCCGGGGGGAGGCCCCGGGGGGGTCCCGGGCGCGGGGTCCCCGCGCGTACTGACCTCCGCGCGCGCGGGTCGGGGTCGGCGCTGTGCTCCAGAGTAACAGTAACGGAGTAAGGCCCACTAAGCCGGTTGTCCCCTTATCTAGAGTCCGCACACCGCACAGTGACAGAGTGCTGCTCTGGACTCTGGTGCTGGTCTGGTTCACATATATAGGTCAAGGGGAGCTCACAGGGGACTCTCTCTCCAGTCTCCTACGCGTACGGCTTTGTTTTTTTTGCGTTAATTAATTTGTAGTCTCGAGAGGTGTGGTCGCTGGGGGCCGCGGCCCTCGTTTTACGGATTACGGCTCATACGCGCAGTATCTCAGAGAGGCTCTCGCGCGCGCCAACCGCCGATACATGCAGACAGTGCCCCCGTCCCCTGCGTCCACACCTGCTCCACCTGTCTCTGTGGACGGGAGGGTACGGTGCACTTTTAGTTTTGGCCCAGGGCGCGATATGGCATCCGCACGAACATCGTCGGCTTCGCACAGCACAGTGGGCCCATCAGAGTTGGACTCTCTTCGGCTTGGCGATCGGCTCCCGGCCTGCGGCACCATCCTCGCAGCGGGAAAGATGCACTCAGCCTTCGCATCTCACCGCAGCTTCACTGGCAAACAGCTTCGTTGGCCCTTCCCCCTCAGTCGCGCCTCGCCAAGGCGTGATGAGGCCAGCGTCGCGACGTCCCGTCTCTCACTGCTAGCGTGGCGCGATGCATCAACGCCTTGGCGCGCAGCGCCCACTCGTTGTCTTGGTCTTTGTGTGGCGTTCGCAAGCTGCGCTGCTGGCTCCACATCGACGCGCGAGTTGCCTAGCGCATGGCGACTAGGCGCAGCAGCACCACACAGCTCTCACGCTCGGCTCTCGGCTCTGCATTTGTTGCGTCAGTGCTGACGAGTCTGCAAATTTCCTGGCTGCTGGGGGCGGCCTCCGGCTCCTCCTCGACCATGAGAGGCTGGTGGTCAGGGGAGTCGTGCCGCGTCACGATCACGGGTTTCGAAAGCGCCTCAATCTTTCGCCGCCACTCCTCCACCTCAGAATCATCCGCAGCGGAAGCAGCAGGCTCGCCCATGATGCTTTCGATTCGCTCCATACGCTCACGCACTGTAGCGGCCAACGCCACCTGCAGAGTGGCTACCTCGGCCGCCTGCGCCAACCCGCTTAGTCTAGCGCGCACGCTGGCGAGGTGGTCGTCCATAGGAGCGCTCCGCGCGCCCGCGCCAGCGGGGATAGGGTACCAACGACATTCGCGACACATGCCGAAACGGGCGCTTGGTTCGCCCTCCCACATTTGCTGCCAGCACTATCGTCGTGTTCATCGCTTTTTTTCCGGCGGGCCGTCCACTTCCTCCCCTGCCGGCCTCTCGCATGGGCATTGCCTTTTGTGGCCTTATTGCAAAAAAAGGCCCATGCGAGTCGTGGGCCACATGCTGGCGCTCGCGCTGTCCGTCACGGCGTTCCGCCGCCTTCCGGACGAGACACATCGACCGCTCAGCCTTGGGGGGCAAGCCGAGGTCTTTGTTCAAGGCTCAGATCCTGCTGGAGTGATAAGGTCGCCTTTGACAATGTCAAATCTGGAAGCGCCGCACGCAGAGCTGCCGCCGAAGGCGCCCATGGCCCCAACGCCGGACGCATACGGCAGGGTGGACTGTTGGGGCCCACTGGTCGACCGACAAAGACAGCTGTTCATGGGTTGGTCATACCGATCAGGCTACCAGATGGCGATGAGCCTATTCGTCGACCATCTGAACGACACGCAGAAGTCGGCGCAGTTGGACGCAAGGTTGCACATCCACCAGAGTTTGAGGACAGACGCCCAGCTATCGCAGCAGCCCCCTGGCACTGCAAGCGAGCAGGTCAGTTCAGGCGAGGTCGAGACCACGCTTGACAAATTCCGCACCGAAGTGCTGGCCAAGGCCGGCCATTGCGCGACGCGCGCCGACTGGATGAACCCGAACATCTTCAAGTTCAAGGTCGTCCGCAGCCCGTTCGCTCGGGCCGTGTCCATCTATCACTACGAGCTGAGCACGAATTGCGGGCAGAAGCACAGGCTGCAAGTGCAGATGGCTAGGGCGCTGGGGCTGGGGGGAGCCGAGCAGTTCCCGAGCGTGAGCTTCGTACAGTATCTGCGCGCGCTGACGAACACGGGGCTGGACGTGTTCGACGCGCAGGCTACTCCTCAGATCAAGCAGTTTGAGCAGTCGCACGGTGGCTACGACTACATCTGCAAGGTAGAGGAGATCACCCGCTGCCTCGCCGACCTCAACGAACGCGCGAACACGACGTTCGGCAACCTCACGCTGGAGTTGACGGACACCGCCGCTGAACCGACATTCGACGTGGCGGGCGCGCCGTTCTCGCACATTCGTGACGCGATGCCGCCCGTGCAGCACTTTTACTCCGGCGCCTCCGGGTTAGAAGCGCAGCAGATTGTGCAGGCGCTCTACAAGGCCGACTTCGACGCCTACAACTACTCCTACGCGATTCCCAAGAACGGGCTGTCGCTCTTCCTGCATTTCGAGCACGCCAATGGGCAGCGGTATTTGGAAACGCATCCTTGGATGGTGAGGAAGAGTTAGTTCTGTGAGTCCGTTTTGATAGGTGCACAGTTAGGTAGCGTGGCCCTTGCGCGTATATTTCTCTCTTTTATATAGTTTCGTTCTGAGTTCGTGGGCGAGAGGCAATAACGATTCCATCTCATTACGAGCTTACCCCCCACAACTTTCGCCTCGCCAGTGGCGCATTTCGTCGTCGCTGTGCACCGCCTCACACCGCGGCTCCGCGACACACGTTTCGGCCTAAATGTCTGCGCATTCAGACCGCGCATCGGAAGGCTACGGCCGCTGGCTCGAGATCTTCGTGCCTGGGCGCATTTGTCTGATGGGTGAGAGCACAGCACGCCAGGGGCGCACCCGACACCCAGCACATGCACATGCCGCACCTTCGTTTGGACGCAGGTGAGCACTCGGACTGGGCTGGGAGCTACCGTCGGTTCAACCGTGATCTCGCTCCGGGGATGTGCCTGGTGTCGGGTACTAATCAGGGCATGTACGCGCGCGTGCGCCCGCACCCGCATAAGCTCATTGTCTCCAGTGTGGACCACGCCGGCAACAAGTACGGGCCCATCGAGCTGCTGATGGACCCTGAAGTGCTGCTCAAAGCGGCGGCCTCGGGCGACTCCTATTTCAGCTACATCTTTGGCGTCGCCTATCAGATCGCCGTGCGGTACAACTGTCGCGGCCTCGTCATTGAGAACTACAAGACTGACTTACCCCAAGCCAAGGGTCTGTCCTCGGTACCGCACAGCCAGCCCCGCGTTTTTGCCTCACACTGCTGCTGCTGTTGCTCGCACCTGCTCCCCATCCATGCTTGTCATCCATCCGTACCGTCAGTCGGCTGCGGCCACCGTTCTCGCTGCGCGTGCCTTCAACCGGGTGTACGACCTCAAGCTGTCTGTGCGAGGCGCCGCCCCGGTGTTGCCACACGCGTCGGACCTGTTGCCACACGCCTCGGGCCTGTTGCCACACGCCTCTGGCCTGTTGTCACAAGCCTCGGGTCTATTACCACAAGCCTCGGGTCTGCTGCCGCAGCCGCCTCCGCCGAGTTGCTGTGCTGGTCTACACTAAACGCAGGCGAGATGGACCTGGCGTACCACGGCGAGATCACGACGCCCTCCCAGTGCGGCAGGATGGACCAGTGCTGCGCACACGCATGTTATGCGCTGCAAGTGCCCCGCCGGGGCCACGACTGGGTGTGGCAACGGGCGACTGCCCCGACATCGTGGCGCGATGCGTGCGATGCGCGCAAGGCGCCTCGGGCCTGCGGCCACCGTAGATGGCCCTGCGACCAAGACAGCCCTAGCTCAGGACCTCATGTAATGACTCCGCCTGCAGGTGCATTCGGCGCACGCCCTGTCCTCATGAAGTTTGATGGCGACTTGCTTGAGTGCGCCGCTAGGCTCGCCCGATAGGTTGCGGGTGGCTGGTGACGACCACGGTCGGCCTGCCGATGGAGTGTGGCGTCTGTACTCACTCAGAAACGTGGTGGCAGGTGCGAGGAGCTTACCCTGGGCGCGCCGCTCTACATCGTCATCGTCGAGCTGGCCGGCAGCAAGGACGCGCAGCGGGTCACTGCCCTTACCTATTATATGGCCCACGCCGTTCAATGCCTGCACGGGCCGGCCTGCGGTGGGCGCCCGCACCGCAACACACGCCCCCGTGGCTGAAGCGCTGTTTTTTTGGAAGCAGGACACAACCACCATCTTGCAGCGGCTGACCAAGTGGGCTACCTTGTGGCATAAGTGGGCGGCGCACTCGGCCGGCAGGCACTGCCTAGAGCCCAGCCCGCTCGGGCCCGTGCTCTGGCCGTGCTCTGGTGGTGCTCCGGCGGCGCGATCACGCCTCGAGCAGCTTGAGCAGCCCACGACACAGCGTGCTGACTTAGGGCTGTGCCCATCGGCTCGCAGATGCTTCCCAGTCGCGGACAACGACGAGCAGACGGGGCTGCAAAACTTGCTCGGTGCGTGGCCTGGCCACGTGGTAGAGTGGGCGCAGAGCGCTGTGCTGGGCGTTTCTCTTGCGCTGCCCTCATCTCCCGCCCGCATCGTGGTGTCTTGCGTGTGCCGCAGGTGCCATCAATACGCGGATCATCAATGCCGGCATCGAAGCTCTCGTGCGATGCCCCCACCAAGCCCCCACCCCTTTGTGTTACTAACCGCCACAACCTCCAGCACACACCAACGCGGCGCGTGCACGTGCAGGCTGCTGGAGACGTGCAACGTCTCGGTGAGCTCATGACGGCATCGCAGCTGGTTGCTCGAAAGGCGGCCCCGTCTGATGGACGAGCAACGGCTGCCCCCTGTGCCTCAGACGAAGCGTTGCTTGCGGCTTCGGCAAATTTGCCCCCCTCCCCACCCCACCCCAGCCACATGCTTAATTTCCCTCGCTTCGGCTTGAGCGTACAGGAGGCGCAGATGCTCTTTGACCGTTACGCGACGCCAATCTGTCCGTCGCAGGCAGCATTGCCACGCACACCGAGCGTTGTGCGCACCAACGGCACCGCGCCTGACACGTGACACACTTTTTTTGTCGCAGCTGACTGCACCTAACTTGCACAAGATCCTTGAGCATGAGCCGCTCAAACCGCACATCTGGGGAGCAAAGGGCGTGGGCTCACAGGGCGATGGCCGCGCATCATGCTGAAAAGGGTGTCTGCGACAGGCCAAAGCATGGGCCCTCGCCACTGTAATTTACCGGCCTGTGCTAGGTCGGGGCTTGGTGAGTGTTACCCTTCGCAATTGCGTCAGCGTTTTGCCACGCAGGGTGCGCGCAATTGCTGTGCCGTTCCATCGCCGACATGGAGGTCGTGACGAAAATGGAGACGCCGTGTGTCAGAAGATGTCCACAGCGCGCTTGCGTTTGGCTGCCGCTCTGCAGCTATCCTGCAGCCGCTTTCCCTCCCACCCCACTCTCCTTTGCTCTTCCCCATCGTGACTCTTGCGACCCGCGGGCTTGACTGCGCAGATCGAGCGCGACTTCAAGATGTCGTGCATGTCGCTCCAGATCGGGCAGACCAAGCCGGTGACGCAGGCGCTCATCCCTGCCGCGTCATTCTCGCAGGTGCTCGCTTGTGGCCACTCAGCCACCGGCCCTCTCGTGGCCGCACACTGCTGATTATGTTCGGTCGTGTGGCAGCAACTCTTCCCCGCCTCCAAGTCTCTGCCCCCCGCGCTCTTCCCGGTGCTCGACTTGGATGGCATCCTGAAGCCGGTGTGTCACCGCCCGCGCTTGGCGTGGCCCCCGCATGCATGCCTTTCCCGGCTTTCGGCGGTCGATTTGTTGGCGTTGCCCGTAGGCTATCCTCATCTTGGTCGAGGAGGCGCTCGAGGCGAACATCAACTCCGTTATCATTGTGGTCTCGCCTGCGCACCGCAAAGATTTTGCCGACATTTTTCACGCCCAGGCGCGCCGCTGCTCTTCTGCGTTATCCATAACCACACACGTATTGACATCGTGATTGCGTTGCTGCAGCTCGAGATCCGTGACTACAACAAGTTGCCTCCCAAATTGCGGCAATACGCGAAGAAGATCCACGAGATCGGCGCAAAGGTAGGATAGGATTCCCCCTCTGACACAAGAGATGTTGCGCAGACCGTGTAGTGTAGTCTTGTGTACCTCGTCGTGCCAGGTGACCATCGTCGTGCAGGACGAGCAGCTCGGCCTCGGCCATGCTGTCTTGTGCGCTG
>CESE01149104.1_pt1 | contig 10608 bp, 8 predicted proteins | sample 350271 | NCBI WGS metagenome assembly CESE01 (sample SAMEA2621536, study PRJEB7988) | marine metagenome | isolation source: saline water (ENVO:00002010), including | reverse complement strand
GGTATCTTTTTCGTTTTTTGTAGCTCTGTAACTTGGGCACATAGATCCACCTGCTTCTGCCGGTTTTCTACAATCTCCAGATCCATTGCATTTTTCAGCCAATTTTAAAATTCCTTCGCTATCAGAAAAATCTTGAATCGTTGTTATTTCTGGTTCTTTACGATCTACTTCATAACGTAGACTTTCATCCATCGGAAAAGCGTCTGTAATTTTTCCTTTATTAAAAATATTATTAGGGTCAAATGCCTTTTTTATACGTCTTAATAATTGATAATTTTGTTCACCAATCATTAATGGAATAAATTCTGCTCGTACAATTCCGTCTCCATGTTCTCCACTAAAAGAACCTTTGTATTTTTTGACTAATTCAGCAGTTTCTGTGGTTATTTTTCTAAATAAAACAACATCTTCTTTTTTCTTTAAATTCAAAATCGGACGTAAATGTAATTCTCCAGCTCCTGCATGTGCATAATAGACAGCGTTTTGCTGATATTTATCCATGATTCCGGTAAATTCCTCAATATAATTTGGCAAGTCTTCTAGAGCTACAGCAGTGTCTTCTATACAGGCAACTGCTTTTTTATCGCCAATCATATTTCCTAATAATCCTAAACCTGCTTTTCGCAAATGATGCACCTTAGCGATGTCTTTTCCGTAGACTTTAGGATGATGATATCCAAAGTTGTTTTTTTCTAAATCTGCAATTAAGTTGTTTGCTAAAACTTCAGCTTCATCAATGGTGTTTGCAGAAATTTCTAACATTAAAACAGCTTCAGGATCTCCTTGTAAAAAGAACCTGTTTTTTACTTGTTCTCTGTTACTTTTGGTGCAATCTAAAATGGTTTTGTCCATCAATTCACAATTATATAAATTGTGATTCATTGCTGTAACAGTCGCTTTTAAACTTTCATTTATACTCGTAAAATGGGTGCAAACCATGATACTTTCTTTTGGTGGTAAATTATCTAATTGTAATGTTATTGAAGTCGAAAAGGCTAAGGTTCCTTCACTTCCTGACAAGAATTTTGCAACATTTATAGTTGGGGAATTTCCACCAAACAAATCCGAAGTTAAAAATTCGTCTACTGCATATCCTGTATTTCTTCTATGAATGGTTTCTTTAGGAAACTCGTTTTTTATTTCTTGTTGATTTTCTACGGAAGAAAGTTCTGTATAAATGTTTTTATAAATTTGTCCTTCAAAGGTGTTTTCTTTTGTTTTTTGGATGAATTCTTCGGATGTAATTTCTTTAAAATTTACGGTACTTCCATCGCTTAAAATAGCTTCAATTTCTAAAACTTTATCACGGGTAACTCCGTATTTTATAGAAGTACTTCCTGAAGAATTATTACCAACCATTCCACCCATCATGCATCTGTTAGATGTTGAGGTATTAGGGCCAAAAAATAAACCAAAAGGTTTTAAGTATACATTTAAAGAATCTCTTACAATTCCGGGTTCTAATTTTATAGTTTTAGCTTGCTCATTAAAAGAAATAATATTTGTAAAGTGTTTAGAAACATCTACTATCATTCCATCTCCTACACATTGTCCTGCTAAAGACGTTCCTGCTGTTCTTGGGATTAAAGTAATATTGTTTAAAGTAGCAAATTCAATTAAAATTTTAATATCTTTTTCATTCTTTGGAAAAGCAACAGCTAGGGGTATTTTACGATATACAGAGGCATCTGTTGCGTATAATGTTTTATGTAAATCGTCAAATAGCACATCGCCAGAAAGTGAATTGTGTACCGTTTTTAAAGTAGCATTATTAATCATTATTTACAATTGAATATGATTATTGTATCCAAGTACAAATATCTTAATAATTATTTTGAAAAGCGAAAAAATACGTCTGTAATCTAAAGTTTTATGAGTTTTATTGTTTATTAGTTTAGATTTTCGCTTTTTCTGATTTTTATGGAATTATAATAAGAATTCTTTCATTACAATGATATTTTTTCTGAATTTTCTTACTCTAAAAAAACATGATTTAGATTTTGTCACAATAAAAAAATATCAAAAAGAAGCTTTTTAATTATTTAAACGGAATGTTTCTTTTAAAGCCACTATCAAAACAAAGGAAGGTGTCTGTTCCGGCTACTCCATTTATTAAATGGACTTGCTCGTATAAAACTTCCCGAAGATGTTCATTGTCTTTTGCGAAGATTAATATAAATATGGCATAATTACCAGAAACATAATTACACTCAACTATTTCTTCTATTTTTGTAAGTTCTTCCATAACAGATTTCGCAAAACGAGCTTCACGAAGTCTAATTCCTGAGTAAGATTTGGTTTTGTAACCTAGTTTTTTTTCATCAAAAATAAATTTGGCATCCATGATGATTCCTGCTTCATGTAATTTTTTAATACGCTGATGTACTAGAGAGTTAGAAATTTTTAATTCTTCGGCTATTTGTGAGTATGCTTTTCTTGCATCTGACTGTAATTTTAATAAAATCTGTTTATCGATATAATCAATTTGATCTTCCATAGTGCAAGTGTAGCGTTAATAATATCAAATTGACATTAATTTAGTTAATAATGATTAAATTAATTAATAATGAATGATTTTATAATAAATTCAATTATTATGTACTTCTAAATAAACTAAATTGATTTATTTTTGCACAAAAAAAAGTAAAATGGTAGTAGCACAAATATTCGAAAAACTTTGGAAAGAATACACAAAAAGAACTCCTTCTGCACAAAAGATTAAGAATTTATTTATAAACGAAGGAAACGAGGTTTTTAATGATCATGTAGCTATTAGAACTTTTGATGATGAACGCATAAATATTGAAGTTTTAGCAACTCCGTTTCTAGAGGCTGGTTATGAAGAGTGTGGTGATTATCATTTTGAAAAAAAGAAATTATATGCCAAGCATTATGAGCATAAAACAGATAAAAATGCACCAAGAGTTTTTATAAGTCAGTTATTAATCAAGGAGTTTTCTGAGGAACTGCAAACAATCGTAAAAAACATGATTGATGCCATTTCTATTGAAGATTTAAATTCTTCTGAATTGATTTTTAAAGGACGTTTGTGGGAACAACCTTCTTTTGAATTGTATGAAAAATTACAAGTAGAAACCGAGTATGCAGCGTGGATGTATGTAAATGGATTCTGTGCAAATCATTTTACTGTGGATATTAATAAATTAGATAATTTTGACTCTCTACAACAAGTAAACGAATTCTTAAAAGAAAACGGTTATAAGATGAATGCTTCTGGCGGAGAAATTAAAGGAACTCCGACACAAATGCTAGAACAATCTAGTATTTTGGCAGATAAAATTTCGATTGAATTTTTAGAAGTAACAAAAGAAATTACCTCTTGTTACTATGAATTTGCATTTCGTCATCCAATGAATAATGGAGCCTTATATTCTGGTTTTATAGCAGGATCTGCTGATAAAATTTTCGAAAGTACTGATATGTTATTAGCATAAAACGAGACCTCAAATTTATTAAAGGAACGTTAGAGTTTTCCAAACATATGTTTCTGGGATGTCTGTATCATCAATTAATTGTTTGATATCTATTTCATTTCTCTGACTAAAAACTGTAATTCTTATATCATTTGGCTATACTTTAAAATGTACTTTTTTTCTCTCTAACTTCGACCACAGTTCGAAAAAACCAAGCTAACAAAGCATCAAAAGGAATTGAGTTCATAAACAAAATAAGTTGTCATAATTTTTATTTACACAAACTCTTAAATGAATGTTAAAGAATTAAATATAATCTTATGAATTCTTATATTTGTTAGATAACCAAACTTTTATTTCAGATGAAAAAATTATTTGTATTCTTTTTATTTTTCTCTATTTCTATATCAGCTCAAAAAGTTGATTTGTCTTATTATTTACCAAAGAATGTAACTTATGATAAAAGTGTTCCAACACCAAAACAAGTTATTGGGCACGAAGTGGGTGAATGGCATGTTACACACGATAAATTAGTTGAATATATGAAAGCTTTAGCAGCTTCATCAGATAGGATTTCTATTGAAGATAGAGGAAAAACTTATGAAGATAGGCCCTTACTACTGCTAACAATTACGTCTCCAGAAAATCATAAAAATTTAGATGAAATAAGAAAAACGCATATTAATGCAACAGATGATAATTCTGTAGATATTTCTAATAACCCAATAGTTGTGTACCAAGGATTTTCTATTCATGGTAATGAACCAAGTGGTTCCAATGCAGCTTTGGCAGTTGCTTATTATTTAGCTGCTGCAGATAATATTGACGATTTATTAAATAATACGGTCATTTTATTTGATCCGTCATTTAATCCTGATGGGTTGCAGCGTTTTGCGTATTGGGCAAATACGAACAAGAGTAAGAATATTAATCCAGATCCAAATGATAGAGAGTATTCAGAGATTTGGCCTCGTGGAAGAACCAATCATTATCAGTTTGATATGAATAGAGATTGGTTGCCAGTTCAACTATTAGAAAGTAAAGCAAGAATTGCTAGTTTTCATAAATGGTTGCCTAATCTTTTAACAGATCATCATGAAATGGGAAGCAATTCTAGTTTCTTTTTTCAACCTGGAATTCCTTCAAGAACAAACCCGTTAACACCACAGTTAAATCAAGATTTAACTAAAGAAATTGCAACGTATCATGCAAAAGCCTTAGATAAAATAGGATCTTTATATTATTCAGAAGAAAGTTTTGATGATTTTTATTATGGCAAAGGTTCAACTTTTCCAGACATTAATGGAAGTATAGGTATCTTGTTTGAACAAGCAAGTTCTAGAGGACATGCTCAAGAAACTGCAAACGGAGTATTAACGTTTCCTTTTACAATAAGAAATCAATTTACAGCAGCATTATCTACCTTAGAAGCTGCAAAAAATATGCGTGTAAAAATCTTACAATATCAGCAAGATTTTTACAAAGAATCTAGAAATTCTGGAGAGAAAAAAGCCATTGTTTTTGGGGATGAAAAAGATGGAGCAAAAAGCTTTCATTTGGCAGAAGTTTTAAAACGTCATCAAGTAAAGATTCATGAAGTAAAATCTGACTTTACATCCAATGGAAAAAACTTTAAAAAAGGGTACAGTTATGTGGTTCCTATGAATCAGAAAAATCAACGCTTGGTAAAAGCCATGTTTGATGTTCGAAAAACGTTTAAAGACAGTCTTTTTTATGATGTTTCAGCTTGGACTTTTAATCATGCTTTTGGTGTTGATTATGCAGAAAATGTATCCCTTTCGAAAGCAGGAAATGAAATTACATCCTTAAAAATAAATACAGGAACTGTTTCTTTAAAAAGTGATTATGGTTATTTAATGCCTTGGAATGAATACTACACACCAAAGGCTTTAAATGCTTTTTTACAAAAAGGGTTGCGCGCAAAAGTTTCTATGAAAAACTTTAAAAATGCTGGAAACCCTTATGAATACGGAACTATTTTTGTGCCAGTTCAAAATCAGAAACTAGATGCTGATGAATTGTATCAATTTTTAATTAAAGTATCCGATGAAAGTCACGTAAACATAGTAGGAGTAACCACTGGTTTAAATGATGGAATAGATCTAGGAAGTAGTAATTTTAGTGCTATTAAAAAGCCAAAAGTGGCCATGTTAGTCGGTAGTGGAGTTGTCAGTTACGATTCAGGTGAGATTTGGCATTTGTTTGATCAACGTTTTGATATGCTTTTAACACGTATAGATTTGAGTTATTTAACTAAAATTGAGATCAGTAAATACACCCATATAATTATTCCTAGTAGTAATATTGATAAAGCGGCTATTGAGAAATTAAAAATATGGGTTAAAAATGGTGGTGTTTTGGTAGGCTATAAAAACACTGCAAAATGGTTGTCTAGCAGTAAAATGATTAGCTTACAATTCGACAAACAAAAAATGGATACGATTAAAGATATTTCTTTTGAAAACAAGTCTTTAAAATCTGGTGCACAATTTATTGGAGGAGCTATTTTTGAAGCGAATTTAGACAGATCTCATCCTATAAACTTTGGATATAAAAATGATAAAATAGCTTTGTTTAGAAATTCAACGATATTCATTAAAGCTGATAAAAAAAGCTACAACAATCCTATTCAGTATACTTCAAATCCTTTATTGAGTGGGTATATTTCTAAAGAAAATGCAAAAATAATTAAAAATACAGTTCCTTTTAAAGTACAAAAATTAGGAAGAGGTAAAGTAATTGTTTTTACTGATAATACAAATTTTAGAGCTTTTTGGTTTGGAACAAACAAGTTATTAATGAACACAATTTTCTTTGGAGATAAGATGTAATTTTTAAAAAGCTACAAAGTAAAAAATTTTTAGAGTCGCAAAGTTTTAGAGTGAAGGTTTGCGACTTTACAACTTATTTCAGTAACAAAATCAATAGACAATCGTCTTATATAAGTAACCAATTAAATATATAAATGAGTTTCTTTAGAGTTTTACTAGCCATCGTATTTCCACCATTATCAGTAATAGGGAAAGGTTGTGGTTCTTTCTTTATTATTTTATTACTAACGCTCTGTGGGTGGATTCCTGGAGTAATAGGTGCTTTGGTGATTTTGAATAACCCTAAAAATTAATTATTTATAAATTTTTTCTCTTCTTTTGTAAGTAGTATTTTCGTGTCATTATTCTTTAAATTAGATGGTAATTTTTCGAAAAAAGGTTCGTAAAAATTTACATTACTTTTTTTAATTCTTTTTCCTAAAATACTTTCTGAAACAAATAAACTTTGTTTTGTGACAACTGTATTTGTGAAGTTTTTAGTTTTAATAACTCCTTCAAATTCTGTTATAAAATAATTGATAATTAGTTTGTTGTTTCTTGTTTTTTTAAATGCTAATTCTATAGAATGTTTTGTAGTTTTTTTTTGATATGAAATTTTATGGAGCTCTGAAATACCTTCTTGAAAATCAGAGTTATATAGCATATTTAATTTTACGTAGTTAATAGAATTGTACTCTTTATCAAAAACAAACAGACTGTTTTTATAGTCGTAAATTTTTTTTCCATTCTCAGTTAAAGTGGCATCAAAATATACTTTAATCGAATTTTTTTCTTTTTCAATAGATTTAATCACAATGTCAGATGTTAAATCCCTGAAAATTGACAATAAGAAGTTAAGGTGTAGGAACTTGAAAAAAACTTCGTTTCCTACATAAGCGCCATTAGCGTTTATAAAGTCTTTCTCTATTTTTTTTAATTTAGAATAGTCTACAGATTCTAAAATAACTTTATTTTCTTCATCTATTGGTTTATTTCCTCTAAATAAAGATTCTTTACTCCACCAGTTTAGTTGTACCTGAAATAATCGATTAAGTGAATCATTAACTCTGAATGTTTCTTTAAAAGTACTTTTATGAATCGTTTTTTTCGTTGAATAATATTTAAAATAAGTAGTGTCTAAAATATTGGAAATTTTAGCCTTTAAATCTAAATTAGATACGATAATCTCATCTAATTGATTTGTTTTTGGTGTAAGAAATAAAGTGTCTTTCTTCTTGAAATTATCAAAGTAAAATATTTTTTCTATATAGTTTATATGAGAAATAAGTATTTTTTTTTCTTTAAAAGGTATTCTTATTCGACCATCCTTGTTAGATATGCTACCAATTGCTAGTTCAGGGTAAGATATTTGCACTAAATCAATGGGTTTCCTTGATATAGAGTCAATTAGAATAAATTCTTTTGATTGAGAAAAAAGAGTAAGACTAAAAAACAGAATGGTAAGGCTTGTAATTTTTCTCATAATATTCTTTAATTATTATCAATTATTAGGTTGTCAGAAAGACGAAGCTTAACGAACCTGCTCTCCGTTTTTAGCTCCTTTAGAAGCTTTTAATAAAACAACATTGCCATCAGAATTATAAACACCTAAAATCAAACATTCGCTCATAAAATTAGCAATTTGTCTTGGTTTAAAGTTGATGATTGCAGAAACTTGTGTATTCAGTAATTCCTCTTTTGTATATAAATCTGTAATTTGCGCGCTCGATTTTTTAACACCTAATGCACCAAAATCAATTTTTAATTGATACGCAGGTTTTCTAGCCTTAGGAAAATCATTGACTTCAATAATGGTTCCCATTCTAATATCAACTGTTAAAAAGTCTTCGAATGTAATTTCTTCTTTCATCGCTTTATTTTTTCTTTCCTAATTTCTGATTTATCCACAAAGGACCAATTAATAAAAACTCTAAATCTTTTAAAAAAGACGGTTTTTTACCTTCTATTTTATGTCCGTAAAACTGACCAATCCAATCCAAAATAAAAATAGTAATTGAAGTGTATAATAAATTTGTCTGATTGGCTAGGTAAAAGTTACCAATAATACAGATAAGCAGTACAAAGATCATTTTAATAAAATACCAAAAACCTAATCTCATATAAAAAAGAGAAGCAACTAGACCAAAAACAACTGGCCAGTTTTCAGAAATTGGATTAAATAAATCTAATAATTTTTCTAAAAAAGTAGTTATAATACTCATTAAAAGTCCGATGACACTGAAGAATATTACCGGAACACAAATATAATGTATCGTTTGGTTGATTTCGTTTTGATGACTAACAGCGTATTCATCAAAATATTCTTTAGCAGTTTTCATACTTAAAATTTAAAGCTTAAAGATATCAATATTTTCTTTTACAGGAACGACTTTATTTTTTGAAGTATGTGTAAGTGATTTTTTTTAAAGAATTATTTACTTGATAGTGTGTTTGTTAGTCATTGAAAAGAACTAATATTTAATGAATAATCTCCAATACAGAAGCCCATTCTTCAATATTTTATTTGTGATGTTCTACCTAATATTAGACTGTTCTATAGGCTCTTTAAAAACTTCAAAAATCCTTTACTTTTCATTGATCTTTATTAAGAAGCGTTTAGAACTTCTGTTTTCAGGATTGATAGATAATGACTTTTTAAAGTTAACAATTGCAGTTACTGTATCTTTCTTCAAAAAATAAACTTCCCCTAAACTATTAAAGACATTTGAACTTTTTGGATATAATTCTGCATTTATTTTAAAAATTTCTAAAGCAGTATTATAATTTTTTTTTCTGATAAAAGTATATCCTAAACGATTAATGCTCTGTTCTCTAATAACCGGGCTCAAAGAATCTTTTTCTTTAATTGCTTTAAAAGCTGTTAAAGCTTTGTCAAATTCATTGGCTTTAAAATATTCATTAGGTATCTTTTCACCTGTTGTCATTTTTTTAAAATGATAGATAATACCTTCATGTTCTGTTTTCGTAGCCAATTCAATGTGCATTTCTGGTTGTTTTACAAACACTATTTTCTCATTTAATTCTTTCATATAAAAAGAACTATCATTTACTTTTAGCAATTTAATATGTTCATTTCCTCGCCATTTAGCATACAAAATTTGTTCTTTAAAAAAGATTTCTAACACTTCGTTCTCATTAAATAAATACCGACCAGAAGAAGCATTTATAAAGTCTTCAGTGTTTTTTTTGGAAGTACAACTTGCTAATATTACAAGCAAAAATAAAGGATACATAAATTTTCTCATAGTTGATTTGCTAAAATGTTTCTCTATTTTAGACGATTAAATGTTAGGTATTGTTACAAATATTTCTATTTAATTATTATTACGTGTTACAAGTTGATCCAATTAATCATTTAATATAACGCAGAATACTTTAGTGAATTTAAGACTTAATCTTCTTATAGCTTAGTATTAACAAGCCTTTCTTGGCTTAGTTGAATGCTTTCTAAAGTTACTTTGTTACCATCCTATTTTTAGTCACTTTCTATTCTTTTATTATAATTAAGATTATCGCTAATAGCTATACCTTTTGTGTCTATTTTTGCACAGAATTATAATGAGCAATAAGATGTTAGATTATGTGGTAATTGGTGGAGCGCAATCAGGATTAGCGATGGCTTATCATTTTAAAATAATGAAAAAAAAGTTTATTGTCATTGATGGAGAAAAAGAAATTGGTGCTTCATGGTTGAATAGATGGGATTCTTTAAAGTTATTTACACCAACTGAATACAATCATTTACCAGGCTTAAAGTTTAACGCAAAAAAAGCACATTATCCCTCCAAATTTGAAGTTGCTAACTATTTTAAATTGTATGTAAAGAAGTTTAATATTCCTGTTCAGCTTGACACACTAGTGACATCTGTACGCAAAACAGAAAATGGTTTTTATGTTACGCATAAAGATGGAGAAATTGAGACAAAAAATGTAGTTATTGCTACAGGGCCATTCCATACACCTTATACACCGCCTTGTCATACTAAGATATCAGATGCCATAAATCAAATACATAGCAACTATTATAAGGGTTTACATCAGTTACAGGATGGTGATGCTTTGGTTGTTGGAGGTGGAGATTCTGGATATCAAATTTTAAACGAAGTTTCTAAAGATACCTCTAGAACTGTTTATTTTTCTGGGGATACCAAAGTGAAATCATTACCGCATCAATTTTTAGGGAAAACTTTATGGTGGTGGTTTACAAAGATTGGTTTTTTAAGTTATAATAAGTATAGTTGGATTGGGAGAAAAATTAATTCTTCTACACAACCAATTATAGGTACAGATGTTAAGGAAATTCTTTCTAGAGAGAATGTGAT
>CESE01107827.1_pt1 | contig 10643 bp, 11 predicted proteins | sample 350271 | NCBI WGS metagenome assembly CESE01 (sample SAMEA2621536, study PRJEB7988) | marine metagenome | isolation source: saline water (ENVO:00002010), including | reverse complement strand
ATTTTAAGTCCCTTGTGTCTACCAATTCCACCACCCGGGCATTAACATGAGTATTGTAGTTTATAATTTTAATATATGTAATATTTTTAAGAGCCTCTTTATGACTTTAAAAAAATCTGGTTTATAAATTTTCTAATTTTTCTAAGGCTATCCAAAAACCAGATCCTTTGTTTTTATGACCCTGCCATATTTCAGGTATAAATGATGCATCTGGACACTCTTTATCCAAAATTTTGAAAAGCTTTTTAAAGTCTATTGAGCCTTCTCCTATTTGAAGGCCCTCTCCATTAACTCCACTAGCATCTCCAATATGAAGATGAGAGGTCACAGGTGAAACTTTTTTACAGAACTCATAAAAGTCCAGCCCGTGATGGTTGCAAGTCAATGATGAATGTGAAATATCAAAACACATCCTTAAATTGAGTTTTTTACACCAATAAAGAATTTCTTCTGAATGTACAAAAAGATTTTGATACCTTTGACCGCCAAAATGCCATGGGAATGGTGCCATGGTCTGAGGAATTATCTCCACACCCTCTAAATCTAATTTTTTTAAGCTATTTTCAAAAATATTATAACAATTATTAATTGTTTCTTTAGAAAATGGTTTATCCATAGAGAATCCACCTATGTTTGTAACAATCATAGGTCTTATAGTTTTAGGAAAGAATTTTTTTAGATCTCTTGTGATGTTTATAACATTCTGCATATTAGAAATTGACTCGTTTCTGTAATCAACGTCCTCAGCCGCGAGATCCAACAGCTTACTGCCTTCAAAAAGCTCAGGAGCATGAACAACAAAACCAGACTTATATTCACCTTTGAAATAATCATCTAAGTTTAGGTCCATATCACTATATGAAAGATGAAATTCATAAATATCAGGGTCAATTCTTTTGTCATACTCAGCGAAATCATGATGCCTTACAGGGACGCCCCAAGGTCTTGAAAAGCTATATTGCCGAGGCTCTATAACCAGATTATCTAGATCACTTTGGAAGAAATAATCCTCTTCATTCATATCACGATTTAACTCTTTTCCTAATAGCTCTTTATATCTTTGAGGGGATAACCCCTGCCCTGGGCTTCTGACCAAGATATCACCATCTTCAATCACATGACCTTTCTTTAGAGCTTTAGATGAAACCAAGCTCTTAGATAAATTTTCTCTATTTATCATCTCCCCTTGTGAAAGCTTTCGATCAGTTCCGCCAAGTGCTGCTTCGATTTCTCTAATACCCTTAACCATTAAGGTAAACTCTTCCTTTGTCAGACTTGCCGCATGATCGGGTCCTTCCATATTTCTATCTTGAGTAAAATGTCTTTCTATTAAGCATATGTTAAATGAAACTGATGCTAAGGAAATATTAATACCTCTTTCATGACCAGAATATCCTATGTAAGAATGAATCTTTTGTAACTCATTAATCCATTTTAAGTTGATATCCTGAACTGGTGCTGGATATGTGCTGTTACAATGAAGTAAAACAAATTCAGAGCTATGTTTATTTAAAAGGTTAGTTGCAATTTTTACCTCCTCTTCCGTGCTCATTCCTGTTGATAATATTAATGGTTTTTTTGTATCTATTAGATTTTTTATAAGCGGTGAGTTCGTTAAGTCAGCTGATGCAACCTTATAAGCAGCAACTCCAAGACTTTCTAAGAACTTAATACTGTCCTCGTCCCATGGTGTACATAGGTAAGTGATGTTTTTTTCTTTTGCGTAATTAAATAATTTAACATGATCCTCCTTTTTTAACTCAAACCTATTAAGGAGATCAACAACGTACTCTGTACCTAAATCTTCACCATCTTTTTTTAAAGCCTTTTTTCTATAAACTTTATCTAAATGTCGCATTTGAAATTTTACACAATCTGCACCAGATTCGATTGCCTCATCAATCATTTCAATAGCTCTTTTGAAGCTCCCATTATGATTATTGCCAATTTCTGCAATAACATAAATTCTTTTTGAACTAATTTCTTGATTACCTATCTTCATATAACTTTCCTTACAGTGTCTCTTCTCTAGTCTTCCAGCTTTGGAGACCAGAATCATCAAAATTAAATCTAAAAACTTCTAACTCAATGGATTTAAGATATTTTACGAGTGAATTTCTATTAAAAGGGCTTACGTAAAAAAGAAAGAATCCACCCCCGCCAGCACCTAGAAGTTTTCCACCTATTGCTCCATTTTCTTTAGCCCCGTTATAAATTCTATCAATCAATGGTGATGAAATTTTTTCACTAAACTGTCTTTTAGAAATCCATGACTTATCTAGAGAGTCGCCAAAATCATTAAGCTTATTTTTCAATAATTGATTTTTTATTGTATAAACATGTTCGACATTTTCTCTAACCAGATTTTCAATATTTTTATTTTTCATACTCTTCTTTTGATCATCGTGGATATTTCCTGAGTCATGAGATATACCTGTATTACACAAGATAAGATTTTCTTCTAGTTCTAATTTAGTCTTTCTTGGAATTCTTAAGGGATGAATAATATTGGTCTCTTTGGTAAATTCTATGAAGTTAAATCCTCCAAAAGTACATGCGTATTGGTCTTGCCAGCCACCGGCAATATCAAGATTAAGCCTTTCTGCTTGGAAAGCAAGTTCAGACAATTCATAAGTATCCCATGGATCATCTCTAAACTCATTAAAGCAACCAAGCACTGCTGCAGATATCGCTGATGAGCCTCCAAGCCCAGAATGTGATGGAAAATCAGAATATATCTCTAGATCAAAGCCATAAGAGGGATTAATTAATTTAATAATTGACTGAATTAACCCTAATTTAGATTTCTTTGATAGAGCCCTTTCAAGATTACTCTCTACTATCTCTTCATCTAAATCCCAAGACTTTATACTTATTAAATTATCCTCTCTTTGTCTTAAAATAGCATGACTGTATATAGAAATTGTTGCGTTAATAACAGCTCCTTTTGACTTTGAAAAGAAGTGGGTAAGGTCTGACCCTCCTCCTCCAAAACTTATTCTTACGGGCGCTTTTGATCTTGCAAAATTTTTCTTATCTTTAGATAAAGGAAGATTTTTCTTTGAAATAAGATCTATGAAATGTCCGTCATTATCTATTATTGGAAATGCTTTTATATTGCTATCTAATAATTTAAGTAGAGATTCCCTATCATCGCTATCATTTGCATAAATAAAGTCCTTATTCGAACAAATTTCTATAGGCTCATCAAGACTGGCACCTTTTAATAACTCTCTTCTAATATCACCATCAGTAGCTAGGCCTGCAACCTTATCTAAATCATCTAAAATACAAACTAGACCCTCATTATTTGCATCTATAATCTTTAATGCCTCTTTAATAGAAGCCCTGGCTTTAACAACGTATATTTTCATAATTATTATTTTTTATTTTTAAACTAGCTCGCTTTCTATACTATTTAAATCATATGTAGATTTAAATGCAATATTACACTCATTTTTACCAAAATAAATACATTTAGGTATACCGGATGCTAGTCCTGCTTCAATATCAGTCTCTTTATCACCAACTAATAATGATTTGCTAGGATCTATATCCAGTTCTTTGCATGCATTTTGTATCATCCCTGGATTCGGCTTTCTAAGGTAGCTATCTTTTTTATACTTTTTAATGACTCCATCTTTATGGAATGGACAAAAATAAGTCTTATCTATTTTTGCCCCCTTGAGCTTAAATTGCTCATGCATCCATAGGGTTAGAACATTAAAATCTTTCTCTGTGTAATAACCTCTAGCAATACCAGCTTGATTTGTAATGATTACGACTAAGTATCCAAGATTATTTGCAGAGCGGACTAGATCAAAAATATTCTCAGTGAAGTCAAAATTACTTTTTTTATATACATAGCCGTGATCAATATTAACTACGCCATCCCGATCCAAGAAGAGAGCTGAATTCATAATATAATTAAAAAATAAGTTTAAGAATTTTTTGAGAGCTCATTCTCTACACTCAAGCAAGCCTCATGACCAATTATAGTATGCGCTTCTTGTATAAAAGCAGTATTACAGGAAGGGGCATGAAAGACTACATCACAATATTTTTTTATTTCTAATTGAGTATTTTCTCCGGTAAATAATACTACTTTAATTCCCTTAGATTTTGCCTCTACTGCAGCATTGATAATGTTTGGACTAGTTCCGCTTGTTGTATAGCACATAAGAACATCTCCAGACTTCCCAAGAGTCTGAACTTGTCTTGAAAAAACCTCCGCGTATCCAAAATCATTTGTCCAGGCTGTTATAAACGACGTATCAACAGTTAATGAAATTGCTGCAAATCCTAGTCTTGGATTTTTGTGATTTAAGGTAGCGCAATACTCTGCTGCCATATGCTGACTTTCAGCAGCACTCCCTCCATTACCACAAAACATAATCTTATTTTCATTCTTTAAAGCTTCAGATAATAATTTGCTAATATCCGAAACAGACTTTATAAACATGTCTTTATTTTCAATAATTAGGCTGGCTCTATGAGCCATTCTCTCATCTATATTCATTTATAATTTCCTCATTTTTTACCATGTCGACCTTCCTCCATCTATAACAAGGGTTGATCCCGTCATATAGCTGGATGAATCAGATAATAAAAATATTATCGCTCCTTGATATTCATTCTTGTTAGCCATTCTTCCCATAGGAATAAGCTTTTCGATTTTTTTAATAAATTGATCATTTTGATTATTTTTTATACCGCCTGGCAAGAGAGCATTACTTCTTACCCCAGACTCGTTCCAATAAGTTGCTAAATATTTCGTCAAACCAATTAAAGCATGTTTTATTACAGAGTATGTAACAGGTTTATATTGCTTGTAACCGGTATCATCATCTATATATAGTCTTTGATCAGGTGCAATCAACCCAAGATCAGATGATATATTTACTATAGATCCATAGCCATTTTTTGCCATTTGACTTCCAAAAACCATAGAACAGATGAGAGCACCTTTAATTCCAACGTTTAATTCATTATCCCAACTTTCAAGATCATAGCTTTCTAATTTATTATCGTTCTCAAGTTTACTACTCACAGAAGGGTTTAATGCAGCATTATTAACCAAACCAACGATAGCTCTTTGCTTTTTTAATAAATCTTCTAGGACCTCTTCAATATTTTCTTTTCTTGTTATATCACAGCAATATATATAAACATCTTTATAGCCTTCATTCTCTAGTAAGTATTTGAAATTATTAAGCTCTTCTATATTTATATCAATAAGTGCGACAGAGCCACCATATTCTAAAATAGCACGAGTATGTTCCTTGCCCATAAGACCAACAGCGCCAGTTATAACAACAATTCCATTAATATTAAAAGAGGTATTCATAAAAACTATATTGACCTAGTTTGCCCTCCATCTACAAGAACTAGAGACCCACATACAAAGGATGAGTCTTCGCTTGACAGGAATTTAGCTGTATTATAAATATCAGTTGGTGTAGCAAACCTTGAAACAGCAACATCTTTAAGAGCTTCTTTCTTGATATCAGGGCTTTTATCCTTTAATTTTTTATCCCAGGTTGAGCCTTTAAAAAAAATATTTCCACAGACTATTCCATTTAAACGAAAACCTTTTTTACTTAAAAATTTTGAGAAGTTACTAATGTATGCATTTAGAGCGGCTTTAGCAACAGAGTAAGTCACTGGAGCGCCTGGAATAAACTCATTTCCACATATTGAAGATATACATACTATAGAAGCACTCTCAGAATTTGATGACTTTAAAAGAGCTCTTACTGTATTAACTGTAGAGAAAAAATTTATATCAAAGACCCTTCTCCATTCTTTAATATTCTCCTTACCAGCCTGAACAGATGATCCTGAGCCAACATTACACACTAAAATATCAATATTTCCAATACTCTTTTCACAGTTTTTAATTAGCTTATTACAATCATTTTCTTTAGTTACATCACAAACCATACCTTTTGCTGATAAAGCTTTTTTTGCTTTTTTTAGTTTTAGTGAAGAGGAGCCATTAATAAAAACCTCATAGCCATCTTCGATATATAGTTTAGCTAGATGATAACCCAGCCCACTTGATGACCCAGTTATTAGTACATTTCCTTTTTTAGGACTTAACATTCATATATCTCTTGGTCATGTTAATGTATTTTAGCATTACTTCAATGTGATTATCTGATTCATCCCTTGCAGTTTGCATTGAGAAATCACCTTTATAATTATATTTTTTTATAAGATTAAAGCATAACTCAAAATTAGCATTACCTTGGCCTAATGGGACTGTAGTTCCATTTAACAATCTATCCTTAACATGTATATGTTTAATTCTTTTGAAGTATGAATCAAACTCTTCTTCAATATCATAGCCAATGGATGCGCTATTTCCAATATCATAGTTAATGCCAAATAAACTTGATGGGAGTTTATCTATAAAGCTTCGAAGGTCCTTAGGGTGATAGTCACTTTCGATAGCAACCTCCACACCATTCTCTATCAAGGACGGCTTAAGTGACATCAAAAAATTAATAGCATCATCCTCTATATCTTTATTAATACTTGAATCATCAACAAAAGGAATTATTATAAATTTGCATCCAATTTTTCCTAGACCTTGAATAATCTTTTTAGATATCTTGGTCATATTGGTTAAATCATTCCATGGTGGGTTATGCATTATAAAGTCTGCGGTACATGCAATCGGCTTTACTCCATATGTTAATAATTTAGATTTAAAATTATCTATTCCGAGCGAGCTTGATATAGGATTTTCCCATATGCGATCTAGATCAACCGTTAGCTCTATAAAATTTAAATTATTACTAGAGGCTAGTTCCAATTCTTTTTCCCAATCTTCTCTAGGGAAAGCTTGAATTCTCCCTTCAACTTTATTTACTAGTCTGCCTTGGATAAAAGCTATATTGTTCATCTTAAATTTTTAGTCTGAACTAGTTCAAGTAAATTTTTTTCATAGTCATAACAAAAAGCTACTTTTGCATTCTTTTTTTGATTTAGCCTGGGTTCATTTATCAAAGAAAGGCCAAGTGACTTAATTGATAAACATAATAAATCAATATCATCAACATTCAAAGCTATATGGTTAAAGCCTTCTGAAAGAAGCCCTTTAACTCTTTCTTCTGGTTTGTGAGAGATATATTCTATAAGCTCAATGCAGGTTCCATCCTCTGAGTAGCATTTAGATGTTCTAGCAATACCAGACTCAATTCCAGTTAAGTGCTCATAAAAATCACCCTCTTCTACATGATCAACCTTGGGAAAAAAGCCAAGAATATCTCTATATAACTTATATGAATGATCTATATCCTTAACTATAAGCCCAACATGCCTTAAAGAAATCATTTTTCCAGTAAATACTTATTATCTTTATACCAATCTTTACCTAATGCAAAATTAATATGATCGCTGTTATACAAACCCAATGGCTCTTCAATAAGCTCAAAGAAATGTTGGTCAAGATCATAGTCATGGCAATATGCCCAATTTCTTTGAAGATTGCACTTAAGAAATCTTGCGTTAGCAGTTCTGCCATCTAAAACGATTAGAGTACCCGGACATAAAAAATGCTCTATAGCTAGAATATCAGCAGCCATTGGCATTCTGTCAGGGTGGTTAGTCCCCATTCCTCTTAAAGAGCCGCCAGCAGAAAATTGGTCAGGCCCGTCTAAATAAATAAGATCAGGACTTATATTAGGCATATTATGGTAATAAGTGCACATTCTTCCATTAAAATCTCCTATTTCTAAAGGGCAGTAATGGAGATTAACTAACTCATTTGTACTTCCAAGTTGCTCTTTAATACTATTCTTTGTGTATTCTATCCAGCCAATATTATTCTCAATGGAGTGAAGTTCAAAGGGGTTGCTTCTTCTTAACTTAGAAACGTCTTCGGAATATTTACTTTTATTTTGTGAAAGAGCATCAGCAAGAACAATTGATGATTTACCCAAACCAAACTCTAATACAGTAGTTACCTTTCTTGTTTTAACTAAATAATGCAATCTAATCAAATCATCTAGTTCCGGTGTATAGGATTCTTGATTTGTAGGATCTACACTATAAAAAGTTGATCTTATTTGTTTTGAATCTAAATCGCCATACTCTTCCAAATCGATACCAACTAGTTCATTAATTTTATTTTCCTTAGTATAGGATTCATAATCCAAACCTTTAAATAAATGTGTATTAATCATAATTTTTTCCTTATATATTTTTTAAAACTACTTCTGATAAAACTTCAATGCCTTCTAACAAGGCCTCATCTGTGATTGTTAATGGTGGTCCTAATTTTATTGACTCTCTTCCTGTATGAACTACTAACAAACCTTTCTGCATGCATATCTCAGAAATTATTGAAGGTAAGGCTGTTTCTGGCTCGTTTGTATCTGGGTTTTTAAATAAGATAGAAGCTATTAAACCTTCTCCGAGAATATGAGATATATTCCCTTTTGAGTTTTCCATCAGCTCTTTAAGTTTAGTATGTAAAATTTGACCTTTTCTTTGCGCCTCTTTTACAAGATCTCTTTGATTGATCTCTTCAATTACTCCTAAACCTGCAGCGCATGCCATAGGGTTAGCTGAGTGTGTACTGCTCATATTACCAACCTCAGGTAAATCCATTATTTCACCCTTTCCAATCACTCCAGATAATGGATACCCATTGCCCATACCTTTACCGCAACAAATTAAATCAGGCGATACATCATAGTGCTGATAACCAAAAGCTTTTCCAGTTCTTGCAAAACCTGATTGCATTTCATCAAAAGTTAATACAATATCATTTTCTTTACAAAAACTTTCAGCAGCCTGAACAAAATCCTTAGGATAAAAAATAGCACCCCAGCCCTGAAAAGTTTCCATAATCATTCCGCAAACATCATTTTTTGGATCTATTCCTTGTGACCTTAAATCTTGAATTGTTTTATTAAAAAAAGCTTCTCCGCTTTGACCGCCCATAGTCCAAGGGTAAGGAAAGGACAAGTGATGTATATCTAGATCTAAGTTTCCAATCCATTCTTTCTGCTGAACATTCCCACTCATCATTTGAGCTCCCATTGTTCTGCCATGCCAATTATTTTCAAAAGCTAATATACCAAGTCTTTTTTTTAATTTTTTTTGTCCCTGCATACGCATCAACTTAAAAGCTGCTTCGGTTGCTTCTGTACCAGCTGACATCAAAAAAGCTTTTTGAAAATCAGGCCCAGCAAACTCAATGAGTTTCTTAAGATATTTTGCTCTTATTTCATTTCCATAGGCGTAACAGCCTATTAAAGGTTTTTCTTGAAGGACTTCTGTAATATATTTTGTAACCCTCTCATTAGAATGTCCAACATTAGAAAAGAAAATAGCTGAGGTAAAGTCAATCCATTTATTACCCGATGCATCAAATATATTAAAATCTTTTGCAGAGTCCCATACAAGAGGTAACTGTCCATGCATTGATCTAGACTCATATTTATCGAGAGTATCTAAAATTTCTTTTGAGCCAGCACAGGGAATATCAGATTTTATTAATCTATTTCTTGTGGATATTTTTGTAACCTTTTTAGGTTCTCTAGAAAAAATATGCTCTGACATTATAAAAAAACCTTTTGATAAAAACCTACATTAGTTGATGCTTGATATTCTATATATTTGAAATCATCCATACAATCTATTTCATTAACTATACCAGTCTCAAAGGCAAAAATATTTTTTCCGTGCATCTTTCCAGTCCCTCTTATTGTTGAGGTAAGTAATATATCAACATAACCATTTGCTTGAAAGGTAGTAGGAAAAATTTGCCTTGGTGCATTAATATCAACATTCTGATCAATAAGAAATTTTAAAGGGGTTAGCATTCCATTTTTATCTATTTCCAGAGTCTTATATGATGATTCAGGCATCTCATGAACTGATCGAAGAGATGAAGAGTTTTTTGATTTAAGAACCTTTGAGATTGCATCTTCTATTATAAGTGGATCTCTCAGAGGAGTTGTAGGTCTCAAATGCACAAGCAAATCAGGTTCCTCATTTTTTATTTTAAATTCATCAAGAGCATGCTTTACAAATTCAATATCTGAAGAGCTGTCTAATGAATATTCTTTTGGGCGCAGGAAAGGAACTTCAGCCCCACATGAAACTGCTATATCAGCATAATCTTTTGAATCTGTTGAAACAAAAACTCTATCTATGCTAGGGCATTTTAAAGCAGCAGATATTGACCAATCTAATAACGAGCGTCCTTGAATTTCTAGTAAATTCTTATCCTTTACTCCCTTAGAGCCAGATCTAGCTGGAATGATTGCAAATATTTTATTCATAATTAGGTAATATTTAATTTAATTTAGTATTAATTAACAAAATAAATTAGTTATGGAGGCTGAAGCCGGAATCGAACCGGCGTTAACGGCTTTGCAGGCCGCTGCATAACCACTCTGCCATCCAGCCAATTAAACAATGTGTATTGTATACTTCTAAATGGTAAATTAAATAGATAAGTTTACGAGATTTTTAATAGACTATTTTCTTATAATCAAATAAAGGCCCGTTGTAGGTTTGTAAAAACTCCAAGATTTCAATGTGCGGAACGCAAAGAAATGCAAATTGCACTTCACTTGGAGCCATTCTATATACCCCAATACCCTCTGACTCAATCCTATCTA
>CESE01046397.1_pt1 | contig 10644 bp, 7 predicted proteins | sample 350271 | NCBI WGS metagenome assembly CESE01 (sample SAMEA2621536, study PRJEB7988) | marine metagenome | isolation source: saline water (ENVO:00002010), including | reverse complement strand
TATTGGTTCAGACAAAAGAATAGGATATAGTTTTATATATCCAGGAGCTGGTTATGGAGGGTCTTGTTTTCCTAAGGATGTGAAAGCATTGACTAAAATAGCAAAAGAACATGGCTATAAGTCAAAATTAATAACTGCAGTTGAAGAAGTGAATGATGCTCAAAAGTTCGTAATTGCTCAAAAAATAATCAATCGATTTGGAGAAGATTTAACAGGACTAATTTTTGGTGTTTGGGGATTGGCTTTTAAGCCTGGAACCGATGACATGCGTGAAGCTCCAGCAATTTATGTGATCAAAGAGTTAGTGAAGCGTGGTGCTATGATAAAAGCTTATGATCCAAAAGCGGTAAAGGAAGCTAAAGAACATTACCTAAAGGGAGTTAAAAATATTGAGTATGTAGATTCTAAATATGAAGTTTTAAAAAATTCGGACTCATTAGTTTTGCTAACAGAATGGAAAGAATTTCGTTCGCCAGATTTTGAAGAAATAAGAAATCAATTAAATAACGCAATAATTTTTGATGGAAGAAATCAGTATAATACATTTAATTTAAAAGAAAAAGGATTTGAATATTATCAAATTGGAAAACAATAAAATGAAAATATTAGTTACAGGAGCAGCTGGGTTTATAGGTTTTCATTTATGTGGGTCACTTTTAAGGAAAGGTCATAAAGTAGTTGGTCTAGATAATATCAATGATTATTATGATGTAAATTTAAAATATGCTCGTTTAAATGAACTAGGAATCGCAAGAGACCAAGCAGAAATTTATTTAAATAAATCAATAGGAGTTAAGTACAATGATTTATTTCAATTTGTGAGAATGAATCTTGAAGATCGTGAAAATTTACCAATGCTATTTAAAGAGAGTGAGTTTGATGTTGTTTGTAATTTAGGAGCACAAGCAGGTGTGCGTTATAGTATTGAAAACCCTGAAACATACATTGATAGCAATATTGTCGGGTTTTTAAATATTTTAGAATGCTGTAGACACTATAAAATTAAGCATTTGTTATACGCTAGTAGCTCAAGTGTATATGGAGAAAATAAAAAAGTACCATTTGAAACAACAGATAATGTAGATCATCCAATAAGTTTATATGCAGCAACTAAAAAGAGTAATGAGTTGATGGCGCATACGTATAGTCATTTATATGCAATCCCAACTACAGGATTACGTTTTTTTACCGTATATGGGCCTTGGGGAAGGCCAGATATGGCACCTATATTGTTTGCCGATGCAATATCAAATAATAGACCAATCAAAGTTTTTAATAATGGAAATATGAATAGAGACTTTACTTATATTGATGATATTATTAATGGCATTTTAATACTTTTGGATAATCAACCTCAAAAATCACAATTTACACCTTTTTATAGATTAGAGAATATAGGTAATGGAAATCCAGAATCTTTATTAGATTTTATTGTTGCTATCGAGAATAGTATTGGCGTTAAGGCAAAGAAAATATTTCTTGAAATGCAAGCTGGTGATGTGCCTCAAACTTGGGCAGATATGAAAAATTTAGAAAAACTAGGATATAAGAGCACGACTAATATTAGGAAAGGAGTTCAAAAATTTATTAACTGGTACAAGTCATATTACTCTAGAAAATAAATTAAAAACTCTTTTACTATTTCACAGCCATATCTAGAATACTAGAACTAATTTATATAAATAGAATTTTCTTGAGAGGTACAATAGTGAATATCTCATTAAATTATCAAATGAATTTATCTTGAATAATAATTTAGAAAAAAATATTGTTTCAGCTTCATTCTGGTCTTTATTAGGACAGTTTGGATATGTAATTATTGGTTTATCAGCAAATATAGTTTTAGCTAGAATACTAGGTCCTAAGATCTTTGGTCAGATTGGAATAATTATGTTTTTCATAATAATTTCTAAAGTTATTAGTGAGTCAGGATTGTCAGGTGCTTTAGTTCGTAAAAACGATGTTAATGAGTCCGATTATTCCACTGTTTTCATCTTTAATTTAGTGGTGTCTATAGTTTTAATGTTAGTAATAATAATGTTAGCTCCATATATTTCTGACTACTATGCAGACATTCAACTGAACCAATTATTGATTGTTTCTTCTTTTATCTTACCAATAGATGCATTTAGGATAACTCAAAATGCAAAATTAGTTCATCAAATGCATTTTAAAAGAAAAGCAATTTATGAATTTATTGCTATTTTATTGGCGTCTATTATTGGCATCACTCTTGCTGTAAATAACTTTGGAGTTTGGTCTATTGTAGCTATGCAATTGTCAACTGCATTTTTTTTAACAAGTCTTCTTTGGCTTTTTGAAGGTCCACTTAGAACGTATCATTTTAGTAGAAATTCGTTTAAAAGTCTTTATGCTTTTGGTGTAAACACGACATTCGCAAGTTTATTAAATACAACTTTTGATAATATTTATCAATTAGTTCTTGCGAAGTATTTTTCATTTAGTATCGCTGGATTCTTTTATCAAGCAAAAAAAATTCAAGGAATACCAACTAATATATTTGCTTCATTAATCAATAATCCAATATACTCATCATTATCAAAAATTCAATCTGACAATAAGGAGTTCACATATTATTATGAAAAGATAACCACTTTATTAACAGTACTTTTTGGACTTTTAACTCTTTTTGTTTTGGTGTATTCAAAAAATATTATTAATATCTTATATGGAGAAAATTGGCTTTCTTCTGATTTCTATTTGAAGATTCTAATTGTTTCTTCATTTTTTTATACTCAAGAATTATTTAATAGAGTTATTTTTAAAATTTTTAATAAAACACAGAAAATTTTATATTTAGAAATCTTTAAAAAACTCATTCAAATTGGCCCCATAATAATTGGAGTGTTTATGCTTAGCATTAAGGTTATAATGTTTGGATTTTTAGCTACGAGTGTTGTGAGTTCTATAATAAACATCTATTTTTCGTCAAATCAAATTAAAACCTCTGCAACCCCAATAATAAAGCGATTATTCGGCATAATACTTTCAGTTTTTGTTTCTTTTTTAGGCGTATCTTTCATAATAGATTTATATGAAGTTAGCGGATACAATACTTTTTTCTTTTTACCTCTTATTATATCAATTTACTTTCTTTTACTAAGAATTTTAGATATATATAATATAGTTCATTTCATTAGAAGTTTTTTAAAAAAATCTATTTAATATGTCTGGAATTTACACGACAAAGATGGCTTTTAGCAAAAAACAAGTTAAAGCTAAGCTAGAAAAAATTAACTGCTGATTGGATTAGATCAGAATTGAAAACTGAGATAGAAAGTAAAATCAATAGCTCTTTCTTTCAAAAATCCTAATGTAGATGAAGAGTTATTTAAAAAGCAATTTGATTTACACATTAAGGGAAAAAATAATTATAGCTTTAATATTTGGAGATTATATCTTTTATCATGTTAGATGGAGAAATACAAACTATAGATTGAAAATATTTCATAAATAATAATGACTAAAATTTTGTCCAATAAACTTAAATTTTATAAATAAAAATTTCTCAAACACAATAATAATTCTAAATTAGAATATATATTATCTATGAATCGACTCAGAAGAAAATTCCATTTTAATCTATTTATACATTTAATTTCATTGATTATTACTTTAATCATGATGCCAAATAATTTAGAGGCATTTAATCCTCAATTAAATTTTAATCTTGTAATAATTGCATTTTTTAATATAATTGTCTTTTTTAAATTACAATATCAAACAATTAAATCCTTTATATCAATAGAACTATTTTTTGTCATTGGTTTTATCATTGTTCATTTTCAAATACCCTTTTTGGCTAGCATAGGAATTGAGCCTGTAAGACCAGATTTAATTTGGATAAACAAAAGAGTTGTTAATTTCGCTACATGGTTAAGCGTAATGTCATTATTGATTTGGTTTTTAGGTAATATAATCTCTTTAAATCGTCCTCTAAAAAAGGTTTTTATAAAACGATATAAGGTTAATGATTCTTTTATATTGGGATTAGCTTCTGCCTCTCTTATATTATTTATAGCTATAGTTGGGAATGAATTTTTGAGTGGTAACTACAACGGAAATTTAAACTGGAATGAAGGGGCTAATTATATTTTTTTAATTTTAAAAACTACACTTTATTTAGCTATTATATATGCATTTATGAATTTAACTAAAAAAAAATCTTCCATAAAAACTAACTTTTTTTTATTATACAACAATAAAATACTAACAGTTACAATCGTAATTTTTCTTTTGGTTTTTTTTCTTGCTGGGGATCGTGGACCTATTATACAAGTTTCGTTATTAATTATCGCTTGCTATTCGTATTTCGTTAAACGAGTTAAATTTCGATATCTTTCGTTAATTTTTATTTTTGGGGGAGCAATAATGATTTTACTGTCGTTAGGACGTTCAAGTAACCTTTCCATAAATGAAAAAAATATTTTAACTCGTGGTTATGATAATTACAAATATAGTGATATTTCTTTTAATCCAACTAATGAATTAGCTACGTCAAACAGGATATTATATAGAGCAATCAATGAAGTTCCTGATAAACATCCTTATCTGAATGGTTTAACATTTGGTATGGCAATTGCCAATACTTTTCCATTTGTAAGTTCAAGCATCTTGTCATATACTAGCCTTCCCGATATGTATAGGAGTTCATCTGCATTTTTCACGTTTATAGGTCAAGGAGCTAATAATTCATGGGGTGAAGGCTCTGAAATTTTAGGAGACATTTACATTAACTTCGGAACAATAGGAGTTCTAGTGATTATATTTATTTTTGGTTATTTCATAGGATTCATAACAAAAAACATATTTTTTTCAAATAATCCTTTTTATTTAATCATCTTCTTTTTAATTTTTATAGAATCAGTTTATATAAATCGATCACATGTTCTTGCGCCAATAAAAATTATTTTTTATGCATTATTATTAGATGCAATTTTCGTAAAATATCACTATTATGAAAAGAAATAAAAATGTAATTTTTTTTGTAACTAGTTTGAATAATGGTGGGTTAGAAAACTACCTTCTTAGATTTATACATGATTATCATAATCGTTTTGACAAAATTTATGTATGGTGTAAAGGAGCAATTGGCGGTGTACTCGAGGATGAATACAGTTCATTTCCAAATGTAGATGTTGTAAAAGTTTCATTAAATTCAATTTATTTTTGGGAATATAAAAAACTAATACAATTTATTAAGATACGAAAAATAAATATTGTATGTGATTTTACTGGTAGTTTTTCTGGCCTTACAATGTTGTCAGCTAAAATGGTGGATGTGCCTGTTAGGTTAGTGTTTTATCGGAACGCAGGGGATAAATTTAAGAAAACCTTTTTTAAAATATACTACAGAAAACTACTTCAAAAGCTTGTTAAAAAATGCTCAACAAAAATTTTATCTAATTCTAAAGCTGCTTTTGATTATTTTTATCCTTTAAGAAATCTAAATAATGATAAATTCAAAGTAATTTATAACGGAATTAACTCAAAAAAATTTGAGACTTCTTTTGATAAAGAATTAAAGTTTCTAGAATTAGGTTTACCAAAAAATGCATTTATTATTGGTCATGTTGGCAGGTTTAACTATCAAAAAAACCATTCCACAATTTTAAAGGTGTTCAACTCTTTAATAAAAAAATATGACAATATTTATATTATTTTCTGTGGAAGTGGAACAAAAGAAGGAGTTTTGCATTTAGTCGAAGAAATCAATTCAAAAATGCATGATAAAGTAAAGGTTTTAGGAAATAGGAGTGACGTAAATGAGTTATTAAAAATAATGAATCTATTCTTTTTTCCATCTACAATTGAAGGACAGCCTAATGCACTTATAGAAGCTATGATTTCAGGAATACCAATTGTTTCATCAAACATACCTCCGATTATTGAAACTACCCATAAATCAATGCACCCCTTTTTAAAAGATCCTTATGATATTGATGGATTTGTAGAAATTATTAGCGAAATTTATGAGTCCCCTTATATAAAAAATAAATTTATTTTTTCAGATTGGGCTATAAATAAGTTTAATTTTGAAGAAAGATTTAATGAGTTTTATGATGAACTTAATTATTGATCTACAATTATTTAATTTTAAAATAAAAAATGAAAGCATTATTTATATATGACCATATTTTCTATGAGTTTCAAAACCAGAATTATTCAGGTGGGGCTTTTACCCCTAAGGTTTGGGAAAGATATTTGAATCATTTTGATTCTGTTACGGTAATTGCTCGAGGTGTAAAACATATAGATAAAGACAAATCATTGGTCAAGTCCAGCAAGCAAAATGTTTTTTTTAAGCTAATATTTGAAGTCAAAGGGGGTAAGGATTATTATTTGAAATCAAATTTAATAAAGAAACACATAAAAAAAAATATATTAAAACATGATTTTATAATAATTAGAATGCCATCTGCATTAGGAAAAATTGCAGCAGATTTATGTAAGAAACTTAATATTTCTTACTCAGTTGAAGTTGTAGGTTGCGTTTGGGATAGCTACTGGAATTACGGAGGTCTATTGCCAAAATTAATAGCTCCATATAATTTTTTTAAAACAAAAAATATCATAAAGTCAAGCCAATCAGCAATTTATGTAACTAAATATTTTTTACAAAAAAGATATCCGGTTAATGTATTAAATAGTTATGCTTCAAATGTTGAAATTAATACTGTCAATTCAGAAGTATTAGCTAATAGATTAATCAAGTATGAAAATATACAAAGCATTAAAATCGGCATAGGAGGTTCTTTTAATGTAAAATATAAAGGCCAAAAAGAATTAATTGATGCTTTAGTGCTTGCAAATAAAGATATTCCTGATTTTAATGTTGAAATGATTGGCCCTGGAAATTATAATTGGCTTGAGAAATATTCAAAACAAGTTGGTTTAGATAGTAAAATATTATTTTTAGGTCGTTTACCTGGTACGAAAGGCGTCCTGAAATGGTTAGACTCTATTGATATTTATATACATCCATCAAGGCAAGAAGGGCTACCTCGCACTGTAATTGAAGCTATGAGTATTGGTTGTCCTGTTCTAGCTTCCTCCGTTGCTGGAATTCCTGAGTTATTAGACAAAGAATTTTTACATAAGCCTGGTAATAGTAAAGAGCTCTCTAAACAGATAGTTAAATATTTTAACAATTTAGCCTCATTAAAAAATATGGCTGAAACCAATTTCTTTAAAGCTCAGGATTATACTTCAGAAAAACTAAGTCAAAGAAGAAATGTTTTTTGGAAACAAGCAATTAATCAAAATCTCAATAATTAAAATATGAAAAATATGAAAGACCTGAAACATTACTATTATAGCCCTGTAGATTCGTTAATAGGAGTTAAAACAAACATAAAAGACTTTAGTTTTTCTTACGGAATGGCAATGCCTTATTCTGATAAATCTATTTTTGGTAAATCAAAAATAAAAATAACTCTAAATGTTGTAAAAGGTAGAGTCGAGCCAACTAAAGAAGATAAAGATAAAATGGGTAAATTTCACTATTTCAATGGATTTCCTAATAGTGGTGAGATATTTTATGAAAGAAATTTTATATATAAACGCAAATTACAGTTTAAAATAAGTGGTATTGATACAAATAACATTGAAGTAACGGTTAATAAAGATTACATGCGTTATGTCAGGCATCGTTTTATGAATATTCATTCAATGGGGTATATTTTAACTGACATTATTAATTTGCGTTTAATGCATAATAATCTTGCCCCTCTTCATTGTTCTGGAGTAGTAGTTAATCACGAGGGGTATGCAATTTTCGCACCACCGAATACAGGAAAAACTTTGACAGCAATGACACTTTGTATGAATAATAATTCAAAGTATAAGTTTATTGCAGAAGATCTAGCTTTGACAGATGGGAAAAAATTGTTTGCAGTTCCATGGACAAGTACTTTTCGTTACTATGACACAGTAGATACAAGTCGATTTAGTAAGTTTTTGAATAACATGACTGAAAAGATTTCAATTTTAGAACTCTTCAGTTTTGGTAAAACAGAGCCTATCACTAATTATGTAAAGGATATTTCTATGAAAGCACCAATTAAAGGTATTTACATTCTTGATAGAGGAGAAATTAAAAATTCTGATATTTCCGCTGAAGAAGCTTTTGATAGAATCAATACGCTTGACCGATACGAGTTCAATTATATGCGTGCACCAACTATTATTGCTTATGAATATTTTAATAGAAAAACGGATATTGAATTTGCTTATAAACGAGAACGAGAACTCTTGAAAGAAATGATATCTACTGCCGATTTCTTAAGGGTTATATCTACAGATAATGCATTAAATTATGCAAAAGAAATTGAAAAGGAAATGAAAGAATAATGAAACTAATTCACGTGTTTACAGCACCTCAAACAGCCTATTTTTTCATGAATGGCCAGTTGGATTTTATGATTTCGAAGGGTATAGAGGTGACTGTAATCATGCCTTTGGATATAGAGTTTAATCAAAAGTTTAAAGAAAGACAGCTAAATGTAAAAATAATTAATGTGAATTTTGCAAGGAATGTCTCAATAATTCGTGATTTGATTTGCTTGTTTCAATTGTTTATAATATTTCTTAAAAAGAAACCCGACATTATTCATTTACATACACCAAAAGCATCTTTACTGGGAGTTATTGCAGCAAGATTGTTATTTAAAAAAAATATAATTTATCAAATGCATGGCTTAGTTTCTGCTTACGGCAATAATGTCCAAAAAGGATTTTCATATGTGCTTGAGAGAATAACATGTTCTTTTTCAACTCAAATATTTGCTGTTTCAGAAAGTTTGAAAGAGTTTGCAATTGAAAACAAATATTGTATTCCGAAAAAAATATCTGTTATAGCTAGTGGAAGTATAAATGGTATTGACTTTAAAGATAAATTCAATTTTAATAAAGTTAATAGAAATAGGATTAATTTAGGCGAAATAACAAAAAATAAGTTTGTTATTGGATTTGTTGGTAGGTTAAATATGGACAAAGGAATTGATGATTATTTATTAATATTATCAAAAGGTATTCAAAAAAACCTCTCCATTGTAGGTCTGGTAATTGGGCCTGATGAAAGTAAAGGTGAATTTAATAAACTTTTAGAAAAGTATAATTTAGTTAAAGATAGAGATATACATTTGTATGGTCAACAATTTGAACCAGAAAAATTTATCATCCATTTTGATATATTATTATTTCCTACAAAAAGAGAAGGATTTGGTCTTGTCGGTGCAGAAGCAAATGCTTTAAAAGTTCCTGTAGTTGGTTATGATATTCCCGGCTTTAGAGATGCGATTGTAAATAAACAAACTGGTTTATTAGTTGATTTTGAAAATACAGATCAATTGTTAGAAGCAGTTTTGTTCTATTTTAATAATCCATTAATTAAGAAAGAGCATGGAGAAAATGGGAGAAAAAGAGTTGTTAAAGATCTTGATCCAAAGATTATTTGGAAAGAATTATATTTCAAGTATAAAAATGTTAAAATTATAAATCGATAATATGAGAGAAATTAATAAATATTTAAAAGAAATAAAATTAGCTATTGTTATTAGAGAGGTTGAAAATTCTTTTTTGAACTTATTTGGACAGGGCAAATTAAATGGTACAGTTCATACCTGTATTGGTCAAGAGTTTACAGGAGTTTTTGTTGCAAAATACTTATCAGAAGATGATCACATGGTTACTAACCATAGAGGGCATGGGCATTACATTTCTAAAACTGGTGATATAAAAGGACTAGTCGCCGAACTATTAGGAAAAGAAGTAGGTTGTTCTGGAGGAATGGGAGGAAGTCAACATTTATATAATAAGAATTTTTTATCCAACGGTATCCAAGGCGGTATGGTTCCAATTGCCTGTGGAATCGCAAAATATTATAAACTTCAAAAGCAGAAAAATATTTCAGTAGCATTTATAGGAGACGGGACTTTAGGAGAAGGTATAATTTATGAAACATTTAATATAGCGGCAAAAAAAGAATATCCTTTATTAATTGTTTTGGAAAGTAATGGAATGGCCCAATCAACTTCATCAGAACAAACCTTTTCTGGAGATATGCAAAAGAGAATTGAAGGATTTGGTATTGAATACATAGAGACAACTACAGATGATTTATTTGATTTAGATATTAAAGTTAAGAAAGCAATAACTCAAGTTAGAGATGAAAATAAACCTACATTAATTAATATTAGAACGAATAGGTTGAATTCTCATTCAAAGGGTGATGATAATAGAGAAGAATCAAAAGTTAAACAACTAAAAGATAAAGATCTTTTAAATAAAATATATGAAGAAGATTCTTTTAAAGATTATATAAAAGATACTAAGTCAAAGATTCTAAGTATAATTAATGACTTAGAAAACGAAACAATTACAACATCAATAAGAAAGAAAGAAAAATTAATTTTAGCTGAACATCCACAAAAATTCTTGAATGACGCTAAAAAGGGAAGGTATAGTTCATTAATTAATGAAACATTAAAAGATCTATTAGAACAAAATAATGATCTGATTTTATTAGGTGAAGATATCGAAGATAAAAATATTTTTAACCCTAAGGAATATGGAGGCGCATTTAAAGTAACAAAAGACTTAAGTATTAAATATCCTAATCAG
>CESE01098594.1_pt1 | contig 10668 bp, 7 predicted proteins | sample 350271 | NCBI WGS metagenome assembly CESE01 (sample SAMEA2621536, study PRJEB7988) | marine metagenome | isolation source: saline water (ENVO:00002010), including | reverse complement strand
CGTGGGCTGAACTTAGCGAGGCGTAATGGCCATTTCATCGAACGACATCATCGGTAAAGCCCAGACGGTTTTGCAGGATTTAGCAGGCACCCGTTGGACAACAACTGAGTTGCTTTCGTGGTTAAACGACGGGCAGCGTGAAGTCTGTTTGCTCAAGCCTTCTGTTAGTGCAACTAACCAGTCTGTGACTTTAGTCGCTGGAACAAAGCAAAATATTCCAGCTACGGGTCTGCAGGTTTTGCGCATTGTACGAAATTTAACCAGTGCGGGGGTGGGTGGCAAAGTAGTTCGAGTTATTAGTCGCGACGTCTTAGATACGCGCAAGCCACTATGGCACACCGCAGTAGCGACAGTGCTTGCTGACCATTACACGTTTGATGAGCTAGACCCCAGGACTTTTTATGTATATCCGCCTAACACTGGCGCTGGGTATATTGAGGTTGTTTTTTCTGTACAACCAACAGTGGTTGCAGCCAATGGAAACATAACCATTCCTGACATACATGCAAACAACTTGTTGGATTACATTTTGTACCGCGCTTACGCTAAAGAAGCCGATAACGCAGGTAATGGCGCACGCAGCGCCCAACACTATAAAGCAATGCAAATGTCTCTTGGCATAAAAATACAGCTAGATAGTGTAACAAGTCCAAATACGCGCACAGTGCCAACACAGGGTTAACCTATTATGTATTACAAAAACATGGTCGAGCTTCTCCCTTATAACATCGCAGGTTGCCCTGACTTTGTAGTTGAGAAAGCTATAAAAGATGCAACGTTAAGTTTCTGCAGACGAAGTGGCGCATTTCGTTTGCCGTTAGATTCCTTTACAACTGACGAGGGGGAATATGAGTACGATATTGACCTACCTCGCAACACGAATATTGTGGACATTATTTCGGTCACTGTTGGGAAAAAAGAAATAACCCCTGACACTGAACAAGGCGCGACTCACGCAAATCCTGAGTGGCGCACTCAGAAAAGTACGCCAACAAGTTATATACGCCCTACTAATAAAACGCTTTTTTTAGTGCCTGCCCCAGCGCTTTCTGGTGAGGACATTATAGTCCATGCGTCTCTAAAACCAAGCTTAAAAGCAACGAGCATAGAAGACGATTTTGTCGAAGATTATGTCGATGGAATTATGGCAGGCGCCTTGGCAAATTTGCTCAATGCACACGACATGCCATGGGCGAATCCACAACGAGCAGCTAAACACGAAGCAGAATTTGAGGCTCACATACGGGATGCAAAAGACAAAGCAGATGGGCGATCTGGATCAACGCGCAGAACCGTAAAGTACGGTGGTATTTAATGCTCGAATTAGTACCAGCGACTAAGGCCGAGATTAGGTCTGACTATTTATATTTTGAGAATGGCATGACGGAGATTATCCGTAAGGTGCAAGCGAAGTTTGTTACCGCTGACATCTACCATCACCTTATGCAGGGAAAAATGCATCTTTATTGGATTGAAGAAGGTATGGATAGGTTGGGTTTTGCGATTTTGAGCCAGTATGATTCTGGGTACGAAGAAGTACCTACTTTAGTAATTGACCACTTATGGTTAACTCCAGGGCTAGATGTATTTGCAGAGGCTATTGCTGCAGGTCACGATTTGGCAAACACATTAGGCGTCGATCGTATCGAATTTAATTCAGCCCGGTTAGGTTGGGGCAAGCGTATTAAAGAGCTCGGCTTTGAGCCAGCGTACGTAACATACCACTTTCAGGTGAATAGAAATGGGTAGTTCAGCAAAAAAAGCACAAGCAGGCGAACATGAAAAAGCATTGGTTGAAAACGCCAACACAATTACAGACCGCAATAACAGATTGTATAAACCCATTGAAGCGGGGTTTGTTAAGGAGTCTGGGCGTGATGTTTCTGGCGTCCTTGGCGGCAGAGCAAACGCTGATACGGCACAGGCATTTTCTGCGAGTCAGGGTGCCGGTTTGGGTTCTTCCGGCGGCAGTGGTGGGTTTGGCAGCGGTCGTTCTATGATGGCTAAAGCCCAACAAGGTGTGCTTCAAAGTAATGCACTTGGTGGCGCACTAGCTTCGGCAAATCAAAAAGCAACGACTGTTCGAGACCAAGCGCAATTAGGCGCGCTGCGTGTTGGGCAGGGTGGACGAAGCATCGCGATGCAAGGTTTATCCCAAGCAGCCCGTGCTCAGAACCAAGAAAATGTAGCTAAATCCCAAGCAGCTAGCAGCATGCAGAACACCAACATGGCACTTGCTGCTGGTCTAGGTGCAGGTTACTACACAATGAAAAACCCGATCAAAACACCTGAGCGTGACGCGTTTTTGCAAACATTAGGGCAGGTGTAACGATGATACTAGGTAAAATAGTTAAAGAGTTAACAAGTGATGAAACCAAGGGCCCTAATACTGGACCCCCATCTACTGGTTTTGCAGACGGAGATGCATACGTTGACCGAGGCAGCGCAGATGATAACGGGTTAAGTGCCGAAGAACGCGCAGCAGCAAGTAGTGAGTCTTCTGGGTCAATAGCTGGCGATACTCTTGCAAAGATTTCACGGGACGAACTCAAGAATTACCTAGATACCTATGGCGGTATGGAAGAAGAACTGTTGGGAGACACAGATAGTAGGGCAATGATTGATAGTGCAAAATCTTCCCAGGTTCTTGGACAGCAAGTTTCTAGTGGCATGCAGCAACGTGCGTTGAGCCGTTACGGAGCAAGCATGACAGGCGCACAACAAGCATCACAACAGCGCATGAGTTCCCTTGGTAATGCAGCTAGTTATACAGGTGCAGTTAATAACTCTGTGCTAGACCAACGTGATCGCAACTTAGGTTTAAAATCCGGGCTTACAAGCATGGGTAAAGAGCAGTTAAGCGTTGCATTGGGTGGACTAAGTTCAGCCGCAGGTATGGAATCTGGAAGAGAAGCGCAGTATCAGCGAGATCGCGCAGCATCCCATGCAATGAACATGCAAGCGCTTGGAGCAGTTATCGGTTATAAATATTTTTAGGTATAGGGAACAACAATGTCAGCCATTAGCCCCATTTTAGGCATACTTCAGCGCAGAAAAGATCAAGAAATAGCCAACCAGCAGTTTGAGGCTAACTACGCCCTAAAGGCTAAGCAGCTTGGCGCACAAATGCCTGGTTGGAAAGCCTCGGCGGATGCGCAGCTTTTTAAAAACAACCAAAGTCTTTTGGCACAAGGCCATCATCAGTTTAGGAACTCAGGGTTGATAGACCCAGAAACATTTGGTTTTAAGTCGCAAGAAGAGATTATGAGCGACCCCGGCTTGGCGGCACAGTTGACGGACTTTATGAATATGCCAATGAATAAAGGCTTAATTGACCCTAATAAGACAGGCCAAACCTTTAAAGGTCTTGTTCCCGTCTCTTCTTCTCAGGCAGTAATAGAATTGGATGGCAATGAAGGAAGGACGTTTGTTTCGGAAAAGGCGTCATCAAATCCGTCGGATAACCCGATGCTTATGGACGCAAACGCTTGGAATATAATGACCCAAAAGATGGTTTCAAGGATGGAACATGCATCGGGAATGTTAGGAGGCTTTGGTCGTAAGGCACTTCAAGACCAAGGTAGTTCGGGACAGGATAGAGCAGAGGAGCTTGTAAACGATTCAGCGCTGCAGTTGCCAACTCGCCAAGATCTCAACGATGCTGCTGGAAACCCAGAAACATCTATGCCACGACAAGTACCAGAAATGACCGTTGCCCAAGACCCAGTAGAGATGCCTCCAGCATTTGGTACTGTGGACGGACTTACTTTTGAGATACCTAAACAAGACCCGAGTAAAAATAGGCAAGGACCAGCAAAGGGCAACTATTTAAGAAAGATTTTGAGAGACACAGGCGGCGCTGCAAAGCTGTCGCAGTATGCACCTGCCGAACTAGACAACTTTACTGACACGATGCTTCAGTCTGCCGCAAAGTTTCATGAGGACGCTATTAAAGATAACTCTGTACAAAAGATGGTAAAGAAGACTGCTCGAAGTAAGGGTAAAAAACAACCTCTAACAGAAGATCAAGAGATAGCAATTGCGCAGCACACAGCAGCGTTAGATCAGATACAAGGTTTAGCCGCAAGCCGAACGGCGACTGGGCAAGCTACTGACCAAAATACAATGGCTAGCAAAGCAACTAACAACGCCGTCAAGAATCAGGTGGCTACCGTTAGTATGGTGACTGACCCAGCCAAATCGGCGGCGTTAGACGATGCCATTACAGCAAATGTTGGTAATGACCCCAAAGACATAGAAAAAGCTATTACCCAAGCAGGTAAAACAATCGGTGGCATAAAACCAAAGAAAAAACTTACAAGCAAAGATGTGTATCAACTTAGTTTACTAAAAGCCAATAAGGTTATTGATCAGGCAACATTCAACCGTATTATTGATCTCGGTGTTTTTTCCGACGACACTTTAGGTTTAGTAAAAAATAATGTGGATGCTCAGGTAACAGTGCTGAAACAGCAGATGAGCGATGCAGCCAAAGCAGAAGCCGACGCGATAAAAGCAGCTGCGGTTTTAGCAAAAGACAAGAAGACCGATAGTGGAGATGCGCTAGCTGATCTAAACGACATGGACGTGATGTATGCAGAGAACCCTGGTCAAACGGTGCAAAATCTGATGACCGCCGTCAACATGGACGATGCAACAACAAATCAAAAAGGGTTTTTAAGTATTAAGATGGCCGAGGTATTAAACAAGAGATTAGGTGTGACATGGTATGGGTCACCGATTGACTTCTTTACGAGGGGGAACATTAACCCTGCAAAAGCAGCTGTTGGCCTTTACCAGTATGCTTTAAAGGATAATGGCGACATTGTCTATCTCGATGGAAATGGTAATGAAAAGGGTGATGAAGATACAAACGTTCGTAATTTTTCACGAGACGAACAAGAATATTTTAAAAAGACCCTCGGGACTGTTGAAGAGGCCCAGATCCGCGCTGTAATTAATGAATATAAAAGTCTAGAAAAAAAGGTAAACGCTAAAGAAACAGAACAACAATTAATCCCTGAACTAAAAGCACGTATGAAGCAGTTACAGGCTAGAGCGGCGAAGTTACACCAGAACATTCCTGGACCTGATGCGGACGTCGACGCATGAGCAGTTTCGATATAGATAATGACATCTACAAGCTAGAACGTCAGCTAGAACGGGTAAAGCCCTCAGATACAAAAGGATTGACTGACAGCATATCTTTGTTGATGGCTGATCTTGAAGCTGGCTTAGTGACCACCCCTCAAAATCTCACCCCTATGGACGCTGGCTTTGAATCAGGCAGAAAAGGGTTACAATCCGCAAAGAACACGGCGCTGTCTGCTGGCAACTATCTAATTGGGGATCTTGAGGCAGGCGCAGATCGCCTGAAGAAAGCAGATGTTATTGATGGGCAAGTAGGGCGGTTATCTGGCCAGTACACCAGTTTTGAAGAGTTTATTGATGACCCTGGTTTTAGTAATTTTGCTGAGATGACTACATTTAAACTAGGGCAAGCGGTCCCATCGGCCATCGAAAGTTTTGCATTTGCTGTCGCAGGTTCAGTAGCGGCCTCTGCAAGCACTGCTGGCGTGGGGGCAATCCCAGGTTTCGTTGGTGGATTAGTTGCCAAAGGCCAAGCCAAACGCATGATTCGGGATGCGCTTGTTGACTATGCAAAAGGCAAAGCAACTGACCAGCAAAAAGAGGTCGCACAACAAGCCTTGAAATTTGGGGCTGTTAACAGTTTTAAAAGGGCTAAAAAAGCGGCTGTACCGGGCGCTAAACTAGGCGCTGCGTCTTCAGGTTATTATCAAGGTGTGGCAGCATCTTTTGGTGAATCTTTAGAGACAGGGCAAGACAGGGGAGAAGCTGCAGGCATAGCTGCATTAATGGGTATACCATTTGCTGCAGCAGACGTTGCTCCTGAAATACTGTTTGTCAAATCACTGGCCAAACTTGGCAGGTCCACGGGTAAAACTTCAGCTCTAAAAGAGTTTGGTGGAACAGTTGTAAAACAAGGCGCTGCAGAAGCATTGGCGGAAGGCAGCCAAGAAAGTTTAATTGTTGCTCAACGTTTTCAACAAGACCCTAACTACGACAAAGAACGTGCGGTCATGCGTATCGCAGATTCTGCATATTCTGGTCTGGTTGCTGGTAAAGCATTGGGCGTTGCTTCGGGCACGGTGAACGCTGCATTAACCACAGCTAGAAACGCACTAGATAAAACTAGAGAAACAATAACGGTAAAGAACTTTGAGTTCGATGACCTATCCCCAGAGGGCATGGCGCAAGTCCCGCTGAACGAGTTAGTTTACGCTGTTCAGGACGTACAAGATGGCCAAACACTAGAAGCTGATCCGATCTCACAAGAGCATGCTGCTGCAGCGATTCAAGAGCTAAACAGACGCGCCGAAGAGATGGGGCAAAACCGTTTCCAAGAACTGGTAATGAGGGAGTTAAATGCAGGCAAAACTGCAGACCCGTTATCAGAGCTTGATCAGGCCACACCTAACGAAAGCGATCTACCAGAAGCAGGTGCCACCGAGCAGCGCGCAGCAGACAATTACGAAGACGAAGACATTGCAACAGCAGAAACGACCCAAGGTTTTGAAGAAAGATTACTCGGGCACAAAAATAAAAAAGTACTTGTAGGCTACAAAATAGGGAGCAACGGATTAAAGAACAGGCTTGCAGAACTGCAAGAAGAAAACCCTGGACGGCAGTATCGGTTAGTACAAAAAGACGGGAAAGGTTATGTAGAAGAAGTCGTTGAAAGTAATTTTGACGTGACCGAAATTGTGAACGAAGGCATTACGAAAGCGCGAGCTGGAGTTCTAAAAGAAGGTGTTGATAGAACTGTTCCCGCCACCGATCCACAAGGAAAAGACTTTAAGCTAGCCCCTACGGAGTTAGCGTTTGCAGGCCAACGTGCCAATAACAAAGACAAAGCTAACGCAGCAAACATGACCTACCCGCAGTTAATCATGTCAGGTTTGCTACGCATGGTTCAGGAGCTTACGGAGAAAGGGTTCAAAATGGACCTTGATGCGCTGCCCGACGACACCGTTATTATTAGGGGTAAGGCAAAAAACGGGGTTCCCACTCGCACCCAATATACTTGGGGAGACCTCAAAAGGGCTTGGGCCCAAAGAAAAGACACAAGAGAAGGGTCGGCGTTTGACGGTTTGACCGCGAAGGAACAAAGGCTCATCGAAACAGAAGAGCAGATAGAAAAGCTTAGGCGCGACCCATCTGTTGGCGCAACTCGAAACGAAGTAGATGAACTAATAATTCAGCGTGATGCACAACTAGCGGAAATAGAAAGCAGGGACGACACAGAAACTGACACTACAGTAATGGGGACGATCCAGCAGGAGCAGGAAGAACAGAAAGCCCGAATCCTTGACGAAGATGGTAAGGCGATTACTTACCCTGCTGGCAAACCGCGCGATAGGAAAACTATAACAGCACCAAAAGATGAGAGCATCGAGTACGGCGTCATAAATAAAAAAGGCAAACCAGCAAGCCAGAAGCAACAAGATATAATAGACGGACGGGCTGAACGCAAAGCTCAAAAAGCAGCCGATGCACAAGAGCGACTAGAAAGGATAGAACAAGACAAAAAAGACAAACAGGTCGAGACTCAAGAACGAGTGGCCGAGACAAAAGCAAAACGCGATGCAGCAAAGCCAAAAGCACAGCCAAAGCAAGAGCAGAAGCCAAAAGCAAAGCCAAAAGCAAAGCCGAAAGCTAAAGCACAGCCAAAGCAAGAGCAGAAGCCAAAAGCTACACCTAAAGCAAAGCCTTTAACGCGAAAGGAATCAGGCAAGGTGTCTTTCTACGGGTCCTTCCCAGACGTGTTCGCGCGTTACGCCAATGCAATTGTCTCCGCTATTGGTATCAAAACTAAGATACATATTATGTGGGCGGATGACCTCCAAGCATTCAATGAACAAAATGGCGATCCCATTGGGGAAGCCAGTGTAAAAAATGCGATTGACGGCACACTAAAAGGTTTCGTTGCACAACGTGATGGCAATGCTTACATCGTGCTATCCAAAGACATAGGTAACCCTTATCGGCAGGCGCTTGTTGCCGCAGTGTTAGGGCATGAACTTGGCCACGTATTGTTTAAAGAGTCTATAAACAGCTTGTCTAAACAAAACCTTGCGCGTTTAAAAAAGGCTTATCAGGAACAGCTAAAGACGAAGAGCAACAAGCAATACACGAACGACGATGCTGGTTTTGAAGAGTGGTATGCGGATCAGGTATCTGCGTGGGCTGGCAAACAAACCAAAACTCCAGGGAAGTTTGCTGAGTCGCATTTCAAACGTATAGGTTTGAAGATGCAACAGATTTGGCGCAAGTCGAGGTCTTTCGTGCGGCAGATGTTCCGCAGCGCAACTGATGCCCAGAAAGCGCAGACTCGAACCCTTAAAGATCGTTTCACGCTAGATGAAACCTTTGAACAGTATATGAACAGCGTGTTGGAAAGCATTAATGTACAAGAGTCTACTGCGGGATCAACAAGTGGGTCGACAACTGGAGGTAAGATTTTTGAGAACCTTGGGCAGTTGGAAGGAACGCCGTTAGTTACTAAGCTCGTTGAAGCTATGCGTAAAATATGGGACTCTGGTTTTGTCGATGGACTGATGAAAATTATCTTGTCAGCAGACCAATACGCACGGGTTCGTCTAGGTAAACTAGGTCCAGCGTTTGCTAATCTGTTTTATCACCGCACTCAGTCTGTAACTAAAGGTTTAGGCAACATGCTAAACAAAGCGAACCAAGCTATGGATAAATGGAACGCGCAGTTTGCAGAGATCATAGGTGAAGATACAGAGCGATCTGGTAAGGTACTTGCAGAAATGCAGTCGGGCGTAACCATTGAAAACTCCATTGACCCAGAAATGCGCAGGCAGCTTGCAGATTTCTTTGAGCGTTTTCATAAAGACTATTTGTCAAAGCGTGTGCCCAATATCGGCAAGATCAAAGATTATTTTCCTGTCGTGTATAACATTGCGGCAATGCAAGCAAACCCTGATGCGTTCTTGGCGGAATTACAAAAAGCAGGTTTGAACAAGCGGCAATCACAAACAGTCATGCGCACTATGTTAGAAAACAACGGCGCATTTGTTGACGATTCTCCTAACCAAGAAATCTTTGGGCCTCAGTTTAATTCTAGGTTGCAACGTGCTCTGAAGAATATGGATACGAAAGCAATGCAAGACCTTGGGTTCTACCAAGATCCATTAATTGCTGTTCAGTCCTATTTGAAACAAGCCACAAAACATGCGGAATATAATGTAGTAAAAGCCGAGGCTGAAAAACTCATTAACAGCATGAACCCTAAACAGCAGGCTCAAGCCCGGAAGATTGTGCTTGGGTATATGGGCAGACTTGGGGCAGAAATAGATCCTACTTGGAACAAGTATCAATCGTATATTGCAGCATTACAGTTCGCTACAACGTTAATGTTTTCCGTGATTGCATCATTCACCGATCTTGCAAACCCGATTGTTCGTGCCAAAGATATGGACGGTTTTAAAAGCGCTTTAAGTAACTGGCGTAATTACATGAGTAAACAAACCCGTGAAGATATGGTCAAATTTGCTGAGCGGATAGGAGCTGCATCTCGCGAAGCGGTTCAAGAAGCTTTACACCAAGCAAACAACTCAGAGTTTATGGAGGCAGGCGCACGTAAATGGTCGGATAAGTTTTTCAAAGCTATTGGCCTCGAACAGTGGACTAGGATGACCCGGATTATTGCAGCTAATATGGGCCGTGACTTTATTGTTACCCACTCCAGAAAAGCAGCAGCAGGCGATGTGCGGAGTATACGTTACTTAAAAGAACTAGGACTCACTCACCAAACTGTAGCAAAAGCATACAACCAAGAAACGGACACACTTGACATTTCAACACCGGAGGGTGAAGCAGTACAAGAAGCTATACTTAATTTTGTAGATGAATCAATCATACGGCCTAATGCTGCACAACGTCCTGTTTGGGCTAGTGATCCGCATTACATGTTGCTATGGCAACTGAAGAGTTTCTTCTATTCATTCGGGCAAATCGTAGTGGGTGGCGTCGTCAGAGAAATGAAGGCACGTTACAAAGAAGGTGACAAGGTCGGTGCTATGATGCCTCCAATGATTTTATTCGCCGCACTTATGCCATTGGCTGCTTTAGGACTTCAGACACGCGAACTGATCAAGAGCGCTTTCAAGGAGCCCCGCGAGAAGGAAGAGGACGAAGTGGCTTATGTTTTTGATTTAGTCGATCGCGCTGGCATCCTTGGACCCCTTTCTATTATCAAATCTATGTTTGATGCAGAGGACAGTGGAAGAAGTGCATTAGTGTCAGTGATGGGCCCAACAGCTGGTTCAATCGAAACGTTTGTCAACGGTGATCTAGGCGACTTAGCAAAACGGCTCACCCCCATTTACTCGCAGTTATAAGCACAGCTTATATAATAATGATATACTGTTTTGGCGTATAAGCTGTACTAATACTACGCATATCAATCAATTTTTGGAGTTAGCAATGTCTAAGTTTTCCGATTACCTCGAGACAAAAATTCTCGATTCTACATTAAGGGGTGTAGCATTCCCTTCAATCGCTACAGCATATTTAGCTGTATTTATTGGCGATCCAACAGATGCCGCCTCTGGTGGTGCT
>CESE01024778.1_pt1 | contig 10717 bp, 4 predicted proteins | sample 350271 | NCBI WGS metagenome assembly CESE01 (sample SAMEA2621536, study PRJEB7988) | marine metagenome | isolation source: saline water (ENVO:00002010), including | reverse complement strand
AAAGGACTGGAGCCTAGCTATCAAGTAAATAAGCTAAATGTACCTATATTTACGCTTGCTCTTGGCGATAGTTCTCTTAAAAAAGACATTACACTAAGCGATGTTAATCACAACCAACTGGCATATTTAAACAATGAATTTCCAATAGAATTTGAGGTTTTCAGCAATTTTAATACCGATGAAAAACAACATTTTAAAATAAGCAATAATGGGAATATTGTTTACGAAGAATGGCTAAGTTTAAAAGAGAATGAAGCCCTAAATAAACAAATTTTTATTGAAGCTAAAAAAGAAGGTATTCAATACTACGATCTAAGTATATCGGGCTTTACTGGCGAAAAAAATACGCACAATAATAAGTACAGACTGGCTATAGAGATACTAAATAATAGTCAAAACATACTCTTGCTTGCCTCTGCACCTCACCCAGATGTTGCTGCACTAAAATCGGCACTAGAAATAGGCGAAAATTACAAGGTAAGTTCTGCACTTTACAACGAGTTTAAAGGAGAAGTTGAGTCCTACAACCTTATCATACTTCATCAAATACCAAACTATAGCAACCGAAATACGAAGCTTTTAACTAAGTTACTCAATTCAAATGCTTCGGTATTATTTATTGCAGGAAAAGCAACCAAATGGCAGACTTTTAATGAAGTTCAAGATTTACTTTATCTGAAAACTAAAAATAGTAGTCAAAATGTTTTCCCTCTGCTAAACACTAACTTTGCGCCCTTCGACTTGAGCGAAAAAGCTGTTGCTTTTATAAATGCTGCTCCGCCTCTACTAGCTCCTTTTGGTGAGCTTAGCGAAAAGAATTTTACACATTCTCTTTTTAAACAGAAAATTGAAGGTATTGCTACCGATAACGATTTGTTTGTTTTTGCAGAAAAAGAAGAAAACATGATTGCGGTTTTATTAGCTGAAGGTCTTTGGAAATGGCAATTGTTCGATTATCAAAAGAATAAATCGCACGATAATTTTAACGAAATAATACAATCTGTAAGTCAGTATTTAACACTTAATAAAGACAAACGTAAATTGCGTCTGCACTACCCTAAAATAGGTACACAAGGCGATGTTTTTAAACTTAAAGCTCAAGTTTACAACGACAATTATAAGCTAGTGGAAAATTCAGAAGTATTACTAAATTTAATTTCCCCTAATGGAGATGAGTTTCGTTATACTCTTAATAGTAAAGGCAGTAATTATAACGTTAGCTTATCTAATTTAAGCGAAGGAAATTATCAGTTTACAGTGGAATCAACTTATAAAAAAGAAACCTTAGTACAGCAGGGAAGTTTTGCAATTTTAACTTCTACGCTGGAACAGCAAAAACTAGAAGCCAATTGGAATTTGTTGGAAAAAATGAGTTCTTTAACAAATGGAACGTTTTTGGTAAAGGAAGAGTTTGCCAATTATTCGAAGCTTGTAAAAGAAAAAATAAGTTCAAAACCACAAATATATTTCAGCAAAGAGCTGAGTGATTTAATCAAGCATAAAGCAATCTTTTTCGTACTTTTACTGAGTCTATTTTTCGAATGGGCTTTACGTAAGAGACTAGGAACTCACTAACTAAAACAACAACAAAATGAATCAGAAAATTAATCCATTGATAATTGTCGCAGGAGCGGTATTTTTCTTCTTAATAATGATGGGCTCGCAAATAGCCGTAACTATTAAACCAGGTGAAAGAGGTGTGGTATTTAGAAAGTTTACCACCGGTTTAGATAAGGAAAACACCTTCAAACCAGGGTTTCACCTTATTGCTCCTTGGAACGATATTTATATTTACGAGGTAAAAGAGCAAAAAGTAGAAGAAAGTATGGACATACTTGATAAAAATGGTCTTTCTATGGCTATTGATATTACCGTACGTTACAATCCAACTTTTGAGAAAATTGGTTTCCTACACGAAGAATTCGGTCGTTCTTATGTAGATAGATTGGTTATTCCTGAAGTTCGTTCTTCAGTAAGAAAAGTAATGGGTCGCTACGAAGCAGAGGAAATTTACTCAACTAAACGTAACGAAGTAGAAAGTACAATCATTGAAGAAACTAAATCTATTTTAGCAGGAAACAATGTAATCATGAAAGCTTTACTAATTCGTTCTATTCGTTTACCAGAAAAAATTAGAATGGCTATTGACGATAAACTAAAGCAAGAACAAGAAGCTGCAGCCTACCGTTATAGAATTGATAAAGAAAGTAGTGAAGCTGAACGTAAGCGTATTGCTGCAGAAGGTGAAGCAGCAGCCAACAAAATTATAAACAGTTCTCTTACGCCAAGTCTTCTTAAAATGAGAGGTATTGAAGCTACAATAGAACTTTCTAAATCGAATAACTCTAAAGTAGTTATTATTGGTTCTGGAGAAGATGGAATGCCTTTAATCTTAAATGACTAATTAGGTTTCCTTACTATTTTTAAAAGCCCTGCTTATTCGTAAGTGGGGCTTTTTTTGTATAAAAATCTAAGTCAGGAGTCTGAATTTAGGAGTCGGGATGAAGAAAAAAGGAGTAACAAAATAAGAGAATAAGAATTTGTTACACAGAGGAAATAAATTCATTTTTACATACTGTCTTTAAATGACAATTCTGACTCAAAGACTTTTTTGAGAATTTTTTCCCAACTCAGAACTATTTTTTTATTGACAAATTTCAACTTAGAAATAAAGCGAAAGATTGTTAAAAATGCATTTATAAAAAGAGAATTAACACAGAGCGAATTCTTACATTAGCATTTACACTTATACAACTATGCAAGTACATGAAACAGGCTTTGAAGGGCTATTAATACTTCAACCAAAATTATTTAAAGATGCAAGAGGCACATTTCATGAAAGTTGGAATGAAACTACATTTAAAGAGCTTGGACTAGAGATTAGGTATATTCAGGACAATCAATCTGTTTCTCATAAAAATGTTTTACGGGGTTTACATTTTCAGCACCCACCTTTCGCCCAAGGCAAATTAGTGCGTGTTACCAGAGGAAAAGCATTAGATGTAGTTGTTGATTTAAGAAAGAATTCTGCTACTTTTGGAAAGCATTTTAAAATTGAGTTGTCCGAAGAAAAAGCTAATATACTCTGGATTCCCGCCGGATTTGCACATGGTTTTGCTGCATTAGAAAATAATACCGTTTTTCAGTACAAATGTGACGCACTCTATAATCCAGAAGCAGAAGATTGCTTACTATGGAGCGATTCGAGCTTAGGAATTGATTGGGGAATAGAAAATCCAATTACTTCTGAAAAAGACGAAGAGGGAAAAAAACTAATTGATTTAACAAACCCATTCTAATGAAAAAACTCAGTATATTCTTATTTGTCATCATTTCTATTAGTTTTGTTTTTTCAGTATTTAATGGTCCTGAAGATGAAAGACATCAAACAAAGTTTAATGAAAACTATGCAATATTTTCGCCTAACCAACCTAATGAAATTAGTTTTGCAGGAGAAAAGATGCCTTTAATTCAAAACGACATAAACGAACGCTTCGATAGAGAAATTTTGGTTAATACCTATTGGCAATCTCAAACGGTATTGTTTATAAAAAAGGCTCACAAATATTTCCCTGTGATAGAACCTATTTTAAAAAATAAGGGCATTCCAGACGATTTTAAATATTTAGCAATTGCAGAAAGCGGATTAGCAAACGTAGTATCTCATTCTGGTGCAACAGGTTTTTGGCAAATAATGAAGGATACAGGAAAAGAAAATGGCTTACTTATAAATAAGGAAGTTGATGAAAGATATCATTTAATAAAATCAACTAAAGCAGCCTGTAACTATTTAAACAAAGCCTATACAAAATTTGGCTCTTGGACACTTGCAGCAGCTTCCTACAATATGGGAATGACTGGTTTGAATAAACAAATGAAAAAGCAAAATGTTGAAAATTACTACGATTTATTACTCAATAACGAAACTGCTCGATACATATTCAGAATTGCGGCGATCAAAGAAATACTAAGTAATCAAAAAACCTATGGGTTTCAAATTAGAAAAAAGGACTTATATAAACTTCCTCCACTAAATCAGGTATTATTAGATACTAGCGTAGGAAATTTTGCGAATTATGCAGAACAATTAAACCTCAACTACAAAATTTTAAAGGAATACAACCCTTGGTTAAGGCAAGCAGAATTGAAAAACGAATCTAATTTCGCTTATTTTATTGACGTTCCAGAAAAAGGATTTTATACTTCAACAAACGAAACAGTTTTAATAAATGATGAAAAAGTTGAAAACACAATAAGACTTGATACTTTAAACATTAAAATGAATAAAACAATGTCTTTGAAAAAAGTGGCAGAAACTAATGGAATTGAAATAGAAGAATTATTTTTGCAAAATATGAATGCCTTAGACATCGAAGTAAAGAAAGGTGACAGGTTACAAATTATTAAAGAAAGCTTATAATTCATGGCGAAGCCGCAAGAATACATAGACGTACAAGGTGCGAAAGTTCATAATTTAAAAAATATTGATGTTAAGATTCCTAGAGACAAACTTGTAGTAATTACAGGACTAAGCGGCTCTGGAAAATCGTCTTTAGCATTCGACACAATTTATGCCGAAGGACAACGAAGGTATATAGAAACTTTTTCTGCTTATGCCCGACAGTTTTTAGGTGGACTAGAAAGACCTGATGTTGATAAAATTGATGGGCTGAGCCCTGTTATTTCTATTGAACAAAAAACAACGAGTAAAAACCCGCGTTCTACAGTTGGAACAATTACGGAAATTTACGATTTCCTAAGACTTTTATACGCTCGTGTAGGTGATGCCTATTCGTACAATACAGGGGAAAAGATGGTTAGTTATACGATTAATCAAATTAAAGACTTAATAACTGAATCGTATTCTGATCAGAAAATACTTTTACTTGCTCCAGTTGTAAAAGCCCGAAAAGGACATTACAGAGATTTGTTTGAACAGATTTTAAAACAGGGATTTATAAAAGTTCGCATAGATGGGACTATCCAAAATATTATGCCAGGTCTGCAATTAGACCGTTATAAAAGTCATGATATAGAAATTGTTATTGACCGCTTACAAGTTACCGGTGATATAGACAAAAGATTGACAGATTCTTTGGATACTGCTCTTAAATTTGGAAAAGGCATAATGCAAGTTTATGCTCCAGAGAACGAGGAGTTACGCTATTTTAGTAAACACCTTATGTGTCCTACTAGTGGTATAGCTTATGACGATCCTGAACCTAATTCATTTTCATTTAACTCTCCTAAAGGTGCTTGTAGCAGCTGTAATGGTTTAGGAATTGAAATGAAAATTGATGAGGAAAAAATATTTCCTGACAAAAGTTTATCCATCGAAAGAGGTGGTTTAGCTCCTATTGCAGATCGTAAAAGTCCTTGGATAAACAAACAATTAGACCTTATTGCAAAACGCTTTAAATTCGATTTAAAAGTTCCGGTTAGTGAAATTCCAAAAAAAGCAATTGATGTAATTTTAAATGGAGCTGAAGAATCTTTTAAAGTTGTAAACTCGACCATGGGGATTACCCAAAATTACTATTTGAACTTCGAAGGGATTTCAAATTTTATTAGCTATCAGTACAATGATGCAGAGTCGCCAAGTTTAAAAAGGTGGGCAAAAAACTATATGCTTGCATTAAACTGCACGAAATGTAATGGCCATAGACTTCAAAAAGAATCTTTACACTTTAAGTTTGACGGGCATACAATTTCTGAACTTGCCAAAATGGACATTTCAGAACTTTATACCTTTTTCGATACTATAGAAGACAAGCTCGACAATCGTAAGAAAGCCATAGGTTTAGAGATTATAAAGGAGCTTAAAACACGATTAAAATTCTTGCTCGATGTTGGTTTAGATTATTTGAACCTTGATAGAAGCTCAAAATCTCTATCTGGTGGAGAAGCACAACGAATTCGCTTGGCTACACAAATAGGTTCTCAATTGGTTGGTGTACTCTATATTCTAGATGAACCTAGTATTGGGCTTCATCAACGAGACAATACCAGATTAATAAAATCGTTGCAAGATTTACGAGATCTAGGAAACTCTGTATTGGTCGTAGAGCACGATAAAGAGATGATAGAATGTGCGGATTATGTATTTGATATTGGACCTGGAGCAGGAAAACACGGTGGTGAAATTGTTTGCGAAGGAACTCCAGAAGAAATATTGAAATCGCATACGCTAACTACGCAATATCTAAATGGAGAGAAAGAACTTTCTATTCCAGAAATGAGAAGACCAGGAAATGGAAAAGAACTTCGTTTACTAGGTGCTACAGGAAATAATCTTAAAAATGTGGACCTTGTATTGCCATTAGGTAAACTCATCAGCATTACTGGGGTATCTGGCTCAGGAAAATCTACCTTGATAAATGAAACCCTCTACCCTATTTTAAATACTTACTTCTTTAGGGCTCTTAAAAAGCCAATGCCTTATGAGAGTATTAGTGGTTTAGAACATATCGATAAAGTAATAGATATTGACCAATCTCCAATTGGGAGGACTCCAAGATCAAATCCTGCTACATATACTGGTGTTTTAGGCGAAATTAGAAAGATTTTTTCTGAGCTTCCCGAAGCTAAAATTCGTGCTTATAAACCTGGGCGATTTTCGTTTAATGTAAAAGGTGGTCGCTGTGAGCTTTGTGAAGGTGGTGGATTAAGAATTATTGAAATGAATTTTTTACCAGATGTACACGTTCAGTGCGAATCGTGTAACGGAAGACGCTTTAATAGAGAAACGCTGGAAATTCGTTTTAAAGGAAAGTCAATTTCTGATGTATTAGACATGACTATTAATCATGCAGTAGAATTTTTTGAAGCAATTCCTAAAATCTATAAAAAAGTTAAAACCTTGCAAGATGTAGGTTTGGGATATATTACACTCGGACAACAATCTACTACACTTTCTGGTGGTGAAGCACAAAGAGTAAAGCTCGCTACAGAATTAAGTAAAAGAGATACAGGAAATACCCTATTTATCTTAGATGAACCTACTACAGGTTTACACTTTGAAGATATTAGAGTGCTTATGGAAGTTCTGAATAAATTAGTTGATAAAGGAAATACAGTCTTAGTAATAGAACATAATATGGATGTTATAAAATTAGCAGATCATGTTATTGACATGGGACCTGAGGGTGGTCGTGGAGGTGGTACAATTCTCTGTGAAGGTTCTCCAGAGAATATTATTACAAGTACAAATAGTTATACCGTTGATTATTTAAAACATGAATTACTTTAACAAAAAAAAGGTGGACATATAGTCCACCTTTTTTTATTTATATAAGAAAACTAGTTCTTAATAAATCGTTTCACGATTTGTTTAGAATTACTTTCAACCACTACAAAGTACATTCCATTTGGAAGGTCTGAGAGTTCGATTTTAATTTCATCAGGATTTAGTGTTGTATCTAAAGTAATATTAAAAATATCTTGTCCTAGTACATCTGTAATAGCAATTGTAGCAGAAGAACTTAAGGGAGTCATACGAATGTTTAAAGTTGTGTTTACTGGATTTGGATATAGACTAAAGTTAGTTTCATCCAACTCATTTATTCCAACTGTATTTAAATCAACATTCTCAGAATAGGCACCACAACCATTTGAATTTTCAACATACACTTGGTATTGTCCAACTTCAGTAGAGTAATGAGTAGAATTGTTAGAACCTTCTATCGTTTCTCCTTCAAATAACCAATGGTAAAATACTGCGTTTCCTTGAATAACCGAAGAAGTAAGTAGGTTTGAAGTATTAACAGCTGCTTCAACAATTAACTCATCTGGCATTACTATAGTAAACTCAAATATTTCAATAATATCCGAACTATCCTGAATTTCAACTGAATAATCTCCAGCTGCAAGCCCACTCATGTGAATCGTTCCATTTACATCAACATTAACATCAAGTATAGTAGGAATTCCCAATGGAGAATAATGAGTATAAGTAGAAGCTGAGGTATATGGTGCTATACCTCCAGAAACAAATAAAGAAGCAGAACCATATTCGTAGCTACAATCTGGATTGAAATTCGAAATATAAGTTTGTAAAGAGTCTATACACGAACCATCGTTTACAGTTGCCATTGGATCGTAATTGTATGCAGTTAGTGTTGAACAACCTACATGAATTGTTGATACAAACTCTTCTGTGAATGCTAAATCGCAACTCACCTCGCCACTATCAAAAGACTGTCCTTGCATTAGAACATATCCAGAAATATTAACATAATAATCTGATAACGTAGTAATATCATTTGTAATAATAGCTTCTACATTTACAGTATCACCAGGGTTAATTTGAGCTGTTGAAATAAATGAAGTAGAAATTTCGAAGTCTTCGTTCGTATCTAAAATCAATGTTAAGATAGGTGAAGAAACTTCTTCGCTACTAGAGTTGATAATATCGTAAGAAAGAACGGGGATATTTTGTGTGCTTGATGTGATAATTTGGAAGTTAGTAACATCAATATTAATACATAAGTTGTACTCACAGGTTCCATCATTACTATTCGCAATGGTGTCGAAATTTAACGCCAATGGATCGGTACAACCAGGAATCGCAGCAACATAACACATTGTATTATTAGACACATTACAATCTGAACAATATTCTAGATAGTTTAAATCTGTACAACCTTCTTCTATAGAAGTTACACAAGAGCCATCGTTTGTATTAGCAATAACATCTAACAGTTCAATTGTTAAGTTTTCAGAATCATAAGACCAGTATTCTAAGTAGGACTGTTCTGTACAACCATGTACTTTTAGAGTAAGGCATGAACCGTCTTCAATATCTGCAAATGGATTGTATTCAACATAATCAGAATTCGTACAACCTTCAATATCAACAAATTCAACAACATCAAAACCAATAATTGAAGACAAGCCGTTAGTTGTATATACAGAAGACCCAGTTGCGTAAATAGCTTCTAGATAGACACTGTTTCCTGTTTCGGCATACTGAATAGCCCAAACAAAAGATTGTCCTTCAATAAAACCATCTTGCTCATCGGTTGTTGAATCATCGCCCCATGCAGCAATCTGCATATTACCCTGTACTATAGTATTGTAACCAGCTCCTAAGAATAAACCATCGTTTTCGTAAAAAACACCGAGTAAATCTCCCGGTTGAGATAATAAACCATTTACATTAATAGAACCTATCTGTGACATTAATATCATTAAGGTATGATTTGAACCTGTATTAGTGTTGTCAAATTCTAAATCAGCATTAGGAATGCAAGTTCCGTTATCTATAATTGCATTTAAATTATAGTTTCCTGCTAGTGGATTCATACATCCTTCTAATCCAACAGAAAAGTTAATTATTGTTTGCACTAATGGACTCAATGGCTGACTGTTTCCAGAAACGTTGTCGTAAAGAATAAATTGAATGGTGTGTTCACCAAAATCAAAGTCTTGAGATATTTCACCAGATTGATCGAAAATTGAACCATAAGCACCTCCATCAACAGAGTACTTTAGATGCCCAGCTAAAGAATCAGTTGAGATAATAGTGTTTAAAACTTCGTAATTAAACGAAACAGTTGGAGTTGTTAATAAAGCTCCATCAATAGGATTGGAAACATAAATAAATGGAGTATCGAAAGTACAAGACTCATCTTCGTAAGTAGCATCCATATTGTAATTTGAAGCTTCGGGATAAGTACAGCCTCCAATTCCGTACAAACAAGAACCGTCTTCGATATTTGCTAATTCATTATAATTATTAGCTTCTGAGTCTAAACAACCTTCTACTGGCTCAGGGTACTCACACGAATCATCATCATCGGTAGCTAAGTAATTGTAGTTGGTTGCTGATTCAGCTGTACAACCTAAAACTTCATTCTCATCACAAATACCATCGTTATCTGTATCAAAATTACAAACACCATTACAGTTGTATCCATATTCTTCAAAAACACAAGAATCATCATCTTCTGTTGCTTCTGAGTTATAATTACAAGCTATGTCGTTTGTACAACCCATTATAGATGAAATAGCACCAGAGCATGAAAATTCAGGATTAACAGGTAGAACTTGGGCTGAAATACTATTTTCAGTAAAAGTAATCGTACTAGACATCTCTATAGTATATAAACTACCTCCATTTACCAATTGAAGATTAATATTTTCTCCTGAAACAGCTCCGTCAATACTATTTTCTGTAGTAGCATCATCTCCCCATAAAGGCATTGCAACTTGACCACCTGCCAACTCATCTTCGTGAACTAAAGCAGAACCTACTACAAGACCTTCATCTGTAATTGCTACAATATAAGCCTCTAAATCCTCAACATTTAATGAGGTAATAAAATCAGGAGTTAACATCAAGGTCATATTTGTTCCTGTATTTAGTACAAAACTGTTTGGTAAAATACATTCAGTAGTTTCGTATTCACAAGAACCATCGTCATCGGTTGCTAATTCGTTGTAGTTTATTGCAGTTGCATCCGTACAACCAGATAAATCTAAACCGCCACAATCGACAATACAATTATTATCACAATCGAAATTTTCGACCGGATACACACAAGACGCATCATCAACTATAGCAAATTCGTTATAGTTACAAGAAGTCATATCTGTACAACCTGAAACATCCGGTGAACTACAGTCTATTACTTCAAAAGTAGAAGAACTAATAATTGACATAGCATTTGTAATATAATCATCTGCTGGATTAAGGAGTAAAGAATATACAGTTCCA
>CESE01030540.1_pt1 | contig 10823 bp, 10 predicted proteins | sample 350271 | NCBI WGS metagenome assembly CESE01 (sample SAMEA2621536, study PRJEB7988) | marine metagenome | isolation source: saline water (ENVO:00002010), including | reverse complement strand
AGGGAAACGACGGATTTTTGGTATTATAGCTGCATTTATTGGCGCGATGATCTTAATCCGACCCGGTACGTCTGTAATGACAACAATGTCACTGGTACCACTTATAGGAGCAGTTTTCTTTGCTATTTACGCGCTAGCGACACGTTTTGTTAGAGATGATGGTCCTTGGAAGGCCCTATTTTATCAAGGGTTTTTTGGCGCATGTTTTGCATCACTGATTGTCCCATTCTTTTGGCAACCAATAGCTCACAACGATATACCTATTTTAATTGTATTAATTTTATTAGGAATTATTGGTCACCTTTTTATTATACGTGCGTTTGCTACTGCACAGGCTAGTGATATAGCACCTTTCGGATATGCAGGCCTATTATTTGCAATTTCTTTTGGAGTTATAATCTTTGGTGAAGTTCCAGATATTCTTACCTTACTGGGCGCAATTGTTATTGTCAGTGCAGGTTTATACGTCTGGTATCGAGAAAGATTAACCGAGGCTGACCCTGAAAATGACTAAAAAAGCTGATCTAAATGGAACATTTAAGGAATGGTTCTCTAGCCATGTTTTAATGTTATTTTTTAAATTAATGAGACTGCTTCCATATTTGTTTCGGCACTGGCTTATGGGTGCCTTATTGAGGGGACCCTTGGGCTACCTTACTGGTTACAGAAAACGTACTTTAGATAACCTAAATTTAATCTATCCAGAATTTTCAATTGAACAAAAATTTAAAATTGCTAACCAAGTTCTCGATAATGCTGGACGTACTTTTTTAGAAAACATGCACCCTGCTGATTTCCAAGCCCATAGTCCTCAAATAAAACTTTGGGGAAATGGTTTGGAAGCTCTTCTAAAAGCCCATTCCGAGGGCCAACCCATTATATTTTTCTCTGGTCATTTTGGAAATCACGAGGCTTTTCGAGCCGCATTATACAAACACGGAATTAAAGTGGGCGGCTTAATAAGGCCAATGTCAAATCCATACTTTGATTACCACTATCAAAAAACACTACTAATTGAAGGAAGGTCTGGCCCAGTTTTTCTACCAGGTGTTAAAGGAACTCTTGGCTTTTATAGAGCATTGAAACGTGGAGCAACCTTAGCTTTACTAATTGACCTCGCAGTGCCTGATGGGCCATTTCTAAATTTCTTAGGCCAACCTGCACGAACCGCATTAACAGCAGCCTCTTTTGCCCTGAAATCTAATGCACTTTTTTTACCTTACTTTTCGATGCGAAACCCAGACTCGATAAGTTTCAGTGTCGAAATTGGGAGACCCATAAAACACTCTGACCCCCTAACAATGACTAAGGAAGCAACTAAGTCTCTTGAATTGCGTATCAAAAAAGATCCTGGAAATTGGTTCTGGATCCACCGCCGTTGGAAATATAGCCCCAAACCTCCCGCAAAAACTGAAGAAGATTTATAATTTTTGGATCTTAAACATCTGATTTAATAAAATTCTTATCAATTTATACTTCAAATGCATCAAAGGAAGAAATTTATCGTTTATTTTCAAAAAATTTAATGAATACTATATATCTTTACAATATTCTGAACTTGACTGAACACGAAAAGATTATTTGTTTCAAATAGTTGACAGGTTTGTCCGCCAGTACTTAAAGAAAGAAGTTAGAAATGGTCAAATCAAGCAATTGCAAGCAGTAAAAGACGCTCTAACCCAAGACAATCATCACATTTGATACAAGTAAAAATTTACCAATTTACGTATAATAAAAAAACCATGAGGCCCAATACAACACTTTCAAAAGACTTGAAGAACAGAAGGTTTCTGTGTACGAGGTTAGGGCATAATCCGACTTCATTATTTGGCCTAGCGTTTAAACTTACAAAGCAGTCAATAGAGCAGAAAGTTAGCCGGAATCGCCATGAGTTTATATGAAGAATATCTAAAAGAGATAGAAGTCCGCAAGGTTAAAGGTTTGCACCCAAAACCAATCGAAGATGCTTTTCTAACAAAGGAAATCATATCACAAATCAAGGATTTGGATCATAAAGATCGTAGCGATTCACTTAGGCACCTAATCTACAATACTCTACCTGGAACGACGAGCGCGGCGGCGGAAAAGGCCAAATTTCTTGAGGAGATTGTGACCAGTAAAGCGCAGGTCAAAGAAATCAACAGAGATTTTGCGTTTGAACTTCTGTCCCACATGAAGGGTGGTCCATCCGTGGCAGTTCTTTTGAATGTCGCATTCAGTGATGATCTTGAGATTGCAGAAATGGCCGCAGCGGTTTTAAAGACCCAAGTTTACCTTTATGAAGCAGATACCAATCGAATTACCAAAGCTTATGATGCAGGCAACGTAATTGCCCAGGAGTTGCTCGAAAGCTACGTCAGAGCTGAGTTTTTTACAAAGCTGCCAGATGTAGAAGAAGAGATCAAAGTCGTTACTTACATTGCAGCAGAGGGCGACATTTCTACGGACCTTCTTTCGCCAGGCAATCAAGCCCACTCACGGGCGGATCGGGAACTGCACGGTCAATGCTTTATATCAGAACGTGCACAGAAAGAAATTGAAGCTCTTAAACTCCAGCATACTGACAAGCGTGTAATGCTAATTGCTGAGAAGGGTACCATGGGAGTGGGCTCATCTAGGATGTCAGGGGTCAATAATTTAGCACTTTGGACAGGCAAGAAAGCAAGTGCCTACGTGCCATTTGTGAACATCGCACCTGTGGTAGCAGGCACTAATGGTATATCACCTATTTTCCTTACTACAGTTGGCGTCACTGGCGGCATCGGTGTTGACCTTAAAAACTGGGTCAAGAAGTTGGACGAGAGCGGCAATCCAATCCTAAACAGTGCCGGCGATCCAATTCTAGAGCAGAGCTACTCAGTAGAAACTGGGACGGTCCTAACAATTAATACCAAAAAGAAAAAACTCTATGATGCCAAAGGCGACAAAGAACTTGTTGATATGGCTACTTCGTTTTCACCGCAAAAGGTAGAATTCATGAAGGCTGGTGGGTCCTATGCAATTGTCTTTGGAAAGAAACTCCAGTCATTTGCAGCAAAAACTTTGGGTGTAGAAGCCCCACTGGTTTTTGCACTATCAAAAGAAATTAATCACAAAGGTCAGGGATTGACTGCTGTTGAGAAGATCTTCAACGCTAATTCCCTGGGAACAACCCCAGGCAAGGTGCTGCACGCAGGATCCGATGTACGTGTTAAAGTAAATATCGTGGGGTCCCAAGATACAACTGGTCTTATGACAAGCCAGGAACTTGAAGCAATGGCTGCGACAGTCCTTTCTCCTGGTGTCGATGGCGCCTATCAGTCTGGTTGCCACACGGCATCGGTTTGGGACTTTAATGCTCAAGCCAATACACCAAGATTAATGGAATTCATGAACAAGTTTGGACTGGTTACGGCACGAGACCCCAAGGGTGTCTACCATTCAATGACAGACGTAATTCATAAAGTTCTGAACGATATCACCGTCGATGATTGGGCGATTATAATCGGTGGTGATAGCCATACACGAATGTCCAAAGGGGTTGCGTTTGGTGCAGACTCCGGAACGGTCGCGCTCGCCCTGTCGACCGGTGAAGCCTCGATGCCAATACCAGATTCTGTTAAGGTCACTTTTAAAGGTAAGATGGCAGACCATATGGATTTTCGAGACGTCGTACACGCCACACAATCACAAATGCTGGCTCAGCATGGAGACAATGTCTTTCAGGGCCGTATTATCGAAGTCCATATCGGCACCCTATTAGCAGATCAGGCGTTCACGTTTACAGATTGGACTGCTGAAATGAAAGCAAAGGCCTCAATCTGTATTTCAAACGATGACACCTTGATTGAGTCCTTAAAAATCTCAAAGTCCCGAATTCAGATAATGATTGATAAAGGCATGGAGCATGAGAACGGCATGCTAAAAAAGCTAATTGGTATCGCAGAAACGAGGATTTCAGAGATAACCTTGGGTAAAAAACCAGCTCTTGTCCCAGATGGAAATGCGAAGTATTTTGCTGAAGTGGTTGTTAACCTTGATACTATTGACGAACCAATGATCGCAGATCCAGATGTACACAATGAAGATGTTTCCAAGCGTTATACCCATGATATGATCCGGCCAATCTCAGACTATCGTGCAGAAAAAAAGATCGATCTAGCATTTGTCGGCTCCTGCATGGTGCACAAGGGTGATATTAAAATAGTGGCGCATATGCTGCGAAATCTCGAAGCTATCCACGGCAAAGTAGAGTTCAAAGCGCCACTAATCGTTGCAGCGCCTACCTACAACATCGTTGACGAATTAAAAGAAGAGGGAGACTGGGCGATCCTGCAAAAATATTGTGGGTTTGAATTTGACGATACTGCCCCAAAGCAAGTAGCGCGAACAGAATACGAGAATATTCTTTATTTGGAACGGCCAGGTTGCAACCTCTGCATGGGAAATCAGGAGAAAGCAGCCAAAGGCGATACAGTTCTTGCGACGTCAACACGTCTGTTCCAAGGCCGGGTTGTGGCTGACTCCCCAACTAAAAAAGGAGAGTCGCTTCTTGGATCAACACCAGTAGTCGTTATCTCTGCAATACTTGGACGAACACCGACATTAGAAGAGTACAAAGAAGCCGTAAAAGGAATTAAGCTTACGAAATTTTCTCCACCAATTCAAAAGCTATCAGGCACACGTTCGGTTCACTTTTAACCAGAGAGACAGTAAAAATATTGAAACCACTGAAGCCTTGCAATACGCGCTGAGCAATCGCCCAAAAGAGACATGTAAATATCTAAATAATTTTAACACCTGATAATACAGGCTATGGAAAGCTGATCCCAACAGCTTTCAAAGCTGGCAGCACTCTAGTCTTCATGTTCCGTTGTGTAAGGGGGCCTGCAACTCGTAATAGCACTTTTCCGTCTGGCCCTATAACAAAAGTTTCAGGAAGACCATAAACACCCCAATCCAATCCCATTGCAGCCTTTGGATCAGCCCCGCCCATGCTGAAGGGATTTCCCAAATCTTGCAAAAATTGATTGGCGTTTATGGGACTATCTTTATAGTTTACACCAAATACAGAAATTCCCTGCTCTGATAGCCACATCAATGTGGGATGCTCAGCACGGCACGGCGCGCACCAACTTGCCCAAAAGTTTACAAATGTGACTGAGCCATTTTCTAAATCACTTTGAGTGAAAGGAGTAATACCATCTAAGGGCTGCAGTTGTACTTCTGGGGCATATTTCCCTATTAATTCGCTTGGAAGACTATCTGGATCTTCTCGCTTCATGCCTAAAAATGCAAACCCAACAAAAACTACAAATATTAAAAACGGCAGTATCAGAAGGGAATTACGCATCCTTGCGCATTTCCATAGCTAATAATCTTCGTTTAAAAATTCGGGATTTTTGCCAATAAAAAATACTAACTATTACAAGCAATAAAAAGGTCACCCCATAGGCGCTAGCTACTTCAGCAGCATATTTTCCAAGTTCAGGCATCAGTGCGCCCTTTCAAATGCTTCTAATACTTTCAATCGACGCGCCCGTACCTCTGTTCTTGTTCCAACTAAAAGCAATGCAAAAAACAAAAGTCCAAACCCTACCATTGAGAGTAGTAATGGTTGAAAAAATACACTGGATATATTTTCTTGATTTACTCCATCTGCAATAGTTACTGTTGTCCCTTGATGTAGCCCTTGGTTCCAAAACAAGACAGCGTAGCGGCTAAGAACTGCAAATACTGCTCCAACAAGAGCTAAAACTGAAGTTAAATCAGCGGCCTTATCCTCATCCTCTACAGCCTTCCAAAGAGCTAGATACCCAATATAAAACAAAAACAAAATTAGAAAGCTGGTAAGCCGAGGGTCCCAAACCCAATAAGTTCCCCACATAGGTTGGCCCCAGATTGCACCTGTCGCCAATGCAATTAGCGTCATGGTCATTCCTACGGGTGCGGCTGCTTTGGCTGCCAAAACAGACACATGTTGCCGTCGTATTAACCACAATAAAGATCCCACAACTATAAGAAAATAGCCATTAATAGCCATCAACGCTGACGGCACGTGCAAATAAATAATTTTTACTGTCGAACCCTGGCGGACATCATCTGGTGTGAAAAAAAATCCCCAAATCAGACCTGTACTAAGACAAATTACCGTGCATGCTATTACCCATGGCAACCATAGGCCTGACCAACCCATGAAAATTTTTGGATTGGCCAATTGCCAAAAGTAACTCCAAAAATGCTTGATCCCTGATTGTATGCTCATAGGCTTGACCTTAAATAAGTTACTTAAATAAATTTTCATATCAACTTAAATTAATTCGTAGCGCCGCCGCCGAAAAAAATGGTAAGATTGCGACTGCTCCCAACGAAATTGCTGAAATAAAAATCAAAGGACCCTCAAATGTATGTCCCAACGCCGCTGCATGAACCGCTAGTGCCCCAAATATTAACGTTGGAATATATAAAGGTAAGACCAGGAGTGACAAGAGAAGGCCCCCTCTCTTAACGCCTAGTGTTAGCGTAGCTCCAAAAGAACCAATAAGACTCAGGGTGGGCGTGCCCAGTAGTAGTGAAAAACACAGCACTCCACTGACATAAAAGTTAAGGTTCAACAGAATGCCTAATACTGGAGCCGCCAATGCTATCGGTAGGCCTGTTGTTAGCCAGTGTGCAGCTGATTTTGCCAAATAAACACCTTCCAAAGGTAACGGAGAGGTAGCAAGTAGATCTAAGGTCCCGTCTTCATAGTCCATTCCAAAAATACGATCTAAGGATAAAAGACACGCTAGTAGCGCGCCAAGCCACAACAGACCTGGTCCAATTTTAGCTAATAAAGATTGATCAGGACCGAGGGCAAACGGCACAAGAACTACGACTATTAGAAAAAAAATCAAAGCCAAACCAAAACCCCCTCCCGATCTAATGGACAGCACTACGTCTCTACGAAACACCTGTATCATTCTATAGCCTTATCAAAGGCGGACACTATAATGCGTTGGGAAGCCCGAAACTGCACGAGATCAAGAGTTTCGATATTTAGTTCAAGCTTACTATGTGAGCTCAGTAATACAATCCCACCCAGTTGCAGATGACGCTCAACAGCCACACAGAACAAGGCTATATTTTCCTTATCTAGCGATACTGTAGGTTCATCCATTACCCAAACCTTGCAACCTGTCACCAACATCCGAGCTAAACTGAGGCGGCGTTGTTGGCCTGCAGACAGATTGGCAGCTGGCCTTTGCCCAAGGTCATGAAGTTTGAAAGCAATAAGGGCCTCCTCCGTCATTTCACTTCCATAAACGTCAGCCCAAAAATTCAGATTTTCACGGACAGTTAACTGTCCCTTATTTCCATCTACGTGTGCCGCATAAGCTATGGACCCATCAAGACTAATATCTCCACATAAAGGCCTCTGGAGCCCAGCCACAGAGCGGAGCAAACTCGTTTTTCCAACCCCATTTGGCCCACGCAAGACCAAGCCGTGCCCTGCTTTTAAAGAAAAATTTACGTTGTTAAGAAGAGATATTCCACCTCTCCCAACGCTTAAGTTTGCTACTTCTAACACTATTCAGACCGGGATCAGGGCTAAGCCAACGCGCCGACCTTCCGAAAGCATAACGTTGTAGGTGCGGCAGGCCGTTGGAGAGTTCATTATCTCAACGCCTATTCCGGCATTTTCTAGGGCGTTTCTGAAAATTATAGGGATTTGACAAATTTGTGCACCGGTTCCCACAAACACTACATCCAAGTCACTGGCCACGTCGATAAATGGTGCTGGGTCTTCAAAGCCAAGCCAGCGACCACAAGAATTTGGCAATACCAAAACCTGCCCCTCGAAAACTTCTCCTGCTATTCGAAAAAAATTTGGCCCATAACCATCTACGGGGCGACCATTTTCAAAATTGATCTCACTTAATTGCATTTATGCATCAATATTAGCAAACTGGTTACCATCAGTATTGTTTGGCTTTGACCAATCACGCTTCACTCCAAGCGATAGCAACGTAGAGCTAGCCACAAATATGGAAGAGTAAGTGCCTACTATTACGCCCCATATCATTGCAAATACAAAGCCGCGTATAACATCTCCACCAAGGACAAAAAGCGAGACCAACGCCAACAGTGTCGTGACCGAGGTCATCACAGTTCGACTTAGGGTCTCATTAATTGAAAGATTTAAGACCCCTGCTAAGTCTTTTTTCTTATAACGCCGAAGGTTCTCTCGCACCCTATCAAAAACCACAACTGTATCGTTTAGAGAATATCCAACTATGGTGAGAAGAGCTGCAATGATCGCAAGATCAAATTTAATTTGTAGTGCGGAGAATACTCCGATTGTTAAAATAATATCATGTAAAATGGCGCCAACTGCTCCCACAGCAAATTGCCATTCAAATCGCAACCAAATATATAGCAATACAACTGTCATAGCTATGAATACAGCCCAGGCGGCAGATTTGATTAGCTCACCCGAGACTTTGGGACCTACTGACTCAACCGACGGGAATGTAATTCCAGGTGCTATATTTTGTAGAGCGGCCTGAACTTTGACTACAATATTGGAAGCTACAGCCTCCTGCCCGTCTTGCGCTTGTATACGAATTTGCGCAACGTATTGGTCCACTTCGAAAGTTGGATCAAAAATCTCAGCGATAGAAATGTCGCCCAATCCTAAGGGTTCTAAAGCAGAACGATAGGCTGCTACATCTATTGCCTGACCACTTTCTGCTCTAATCGTAGTTCCACCCTTAAAGTCTATCCCAAAGTTTAAACTCATGCTTAAGGTCGACACAATGGACAAACCTACCAAAACTGCAGACAAACCAACCCAAATTTTCCATCTTTTAAAGAAATCGAATGCAGTATTCTCTTTTACAAGTCTTAAGCGCATTGCCTACACCTCCAGTATTTTTGGTCTACGCCGTTCAAACCAAACTACAACCAAAAACCGAGTAACAAATATTGCGGTAAAAACTGATGTTATAATTCCCAAACCCAAGGTGATCGCAAAACCTTTTACAGGCCCGGCTCCAAAGTAGAAAAGTATCGCGGCAGTTAACAAAGTTGTGATATTTGCATCAATAATCGCAGAAAGCGCCTTTTCGTAACCCAATTCTATTGCACGCGCCGGCCCCTTGGCTGTTTTAAGCTCCTCCCGAATGCGTTCAAAAACTAATACGTTAGCATCTACGGCCATGCCAATTGTGAGTACTATGCCGGCAATTCCTGGCAGTGTAAGGGTTGCACCAATCATTGATAAAAGACCAAAAATTAAACCAACATTTATTATTAAAGCAACATTAGCAAAGAGGCCAAAAGTGCCATAAGATAAACCCATAAAGATTAGTACAGCGACAAAAGCAACAATGCACGCTACCCTTCCGGCATCAATACTATCTTGACCAAGTTCGGGCCCAACAGTGCGTTCTTCCAAAAACTCCAAACTGGCAGGAAGTGAACCCGCTCGCAACAATGTAGCAAGTCTCGTGCTCTCCAACACATCAAAATTACCTGTAATAATACCAGATCCACCCGTAATCGCAGATTGGATAACAGGAGCAGAAATTACTTGCTTATCTAAGACAATTGCGAATGGTTCACCAATATGATCAGACGTATAAGTTCCAAACTTTCGGGCTCCAGAGGTATTAAACATAAAATTCACAGCAGGACGACCATTTTGGTCAAAGGCCGGTTGAGCGTTAGTCAGTTCTTCACCCGTAACTACTGGGGTGCGCTCTAAAATGTAGTAAAGTTCGTTGTCTTGCGCCGCCTGTACCAGCTCATTTCCGACTCCGGCACTTCCATTTGGATTGCTGGTCTGTCCCAAAACAGTTTGAAAAGTTAGTAATGCAGGTGTTCCAATAAGATCTTTCAATTCTTGCGCTGAACCAAGCCCTGGCACCTGAATTAAAACCCGGTCTTTACCCTGCCGCTGTATTGTCGGCTCGCGGGTCCCAGCTTCGTCTACCCGACGACGAATGATTTCAAGTGACTGCGCCATAGTGCGCTGATCAGTGGCTAACTTTTCAGCTTGGGATAATGTTACAACTAATTGATCACCCTCTGCTGCCACCACTATATCATCAGTCATGCCACCCGAAATAGACGAGACAGGCCGCGCCAAGGTTCGGACTGACTTTAATGCATCATCCATAAATTCAACATTACCAATGCGGACACGTAGTTCTCCCTCGCCCCCATCTTGCTGACGAATTGCGCCAATTTTAGCGCGCTCATCACGTAGAACGTTGCGCACTTCAGGCCAAAAGGCTTCAAGACGTGTAGTGTAAACTTCCTCAAGCTTAATTTCACCCAAAAGATGTGCCCCACCCCTCAGGTCCAATCCAAGATTAACAAGGCCAGACGGTAAAAATGAAGGCCACCCAATCCCTTCACGACCTATCTCTTTGGCATCGTTAAAAGCCTCGACTTTGGTATAAAATCCATTGGGCAAGGCAAATAGAAGTCCCACCGCACAGACCAACCAAATTAAGCCCCGCTTCCAACCTTCTATTTGTAACATCTTTAAGCTCCCAGCCTATCAGTATGTGTATTAGGCTTTTTGTTTAGCTGGCACTGTCTTGGTGCGTACGTCAGAAATCGTAGCCTGTACTATCCGCACTCGCACATCTTTGGCGAGTTCGACCTCAATTTCGTTGCTATCAGCTTTAACTTTTACAACTTTGCCAATCATGCCTCCCGCCGTCACAACTTCATCACCTTTAGCTAGGTTACTTACCATATTTTGATGCTCTTTCATCTTCTTTTGTTGTGGCCGAAATACCAGCATGTAAAAAATGCCAATAATCAGCAGTGGAAACATAAATGTGCCTAAA
>CESE01041480.1_pt1 | contig 10842 bp, 8 predicted proteins | sample 350271 | NCBI WGS metagenome assembly CESE01 (sample SAMEA2621536, study PRJEB7988) | marine metagenome | isolation source: saline water (ENVO:00002010), including | reverse complement strand
AAGTTTTCTAACCAAACAATAGATTCAATATCTAGGTGATTTGTTGGTTCATCTAACAATAAAATATCAGGATTACTAAGTAATACTTTTGCCAATTCAATACGCATTCGCCAACCTCCACTAAAAGTCTCTGTATTATTGGCTAAATCTTCCGACTTAAATCCTAAACCATACAGTACTTTTTCGATGTTCGAATGAAAAGTATAACCTCCAATTAAATTTAATTCGTGTTCAAAATCAGTAGATTTATTAATTATATCTAAGTAGGAATCCGATTCATAATCTGTTCTAGAAACCAATTGATCTTGAATTACTAAGAGTTCCTTTTGAAGGTACTTAATTCTAGGAAATGCTTTTTCGGATTCCTCGAGAACTGTACAACCAGATTCGAAATCGATATCTTGTGATAAATAACCAATTCGTTTTTCTTTTTGTAAACTAACAGTTCCACTAGTAAAACCCTTTTGAAAATTGATGATTTTTAGGAGGGTAGATTTTCCAGCACCGTTTTTTCCAACGAGACCTACTCTATCACCCTTATTAACCATAAAGCTCATGTCTTCAAAGAGAACTTCACCTCCAAATTGTACGCCTATATTTTGTAATGTTAACATGGATATTCTTCTTCGTAACGGTTAATATTTACTTCTGGATCTAATGGATTCCCATTTTCCAGATGGTCAACAAATTGCTTTGATAATAAGGGCGAAATAAGAAGCCCTCTTGCTCCTAAACCATTAAAAACATACATATTTACGTGTTTAGGATGTTTGCCTATTAAGGCTCTTCTATCTTTTACGGTAGGACGTATGCCTGCTTCTTGTTTAATTACCTCAACTGGAACCTTAACTATGGAAGCCAATCTTTGTAATAAATCTTCTTTTGCTTTATCCGTACAAAGTTCATCTTTTTCGTCCCAATTAAAAGTAGCACCTATTTTATATTTATCATCTCCTAATGGAAGTATAGAGACACTGCTTTTAATATGTTCTGTAATATTTACATCTTTAATACGAACCGTTAGTAATTCTCCTTTGGTTCTCATTAAAGGCAAATAATTAAAATAGGGATTTAATGTGAGCCTATGTCCTTCACAAAAAATGATTTTAGCTGCAGAATAAGACTTATAAGTAACAGAAGATTCTGTACTAGTAAACTGAGAAAAATCAAAAGACTCATCCAATAAGCAAGAATTATTTTTAAGTTTATTCCTAAAAACATTTATCATTTTGGTTAATAGAACTCTGCCTGAATGATTAACTTCTCCAAAACCAAAATCTGCAATAATACTCTTGTGAGGATTGCTAATAAAATTGGGATTCATAAAAGGTTGTAATCTAATTTTCTCAGACTTTTCTAACCACAAATTTTGCTCTTGCACCGAATTAAATAAACGCCACAGCTTTACAGGTTGATGAATGGTAACTTTAAATTCCTTTTCAAATTCAGTTATAAAATCATATAAAGGTTGAATTTGATTCTCGACATTCCAACAAGGTGTGAACCTTTTTAAAACCATTGGATTGTAAGCACCTAGAGCTACTTTAGACGAAGTAATCTCTCTAAGCTTGTCAATTACTAAAACGTTCTTACCTAGTTTTAGAAGACGGTGCGTAAGTAATGTTCCTGCCAAACCTTGCCCAACAACTATATAATCAAAATGTTTCATAAGAAAAAAAGCTCCCATTGGGAGCTTCAGTATATTGTGTTATGATAGTACTAGTATTCCCAAAGATCAGACTCCATGTTACGGATGTCGTTTTTAATGCGATCAGCTTCTAAGAGCTGATGCATTCTTTGAGATTTGTATTCGAATATAGCACGGTCGTATAAGTTGGTCTCTTTTGTGATAACAGAGGTGAATAAACGCTTTTGTAAAAACTCATCGTAAGTAAGTCTTTCAATATTATTGTTGGTATTAAATACCGTTGCGTTTGCAAACATCTGACGAGCCTCTGGTAACCATACCCAGAATAATTTAACTTTTTCAACTTCAAGAGTTTCCTTATTCAATATCTCAGCAACAGGACAAATACCTAGAATGCGAACATCTATTACAGATCTCTTTTTATCAAAGAAACGATCTTCAATAATCAAATATTCCTTAATATCTTTACTTTCAACCCTAATAGTATCAATTTCAGAAACTAATTCTCCAGTATCAATATCTTCATATTCTACTGTATCGATAGCAAAAAGCATTTTCTCAATCTTTTCCTTTGTCACAACTTCATCAAAATACTCAGAATCGTATGCGGTTAAAGTTTGATCTTCTAAAACAGCTTTTAATATATTAGCTGCTAAGTTCATTCTAACTTCTCCACCACCAGTTTTAACAGGGTAAGTTGGGAAGTACAAAGGATGGTTTTTTCTTTGTCTTAAATCTAAACGCTGGATATACGTTTTAGACCAAAGAATATCATCTTCTCTTACGAAAGGATATTCCAAAACTCTATTTTGGTAGTCGTGATGCTTTACATAAGCATGACCATCCAGTGCACTAGCGCTAGGATTATGTTCTAATACATTTGTTTGAGCGAATGTAAATGAACTCGCTAATAATACTAATCCTGTAAAGGCAACCTTTAAGATCTTCATGTTCGCTGCGTATTTAAATTACTGTACTGTCAAAATTATTGCACCACAAGGTTTACGTCCATCAGGACCCTTAGCCCTAATATTAGTAAATGAGATGTCGGAACCTGGCTTTAGTTTTAAGATCTTTTCTTTAACTTCGGCAGTAAACTTGTTCCCTTTTACTTTTATTGTCTTGGTATACTCTCCATCTGTTAAACGTACATCGTATGATTCAACAGTATATTTTAAATCGAATGGGAAATTTGGTAGCGTAGCAGCAATACCTTGTGCTTTACTTAACTTTCCTTTAGACATTATCCCTTCCTTTTTGCCATTGATACTAGCAGATGGTGAAGGAATTCTTTTAAGTCTGAATTCAATTGGTTTACCTATAATTCTACCGTTAGCTTTAACAGTTATTTTAGAATCACCTTTAGCCTTGTCTCGAACTGTTGCCTCGTACTGTCCAGGTTTAATTCTCTTTAAAGTAACGTTGGTACCCGATACTGTAAGGTCTTCTGGAGAATATCCTGGAACCGATATTTCGATTGGATTTGGAACACCCTTGTAGAAAACGTTCATTTTCGTAGGGGATACTACAGCCATAGGCTTAGCTACCTGATATTCGAATATTTCATCAAATTTCTCAACTCCACTTTCCGTATTTAAAAGAATTCTAGCAGCACGTTTCTGTACACCTATACCTCTTGCAGAGACGCTATACATTCCACGACCATCAGCTGCTACGGAGATAGTATCACCTTGACTAAAATCAGGAAGCGTATCGTTAATAAAAACCTCTGTTACTATAATTGTAGGTGTTTGAGAATCATCGTAAGCTGCTATAGAAATAGTAGCTTTAAAACTGTCACCTTCCATTACATAATTCTTAGGCGAAATCACTTGAGCTTCAACAGTTGAGAACTTCATGTCATCTGCACCGATATTACTTCTTAAATAATCTACAACTTTCGATTCAATGTTTACAACATCACCTTGAATTTGGGTTAAGAAAGTAAGAACAGCTATTAATGGATAATGATCGAAACGATCTTCCTCCCATAATAAAGTTTGTTTTTTAGTAACAATGTCGTCTAGGTCGAAGGTTGTACTAATAAGATCTATTAAATCTTGATTATCAGAAACGCCTTGAATTTTTAGCATCTTATCTCTATATAACTCTACTTTTGCTTTAAGTAAAGCTCCTTTCTGAGGCTTCTTTAACATTTCGTTCGCAACCTTTTCAAGGTTATCCATACCAATTAAAGCACCTTCCTCATCATAACCACCAGTTTTAAAGATTAAAGAATCCTTTAATTCTCCAATGTATTTTCTTAATCCTTCAGCATCATCTTTAATATCGAAAGCTAAATCTTTCCAAATTCCAACTTTAACTGGATTGTTTTCAGCTGCTTTTTCGAATTCAGAGTACATTAGATTGTTTTGTATACCAATGTTCTCTACTGCTGTACTTAAAGAACCTTCTACCTTTTGAAAGGCTTTTAAGATGTCTTTTGATACGTTTAGGGCTAATAAAGCTGTTAACACGAGATACATCATGTTAATCATCTTTTGCCTTGGGGATAAGTTACCTCCTGCCATATTTTCTAGTTCTTAAGAATTATTAACAGTTACTTATTGTAATTCATCGCATTAAGCATATTCCCGTAAACGCCATTTAAAGCATTTAAATTCTTGCTTAACAACCCTAATTCTATTTGCATTTGCTGTGCATTATCTAGAGATGCAGTCATATTAGAAGCCATTCTTCGAGTCGCTTCAGTTTGCTCAGTAGAAGAAGCTATTTGTGCTTCGTACAGACCATTAATGTTTTCAAGTTTCTTAGCAGCTGCAGTAACTTGTTTACTGTATTCGTTAGTACTATCTGCAATATCTGTTACAGAACCAATACCATTAGCCGCTTTATTAACTTTTCGTAAACCTTCCCCTAAGCTCTTGATTAGTTCACCATCTACCTTTGCTTTTTCAAGCATATTATCAAGCTCTCTAATAGGACTCTCTTCACCGTCATTCATCCCTGCTAATTCTGGATAAACTAAAGACCAATCGTACTCTGCGTGTGGTTTTTCGAAAGCAGAAAAGAAGAAGATAATTGCTTCAGTTCCTAAACCAACAATCAACATTTCATCTGCCCACGTCCAGTGTTGTATTTTAAATAAGGCTCCTAAAATTACCACGGCAGCACCTATACCGTATAATTTTGCCATAAAGTTTTTTCCTTTTTTAGATTCTAAAAAGCTCATATCTTTTGAGTTTATATTTTGTAATTATTAATATCCAAAGTTTATAGTCTCAACAACGGCGTAAGTTTTTACGCATCGGAAACCGATATAACATTTAGAAGTATCTTGGTATTCATAATCTTTAGCAGCAACTTGTAAAAAGGCTCCAACATCTTTCCAAGAACCACCTTTCACAACTTTTCTTTTTAACATAGGATGAGCGTTGTCAGCAGCATCGTATGTATAATAAGGATTCATGTCTGAAACAAACATAGAAGCTGTAGATTCAAAAGGAGTAGAAGTCCATTCGGAAACATTTCCAGACATATTATACAAGCCCCAATCGTTTGCCCAATAAGAAACAGACGGAGAAGTAAAAGCATAACCATCTGCAATATAATTACCTCTAATTGGTTTAAAGTTTGCTAAAAAACATCCTTTACTGTTACGAGAGTAAGGCCCTCCCCAAGGATAAATTTGATGCTCTTTATCACCCCTAGCAGCATATTCCCATTCGGCCTCTGTAGGAAGACGAAATTCGGTTTCATACTTTTGTTGGTAATCAGATAATTCGCTTAAACGCATATCTGTTCTCCAATCACAAAATGCATTTGCTTGCTCCCAGTTAACTCCTGTTACAGGATATTCACCATAAGCTGGATGCCAAAAATAAGTATCGAACATTGGTTCGTTAAATGTATAAGAGAAATCGTGCATCCAGGCTAAAGTATCTGGATATACATAAACGTCATTTTTATGAACTAAATCCTGACGAGAAAAACCTTCTCTATAAGTCTTTGTTTCTGGATCAAATCTATTCGATTTTTGCGCAGCAGGAGATTTGTCAACCCAAGAATAATTATGACTCCAAGAGCGAGAATCAAATTCTTTACGACCCATGATTCTTTCCTCTAAAGGAAGATACATTTCTTCCAAGACCATTTGAATTTCTTCGTCTCTATTATCCCAAGTTAAAGGAACATTCCAATTTAGGTATGGATTTTCAAGAAACTCACCATCAGGAGTCTCTTCAATATACTCATAACCTTCTACCATACCTTCAGCAAGTAATGTTCTAGCGATAGAATCACGAACCCAATGAACAAACTGACGGTATTCGTTGTTTGTTATTTCGGTTTGATCCATATGGAAAGCATGCATCGTAACTAACTTTTTTGGAGTTGTATGTGCATAAGGAATGTCACCGTCATTTGCCCCCATTGTAAAGGTTCCTCTTGGAATTAAAACCATTCCATAAGGATCGGATGGGTAAAATTCAGTTAATTCCTGAACACCTACCAATTCACCTCTAGAAGAAGTACCACAGCTACTCAACAAAGCGGCTGCTATTGCACCAATTAAAAGTATTTTTCTCATTTTTGTTGTTTTTCCTACAGTTTACTTTAAAAAATCGAATTCATTAATTGTATCTAATATTCCTATAATGCGTAGGTATTTTACCTCTTGGATGCATTTTAAAGGAGTAGCGTAACAATATTTCATGCGAGCCATTCGATACAGATTTTAAATCTGATATTGTGATATCGTATGCATAGCCAAATTTAAGGTTTTTGTTTATATTATAACCCGTAATTAAAACTACTGCATCATCTAATCTATATGTTATTCCGCCCCAAAGATTATCTCCGTAGGTAGCATTTAAGTTAAAATCAATTTGAGTAGAAACTTGATCTGTTTTAACGTGCATTGAAGGGAGTAAAACAAACTCACTCGTAACTACATTTCTCCAACCTAAAGTTAAATAGTGATGTTTCTTAAAATTAAACGTTCTACTATCTTCGCTATAAGTTGCTGTTGGCTCATTTAAGTGAGTAACAGAATAACCAACATAAAATTCCTTCATTCTATAATACAAACCTAATCCTAAATCTGGTACAACATCATTTTCGCCTGACGCAGGAATTAGTGGATCATTGCCACCTGTTGTTCCGTCTGGAGCTAGCCATTCGCCTTCAACGCCAACATCAATAAAACCAATATTAAGACCAATTCCCAATTCCGATTTTTTAGACAATTTAGTTTGATAAGCATACGAAAAGCTTACACTTCTTGTATATTCGTTACCAACTTTATCGTTAAGTAAACTTACACCAGCACCACCGTGTAAAAAATACACAGGAGCTTCTACACTTACATGTTGAGTAGTTGGTGCACCCTTATCAAAGCCTTGCCATTGACTACGATGTATAGCCAAAGCATTAAATTGATCGTAAGACCCCGAGAAAGCAGGATTTACCGAATATATATTGAACATGTTTAGTGAAAACTGTGGGTCCTGCTGAGCTTTAGCTAAACCACTTAGTAACACAAAAAACAGTACTAAAATCTTTTTCATACAATGCATAATCTGTTCGTTGCACCTAAATTGAGAGGGCTAAAGATAGAAAAAAAATCAAAATCTCATTGATTTGAATCAACAACCTTTTACTACTCGTTAATAAACACATCATATAAGCAAATCTTATGCCAAGTTCTAAAATTTTAACTGACTAGAAAGCCTAGATGAAAGTTCTCCCTGAACGGCTTTATTATAGTCAGTTACAGAACATGGAAGCAATGCTATTTGACCACTATCTGACTCATTTAGATGCTCTACCCACCACCTTACAGACGAGTTACTTTTGTAAAATATTAGATCGGAAAAACCCGCACTTACATGGAATTTCTTGAAGTTATTAGAGTTTAAATCGGGGAAGTCGTCATTTCTCAAGTTTAAGCCCTCAATAAAGTACCAAATTGACTGTGCAAAAACCTTAGCACTTTGGTTATTTTTATCTAATCGTGGATTTAATTCAGAAAGAAGGACACTTTTTAATCCATTACTCATACCTGCATATCTCATGAGTTTGCATAACGTTTCTGCGGTTACTCCGTTAGGGGAAGAATGAATTGTTCCTGGAGCATCAGAAGATTTCACTACTGCCAAATCAATACTTAAATGATCTAAATCTCTTAAATACGGTTCCATCTCTGTAATATCAGCATTAAATTCGCCTAATCTTATTAAGTTAAAATCCATGCTTTTGAGTAAATCGACTTCTACCAAAGAGCATAAATAACTCTGATAAGCGAAGAGCGTATATTTTGATAATAATGAATTTGAAGAGGAGACTAAATTTGACAAAAAAGACCTTGAATGATAATTACCGCCATCTTGAAAATCTAAATAAGCATCTGCTGAAGCAAAACTTAAAGGCATCCCCAAACTACTATGCCCATTAAAAATAGGAGTCACTAAATCGTGACCACCACCAAATACCAACAGCATCTTATTTTCTTTTAAGAAATATTCTATAATTTCCTGAAGTATGAAGTAGGTATCTTCAATGCGATTACCTATTTTCAAATTCCCTAGATCTACTACTTTTAAAGACCAATCGCCTTTGTATAAGTCGTATAATTCTGAACGAATTTCATCGGGTGCAAAAGCACAGGATTCATTCTTTAAAGACAAACGACCTTCTTGAACTCCAATTACAACAAGATCATAAACACTTAGGTCGAGCTCAGTATCCTTTTGATAAAAATCAACAAAAGTGTGTAGCTTGTCATCATCGTGCTCTTTTATATCTAGACTAAAGCTCTCAAAGTAATCGGTTATTTTCATGGCTTAAAGATAAAAAAATTGAATGATGATGAAAATCAATCACCATTGGCTTTATAATTTTTCGTACATTTAAATTCAATAATAGAATTATACATATATCAGATTTAAAATTAAGCTTACATAATAGATACTAAAAAAAAATTACAATGAAATTAATACGAGCTATACTACTTATTTGTAGCATTTCGACTTATGCACAAAATCCCGAAAACTTATTAAACAGAAATATAAACCCAAGCTTACTCAGCAATTTCGATACTTTACTATTCTACACATCAATAAACATAATAGCTACCAGTTTTGGTTTACATGAGAGTGAAATCGGAACGGCATTCAAATTAAAAAAACATCAATTTCAAAGTTCCATCACGCAGTATGGCTACAAAAGCTTCAAGGAGTCTAAGCTTACAATTTCTAGCGTACAAAAATTAAGTAAATCAATAAACATTGGATTAGCACTCAACTACAACCATATATACATTAGCGATAGTCCAAACTACAATGCTATAAGTTTTGACTTAGGGCTGGGAATTAAAAGGGAACGTTTAGAGTTATATGTATTGCTACAGAACCCGTATAATTCATCCTATTTGGAAAACGATATTGAGAGTCGTTTTAGTCTAAACACAAGGTATTACTGGAACGAAAATTTATCATCAGAATTGAACGTTGTAGAATCTCTGCATACAGGGCTAAGCATAAATCATAGAATAACATACAATTACCTCAATACCCTACAATTAGCAATAATACAAGGAGTAAAACCATTTGAATACGGATTTATCCTTGGTTATAAAAAGAAAAAAATTAAGATTTTTAGTCAGTATTATAAATACAGTTTTACCCATTCTACAGGGTTCTTACTTATTTACACACTAGGCGATGCGTAAACTTACATCAATAATAGCTCTGATTTTAGCTTGCAGCTTATACACAAATATAGATGCACAAGATTTTAGTTCACAATTAAATTATATAGAAAGTATAGAGGAGGATTTAAACATTGAAGAACTAATAGATGTGTGGGAATATTACGCACAGAATAAGATAAACCTCAGCAAAAAGGAACAAATAGATTTACTAAGCAACCTATTGCTATTAAGTAGAAATGAAATAGAACTAATTACGATATTTTGTAAAAGCAGAACACTAAATTCAATTTATCAACTTCAAGTGCTAGACCTACAAATCAGTTCACTAAAACGAATTAAACCATTTATAACAAGTAGTTCTAAAGAAATTGAAAGTAAACAACAGCAAAAATCAACATTGTATTTAGGAATTCAATTTCAACACCCTAAAAAGGAAGGGATGTTAAACAACTCCTATATTGGAAGTGCGTATAAAAATCAAATCAGGTATAGAACATCGCTTAACAATAACTGGAAAATTGGTCTTAATATAGAAAAAGACATCGGCGAACCTCTTTGGTATAAAAAAAGTGGCTTAAACAATTTCGCATTTAACCTAATTTACAAAGGAGCCAAGAAACTAAAACAACTAAACATTGGAAAATATGATATTTCTATAGCAGAAGGTTTACTTTTTGGCACAAGCTATCGAATAAATAGCCCCTATTTTCTTTCTTATAATACAAGTACTATTGTAAAGTCTAGTTTGAGCCCTAAAGAGTATAACTACTTTGAAGGTGTAACAGTAAAATGGAAATTAAAAGAACTTACGCTTGATGTATTTTCGTCTATTAGAAAACCAAATGGAACAACAAGTTACGACAAAACAGGTTTATTTAGAACAGACTTAGAAATTAAAAAACACAAAAGACAATCAGAACAATTGATTGGAGTTCATATTTTAAAAGACCAAAAGCAAAACAGGTTTACTTGGGCTGGAATTCTCTATAAATCAGACTTACTCGAAAAGAGGATTAGTTTGCTACAAAGTTATTATTTTATGAAAAGTTACTATAATATTCAAATTTCAGCAGAATTGGCTAATCAAAATTTTAAAGTGTGGGCGGGTTTAATAAAACTAAATATTAGCATTGGAAAATCAAGTTTTATTACCATTCAATGTAGAAATAGAAATGCTAAAATGCTAAACGAATTTAATGCTGATTACAGTAGTTATAGCAATGGGTATGAAAAAGGAATTTACACTGCTTTCCAACATCAACTTAATCGTAATTGGAAGCTGAGGTTTGCTGTAGATTATTTTAAAGCTAACCAGCAACAAAAAACAAGTCCCCACTATCCCGAAGGAAACAAAATATTTAATGAACTATCGAGAACAACCGATGAGACTAGATTTGTGGTTCAATATCAATTCAAGCAAATTAAAGAAAGTAATAACATACAAAAATTCAGACTTTATTATCAGCAAGAAATGAGTCCACAATTTAGATGGAGTAGCAAAATCTATTGTATTTCGGAACAG
>CESE01036999.1_pt1 | contig 10871 bp, 7 predicted proteins | sample 350271 | NCBI WGS metagenome assembly CESE01 (sample SAMEA2621536, study PRJEB7988) | marine metagenome | isolation source: saline water (ENVO:00002010), including | reverse complement strand
GCTGTTGGCTTTAGAACTTATGAGGAATCCTTTAATCCAGTATTTTTTTTATATCTTTCTTATCTAGATTACTTCATAACCTCAGTTTTCTTAATTGAAATCTTTATAAGAATGGTTGCAGAAAAATCATTTTATGATTTCTTTAAATCGCCATGGAATATTTTTGATTTCTTAGTTGTAGTTATCAGTCTAATACCAATCGAGGCATTAAATTCAGTTCTTTTAGCAAGGCTAGTTAGAGTTTTCAGACTTTTAAGACTAGTAAGCTTTATTCCTCAATTCAGAGTTTTGATTGAATCTTTCATTACCGCAATTCCCCGAGTTAGTTATATTCTTCTATTTATGTTTGTAGAATTTTATATTTTTGCAGTCATTGGTAGTATATTATTTTCTGATATAAGTCCTCTTCATTGGGGAAATGTTGGCCTATCAATGCTAACTTTATTTCAAACTGCTACTTTAGAGGGCTGGCCCGACCTGATGTATCAATCTCTTGAAGTCCAAAAATATAGCTGGATTTTCTTTGTTATTTTTATTATTTTAAATTCTTTAGTCTTCATGAATATGATAATAGGAGTAATAATAGACGTAATAGTTAAAGAGAATGACAGCGAATCGCCTGAGAATATAGCCCTTTTAAAAGATATAAGCTCAAGGCTTGAAAAAATAGAAAGTAATCTAAATGGCAGAATTTAAAACATATTCTGATCACTCAATGTCTATGCTTATGGGCGATAGAGAGCCTATTCTAAAATCAATATTAAGGCAGTTATTTGAAGGAATATACTCAGAGATAAAAGATAAATGTATTTTAGAAGAGGTTGATAAAAAAGATATTAATGAATTCCTTAAGTGGCCAGATGACCATGATCTAAATGGAACTGCTCGTTATTTTATTTGGAATTTCTTTAGTCATAAAATAATAGAAAAGGTTGTCCATGCTAGAAAGTTTTCACTTAAAGATATTCACACCATAATTAATAAGCCCGGGTTCAAGAATCAATTAGAAGAAAAAAGAAGACTAGTTAGTCAGCTAGAGATTAAGAAAAAATTTAAATTTAGTATCAAGCAGATCAATGAAGTGGGTGTGATATCTGAGGAATTAATGAGAATTAGAAATTTAGCTGCTCACAATAATGGTTTAGAGAACTCTTCACAGGCACTAATTTTGATGTCAAATATTTCAAGACTCCTAAATATGATTCCTGACTCGATAAGGGAAGCTACAAATGGTTTTGGTAGCCTTGAGCAATTCGTGAGAGAGGATTTCTTAGATTCAATTCTTTTAGTAATCAGGCCTGATATCGAAGAGGCCGCTGAGGAGTCAAGATTACAGGCTGAAACCAAGGCTGAGGAAGACGGAGACCTCCTTAACGATGTTTTAATCAATAAACTAGATGATATGTCGAATGAGTTAAAGAATCTTAAGGAGATAAATACATCTTTATCTAAAAATAAAGATACTTTAGATAATATCCTGTCATTGGTTTATTCCCCAAGGCCATCTGTAGATAGGCAGTGGAGTTTTAATAATGAATCTAGAAAAGATGAAGAGCACCAAGAGATTGTATCGGCCAATAATGAAGAAGATCTTGAAATGGTGTCATTTGAAGAACCTGCTGAAACAGACTATCAGTCAGATAAGCTTTCTCGATCTGAGGCATATGATAATTTAATGAAACTAAGGGTTAAAATTAAAAAAGAAATGACCAGTGAATTTCCTGCCTTTAGAAATTGGCATAATCTTTTGATGTCAAATTTAGCTAATGCAATGATCGATAATAAATTAATATCAATTGAGTCACTAAAGAATGATGTGGCATTCCAGCATTATTATGATTCAAAGCAGATGTATGGAAAGTTACTTGCTAGATACAATGTAAATGATAAAAAGAAGGCAGCGGTAGAATATTTTGATATTCAGATAGAAAGATACTGGCAAAATATCGAGATTATATTAAAAGGTTATTTTGATGAATGATCTTGTTTTTTCTAAGTTAGCTTCGCAAAGCTCAGATCCTAATTCATTAGAAATAATAAAAAAGAAATCTTTTTCTGCTAATACACAAATAACTAATGAAGGAATAAATAAAGCTAAAGAGTTTGCTAACAACATGACTATCCTTCAAAAAGGTGAACATAGAGAGCATAGAACTGGTGGATCTTATTTTAGAAGCTCAAAAGAAATCTTCATAAATGCTTTTCAAGGAAAGCTCGCTGAAGTTGCTTTCCATGAATTTTTTAGAGATCAAGATTTTCAAATTAACGAGCCTGATTTTGAAACATACCCAAAGGGTCAATGGGATAGCTTTGATTTTTTAATAGACAATAAAAAAATTAATGTTAAGTCTACGAAGCATTTTGGAAATTTAATGTTACTAGAAGAGGGGGATTGGAATAACAACGCTGAATATATTCCAAATATTAGCTCAAATAATCATATCTATGATCTCTTCGTGCTTATAAGGATAGACTCTAAAACTAACAAATATGATATCCCTGGCTTTATAACAAGGTCTGACTTACTGCAAATTATTCAAAAAAAACATATTATTAAAAAAAATCAACTTTTAAATGGGAGAATACCGATGGATGCTAATAATTACTATGTGCAAGCTGGAGACTTGAGGGATATCAAATTTTTCAGGAACTATATATGAAAAAAACAAAAGTAATGATTAAAACCCCAGATGGAGAATTTGAAAATAACTTAATTTTCTTTGATAAGTCTGACAAACCAATGTTGAAGAAAATGTTTAACTGTTGGGTTGATCTGTGTGAATTATCAATAAAAGCAGGAGGCACAAGAACTATAAACCTCCCTGAGACACTCTCAGAAGCTATTTTTTCTATTGATATGAATGTCGGAAGGTGTGTTGAGGGCATATCTGGATCTAGCTCTAGCTTTGATCATTATGATCATAAAAATCATAAGAGGATTCAGCTAAAAGCCGCTAGTAGTTATGGACCTTCTTCATTTGGCCCAAGATCTGAATATGATGACATCTATTTTTTCTTTTTCAGAGAAATGGCTGATAGTAAGAAAAGAAGAGAAAGAGTCTTCGATGGCTCTTATGAAATTTATAAACTAGATACTAATCTTATTCCTGATATCATGGTAAATAGAAGCGAGACAGTAAAGGACCAGCAAAGAAAAGGTAAGAGACCTAGGTTTATAATACCAGAACAAATGATAAAGCCATTTAATCTAAAGCCCATAAAAAAAGGCAATATAGAGAAATGGTAGCCTATTTTATTGAAGCTTTTATTAATTCTGCTAATTTAGTTATCAAGGGAACACTTACCGAATTACCAGCTTGTTTGTATAGGTGAGAGTTAGCCATTTCTGGTAGAAATTTAAAGCTCTTAGGATACCCTTGAAAATTGAAACATTCCCTTGGTGTTAATTTACGCATCCCATCATCAGTTAGTATAAGTGGCACATTATGGCCCCCAGTACCCATATTTGCTGTGAGAGTAGGGCATAGATTACTTTTATTTTCTCTGACGTACTTTCTTCGCCACTGGTAAAGGGTATCTTGGGATTTCATTACTTTTCTTAGCTCTGAATACATATACTTATCCTGCCGATAATAAAAAATATCTTCAATTTCACCACTTTCTAGATAGTCCTTAATTGGGCTTGGACAATTTAGTTTTTTCGGTGGAAAATTTTTATCAAATCTTGAGCTCATAGTATCTTTTGGATTAGATTTCCAATTAGCCTCATCTTTAAATGCAATCATGAAAGTTCTTTCTCTGTTCTGTGGAAGTCTTGTGTAATCACATGTATTGAGAACTTTCCAAAAAAAAGAGTACCCATAATCTTCTTGAATAATATTTGCTACCCTGCTTAGAGTATTTCCATCATCATGACCGCTAAAGTTTTTGACATTCTCTAAAAATAAAACAGTTGGCTTCTTTTCCAACTCCTTAACAAGTCGCATAATTTCAAAAAAAAGATTACCTCTATGGTCATCAAAGCCTTTTCTATAGCCAGCCACCGAGAATGCTTGGCACGGGAAACCGCCAGCAATAACATCTACAGATTCAAGGTTTTTACCATTTAGTAGGTGAATATCCTCTTCATATAATTTGTGTTTATGATTATGTCTGTAGGTTGCACAAGCCTTAGGATCAATTTCATTTGCCCAGGCTATTTCATAACCAGCTTTTTGAAAACCAAGCTCAATACCACCAACACCAGAGAACAGTCCGCCAACTTTTAATTTCATTCCTTATTATAAATTAAGGAGTCAGAAAAAGCAGCAATAAATCTTAATCAGATATCTGAAAATTATTATTTATCGCTTCTTCTCTTAGTTCTTTTGCAACTTGATAATCTTCTAGGACAAGACGTCTCTGTATAGTTGGATTCGATAGTATTGAAAATTTGTCAAGAATTTTCATGCGATGACTTTCTCGATCTATGAATTGCTTCATAAACTCATAGATACTTCCCCATTCCTTATCAGATATATTAGTACAAAATTTCATTACATCAATTTCTGCATTAACTGAATTAAGCTGAGCATCTGCTCCTTCTCTTACTATGGCCTCCTTTTTTGTAATTAAATCATCCTTATTGATAAGCTTTAATTCATAAGGCATTTCCTTAAATTTATCCCATGCAATAATTTTTCTAGCAAACATTGATGGATTGGCATTGCCATCTCTAAAATTAATATCAAGTAGCTGTTCTCTAACTATTTTAGCTAAATCAAGTATTTGGTTAACTAGAGTGCTAGATAGCTTTTGGGATTCATAAATTCTTTTTAAGTCTAAAGCCCAGCCCAGTTTATCCAGATTATATATAAGAATAGCTATTGTATAAGCAGTGGTTTCAGCTTTTAGCCCAGTATTCTCTTTATACCATTCAGTTCTTAGTATAGCTCCGTCCGTAGCCTTAAATAATATAGCTTTAGCTACTAGGTTTTTAAAAAACATAATTCCAAAATTATTAGGATTTTCATCCCATTCTTTTATTAGTTTAGGACCAATTTTTGCTAGATTGCCTTGGGCTCCTAGCTTTACCTCCCATGGTTTCATTCGCCATGTATTTTCATACTTAGCCATATCCGTTTTTGTAAACATTTGATTCCTAGGGTTTTCTGCTGAAAATGCCCTAGCTTTAGAGGGAGTTCTATATGCTAAAATTTTTGTTTGATATTGTCCTCTAGCTCTCTCATAAAACCATTTTGTTGGAATTGCTACTAGTTCACTAGGAGGAGCCCAGACAGATCTACTTTGATGCTCTATTGCTCTATGTATAGGATGATTTGAGATTAAATCGGCTGCTTGTATAGCGTTCTGTGAATTGGCATATCTAGCAACATTTGCTTTTATTATCTCAGCATCATCATCTTTTTCTATAACTGTCAATTTCATTTGAACAAAAACTTTAGTTAGATCAATAGTTCTAAAATCTATACCTTGCTGCTTGCCTTTACTGAGAGGTGAAAAATATATAGCCGAAGTAGTCTGACCGCCATTAACTATTTGCATATTGTCTAGTTTCTTGATTAGAAGTCTTCCCGATCTATCTTCAAGTTCTATTTTAGATGCGGTAACGGTGAGCCCATTGTTATAAGCAAAGAAGTTTTCTGGGTTTTGCAATAACGTTGTTTTCATTCCTTGGTTAACCTTACCTCTAAATTGCAGGAAGGTTCTGACATTGCTTTCAAGGAGCCTTTGACCAAAATTATCATATAAATCTCGAAGAACTGTTCCTGGCATTACACAGATATAGGAGCTAATTTCAGATTCTGAGATATTAGCAGGTAAAGTAGAGAGCCCACCTTCTGGGCATAGCATCGAAAAATCTACATCACATGGCTCTGACTCTGCTCCAGAAAGGCTAAGATCTCTAATCCTTTTAAGATCCCATATTTCAAAAAATGTTTCTTTATCATGAATATTTTCAATTTTAAGCTTTCCAAGATTTACTCTTTCGCTTAATAGATGATCTGTTAGAATAATAACTCTAAATTTATGGGCAGCAGGTCTAAATCCTTCCTCACCGTCAATACCCTCATCGACAAGATATGATGCCATCTCATTAGCTAATTCTAGTGCTGAATCAGCGACATCAAGTGACTCTTTAAATTTAGAATCATTTATATTTAATATGAATTTCGATGCTTGTTTGCCTAATTTCTCTATATCACTTCGACTAATCGTTATTAGTTCCTCATTATTTGAGAATTGTGTTATCACTGCAGAAAGAATTCTTTCTGTTTTATTCCAATTCCATCCATCTATTTTTATCCCTTTTCGTGAATTAATAAATCGATCTTTTTGAATGTCATCATAAACACCCGCTTCGCTTAATAGCTCTGAAATATCATCAAAAAATATACTTTCTGCGACTTGCCCATCTATATCTGCAACAACTCTTGCTTGCTTTAAAAGGTTTTCTTTAAATTCAATAAGTTCTATGTTTACTTGCTCGGGCTTATCTTTATCTAAGATATTTTTATCTTCATCTTCTATGTCTGTCATATGTTAATTATTAAGGGTTGAGAATTTTATCTAAATTTAGCTCTATTAAGAAAGATTTTAAGCCTGATGGATTTAAGTCATATTTGACTGCAGAAATAGCTGATTTAGTATTTTTTCCAGTCAGCTTTGGAAAGTCATCATTAACATTATAAGTTTCTAATGCAATGAAATTAAATTTTGTCTCAAGCTGCTCTTCAGAAGCTTTTCCATAGAGTGAGCTTGTTTTGTTTAAGAGCTTCATTTTTGTATCATCATCATTCACTACTAAACTTTCTGCTATTTCATGCATATCCCTTAGAGATAGGGCTCCAGAATCGTTTGAATAGTTGATATGTAAATGCATCAGATATAAATTTTCAGTAATTTTGTGCAATTGATCTAAAGAAGATATTTTAATTGCATTGGCCTCTCCAGAAAGCGTAGTCTTAATCTCAAGCGCACTATTATTAAATGTAAAATCTTGTTTCTTTGCATCAGGCCCGATCCAAAATTTTATAGCATCTGAAATATCTATCGTTGGACTTAGAAGTTGGGTGAGGGTGTATAACTCTCCCCAAAAACCATACCATTCAGGCTTGGTCAAACCTTTTCTTGATGGTTTCAAGAAATCAGCCCAAGAAATAATTCTTGTTTTACATTCCTCTAAAAACTGATCTCCCTCTAGTGCAGAAGTTCTATAAGCTACATCTTTTGCAACAATTGCAAACTTATCTCTAAGAGTTGGCTCAGTCAAAGTGCAAATTAATCTTGTTTCCCCTGACAGGTCGCTATCTACAGAAATTTCCATGCCACTCAGATTAGGAAGTTTTTTAATATCATACTTTCCAGCTTCTCTCACAAATAATACCAGCCTTTTTGAATGATCCATTGAAACCCAGAATCTATCGTCCTTCTGATACAGGCGCTGCCCATTAGGATAGCTGGGAGATGTTATATTCTCCCAAGGATCGTCATTAAAAAAACTTTCTATATTTGGCATTTTTAGTCTTCCTTGTAATCTTCTTCCATATGAAAAGGCATAATCTGCTGTCTATAGATAAGATTAGTTTGATACGAAATTTTTGATGAATTATTTAATTCTCTCATTTCAAATGGTGAAAGTTCTGAGCTATTCTCCAGCACGGGAAAGGATACTGAAAGGCCAACAGTCGGTATATCAAAAGGTATCTCAACTGAAAGGTTTTCAGAAGTCCAGTCTTGACTTGAGTAGGGCTCTACCACGGCTAGAGTAAACATATATATTATAAGGGCAGGAAAGTCTCTTTCAGGAGACCTTATGAATGAAAAATTTTGCGCGTTACTCTTGCTCTCTATAATATTTCTATAAGAATTGTCTGAAATAAAGGCCTTTTCATCAGTTCCTGACCCTGCTTCTGCGGATGGAAAGAATAAAAGTCTTCCATCAGATTTATAGTTCCTTTTTTGCAAATTAATTTTATTTCCACAGAAATTATATTGATCTAACATGGTTAACTCTGGTTTATATTCAGACCACTTTAATTGCCTAACATTATCTTCTGAGATGCTTTTAACTAAAACTTTAAAATTAGGAAGATTGTTACTCTTCATTGTCCCAATATGATTTATTAAAGCTTTATCACCAAGATCATCTTCCTTTAAAGACATTGATTCAATAAATTCAATTACATCATCGTAAGGCACATCTTCAACTAGGAGTGAGCCATTTTTCTCAATAAATTTTGGAGTTTTATTTTCAGTAATTTTTTTATAAAAATTTTCAGTTAAGACTAAATTAGACTTATTAATTTCAGCATCATTAAAAAATCTATGCCTCCTTTGTCTTTGACCCCACATATCTATACTTATAATAGAGTTTTGAGCAGTATCCATTTTTGTTCTAGCTGTAACTATTAAGGAACCTTGATGGTCTCTTACTTTTAAGCCAAACTCTTTTGGAGTTTTTTCTTGAAGACTCATGATCTCAAGCTCTTCATATAGCTCATTTACTGCTTCTGCAATAAACGTATACCATTCATTTGATTCTATAGGTAAATATACTTTGCACAGAGCTTCATAATTTGGTCTATAGCCAAACCATCTACACATTTGCATTAAGGTGTCATAAGCTTTTGAATTTCTTGCAAAATAAGATACTGATAAGCCTTCTAAAGTTAGACCTCTTGATAGCTTATGTCCTCCTATAACGATTGCTGACAAGCCATCTGGATATAGTGAGTAATCTAATACCTGTTTTGATTGAGTATTTATTCCATAGACTTTTATCTTATGTATGGCCTTTCTAATATTCTTCAAAACATCATCAAAAGACTCATCTACATCAAATTTTGAATTAAATGTATTTAAAAAATCATTTACTAAAGAGTTCTTAAGTGCATCAATTGAGCTATAGCCAATAATATTATCAATTGAATTTTGTAATTCTTTTAAATAGTCTTCAATCATTGGTGTTAATTGCATCTGCAACGCATTTAAATGAGTAATATTAATCATCATAGTCTTATCGGCATTCTCCTGCCCTCTTGAATCTCTAAGGCTGCATGAAATAATAAAAGCTCTAATAGCATCTTTAAGACTAGGCGCTAATGGACCAACCATGGTTAGGGAATTATGCTTAACAGGAATCATTGCTTCATTATCTTCAATAATGACAACAGGACTTATTTTCTCATAATTTTGGTTTTCAAAATAAAAATTTTGACCTAAATAGGAGCTAGGAACCGGTACCCGAATCATAAAATCACTAGGAAAAAGATCATTTCCATACATCTCATCTTCAGTTTCAGGATCGATAAATATATTTGCAAATGGAGTTGCGGTGTAAGCAACATAGGTAGATCTATTGAATAAACCAATAATTTGTCTAATATATCTATTAGTTGCCGTTATATCATCTTTATGAGCTTTGGTATTAACTGATGCAAAATCTGCCTCATCATCAATTAGCAATAGAGGTAAGTCTAATTTTTTTCCATCTTCAGGATCAAGCATATGTTTTGTCTTAATCCATTCAAATAAGTTTTTCATGATCGACGTATTTTTTTTAACTGTAAAAATAATAGGAACACTAAGATTATCGAAGGTAATGCCAAGGTTATTTGCAGTATTTTTATTAAAATCACCAACGGTTGATGTAACAGTAGCAACATCTTGAGGTCTGTGTTTTCCAACACCAATCCTTCCTGGCTCTGCAGAATTAGCCTGAATTATGTGAGCAGACCTTCTTCCAATTACACCTTCATCAACTCTTTCTTGTGTTTGCTTTCTTAGGTCATTCATATGTCCACCAAGAAGTATAATTATTTTATACCCAGAATCCATTGCTTTATTTATAAGTCCAAGGTAATTCTGAGTTTTACCCGATTGAACATTGCCCATCACCAAACCCTTTCTTGCCCATTCGCCTTCAATTCTTGGATCACCTGAGTAATCTAAAATATTATTAATAATTTTTTCATTCTCGTTTATAACTTTCTCAGCTCTACCCTGATCATTCGCGAGATAATCTCTATAAGCATTCCAATAAGTCCAATCAATATCTGTTTTCGCATTATCCAGCCATCTTTTGACCAGAGGGTTGCCAAGAACCGTTCCTTTGTGACTTAAATCAATAGTAAATTGAGAGTGTATTGTAAATTTAATGTACTCTCTTTCCTCATCATTTAAGGGTTTAGGAAAAGAGGGCGCACATATATCAATGACTTGATCTATTTTATCTGGATCTATGGGTTGACTTACATCAATTGTCGCAGTTAAGAGACTTCTAATCCCTATTACATGATGCTTTAAGTGTTCCATTTATAAAGTTCCTTTATTTTATTGATTTGATCTTCTGTAAATTCAAGCTTTACCTCATCCTGTCTTATAGATTTCGGATCTGACGAAACCTTAGAGTGAATATGGTTAATTGGTAAATTAATTGCTAAATTTCTCAGATATTCTTTTAATCCTAGAATATTTTTTTTAGGAGTATCTTTAGCCACTTCAATTAATTCATTATTCTCAGTATTAATTTGGTATATAACCGTTTTCTCTCTTGTGTTTTCCATGATTTGCCAGTATTCATTAGCTTCTTCTTTCTTTCCTCTATAGGTATATGCCCGGGTTGATTTCTTAATAGGATCTTGAATAAGTTTTTTTAGTCTATTTTTCATTCTTAAGGGAAGCTGAAGTGATGATTTCTTAACATCTGTTGACCATTCCTCATCCAAGCCTGACGGAATATTAATTTCTATTCTCGCAAGCTTTCCAAGTTGATAAGTTCTCGACAGACCCATCCAACCTCCAGCAATAATTAATCTATTCTCTCTGTATATGTAGAGGCCCTGACCTTTATAAATTTCCTCCATTCCTCCAAATCCATCTATTTCAGATTGAGTTAGATTGCTATG
>CESE01026646.1_pt1 | contig 10906 bp, 5 predicted proteins | sample 350271 | NCBI WGS metagenome assembly CESE01 (sample SAMEA2621536, study PRJEB7988) | marine metagenome | isolation source: saline water (ENVO:00002010), including | reverse complement strand
AGTATCGCCACTTAAAAGCACTACTCCATTAATACGAGATAAATGCAATCTACGCATCAATTCTTCGTGTTCTTCTGTATAATCTACAAAAGGCTCTTCATCTTCACCATCAGAAAGAACACTATTTCCAGAAACAATAAACTTGAACGCTGCATCAGAACCCATGATTTCGTTTATGAAACGATTCATTTGATTGTCTCCTAATAACTGAGGTTCTTCAGTGTTTAAAGTTGTTTTAAACATACGATTATCCAACATAAAAATCTCTACGTCTTGGTAATCGTAACGTTTGTAAACACCCGCATCTCTAAAAGAGTAATTGTACACTTTTTTAGGTGCATTAGGCCAGAAAAGATTAAATGCCATAAGCGAAGAATCTTTAAGTGCAAAACGAGTATCAGAAGTATTTAAACCAAAATCCATTTTATCCCAAACAGCTATGTGAGGCATCAACTTCATAAAGTCGTTTACTTTTTCACGTTTTCTTACCGACTTGTACTTAGCAAGCATTTTACGGAAAGAATTAGCTTCTTTATCGTTAAAATAGACATTGTTACCCATCCACACCATCAAATCAGATTCTACATCAGACATCACATCTAAAATAGCATCTCCATCGTCGTCTGCATCGTTAAGGTTTAAACTGTGTCCTAATAAGAAATAGGTATCCGCTAAATAATTACGAGGCGTATAAATATCCATCTCTTCTTCTACCAAAACAGAATCTAAATATACAGCTACATTGTATTCTGCATCTGGAATTAATTCTTCTAAAGTAAGAACAACAGGAATCTCATCGCCATTATTATAGTCAGAAACATTAAAATCGAACCAACGAGAGTTATTATAACTCTTTGGATCTTTTAAGTCAAAAACCAATTCTTGGTTTCTATCCTCGTCAAAGTTTTCCAATTTAATGGTTATCGTCTCCGTTTCCTTCGATACTAGCAACCACATTTGTGCATGATAATCGTCGATGTAAGAAAGCATTGGACCTGCAATCAATTTGGAACTCTCTTCATCTACTACTTTCTTTTGAGCGAAAGATGGATTTGCAGCGAGTAATAAAGCCGTAGCTAATAGTAAATTTCTAATCATTATTCTTCTAGATTTTGAACTAACAAAGCGTAAATATATACAAATTGTTGCTATATGAAGGCTACAAACGCAAAGAGGATTATTTTTAATTTTAAACACCTTTGTTTCTGTTGTTATAAAAGCTCTTTACTAACAATAAGCCCGCCATAATAAACAATTATAGAAGACGGCAATATTATTAATGTAAAACTAAATGCTCCACTGCGAATTTGTATTTTCGCAAAGCACAAAGTATATTCCATGACAACTCGAAATCCTTGTTTCATTCCGTTTAAAAAATCGATAGCTTCCCTAAAGCTACCGACTAAATTTACCTTTCCTTTTTATTATAAACCAGACGAGTTAGGTGAAATTGCTTGTCAAGAGCTACAAGAATATTTAAGTGGCGATTTAGACTGGAAACACAATTTTGGTATTGCAAAAGAAGAGTCCTTAGCAATTGGTAAAATGTTTGGGGTTTTAGTGGTGGAAAATGAAGCCAAAGAAATAGGTTATATAACCGCTTTTTCGGGTAAAATGGCTGGTGTAAATACACTCGGTAATTTTGTACCTCCTATTTATGATATGTTAACAAATGATGGCTTTTTCTTAAAAGGACAAGCGGAATTGACTGAGATTAACAAAAGAGTACGAGATTTGAATGCTTGTGAGAACATTAAAGTTGCTGAGGAAGAAGTAATAAATGAAACTAATTTATATAAGTCTGAAGTAAAAGAACTGAGAGCTAAAATGGTAGTTGATAAGATACTTCGGAAACAAAAACGTACTGAAGCAAAAGATTTAAGTCCTGATAAATACGAGCAAATAAACGAACAACTTAATAAGGATAGCATAGTTCAGAAAAATAAACTTAAATATTTACACCGTTTTTGGGAAGAAAGAATTGAAAAATCAAAACAGAAAGAAAAAGACCTAACTGCTGAAAGAACACATTTAAAAGAAAAAAGAAAAAGCTTATCGGCCATCTTACAAAAAGGTTTGTTTGATGAATATCATTTTTTAAATGCTGATGGCAAAAAAAGAAGCTTACTTTCTATTTTTAAAGATACGCCACAAGGAATTCCTCCTGCAGCAGCTGGAGAATGTGCAGCACCAAAACTATTACAGTTTGCCTTTTTAAACAATCTAAAACCTATAGCTCTCGCTGAGTTTTGGTGGGGAGAATCGCCTAAATCGGCTATAAGAAAACACAAACACTACTACGCTGCCTGTCAAGGAAAGTGCTATCCTATTTTAACCCATATGTTACAAGGATTAGAAGTAGATGAGAATCCACTTTTGATAAATCCTGCCGAAGGAAAAACAATCGAAATTGTTTACGAAGATGAGCATTTAGCTATAATAAACAAACCAAATGAGTTTTTATCAGTTCCTGGGAAAACAATAAAAGATTGTGTATTTAGTAGAATGAAAACAAAATACCCAAATGCTACAGGACCTTTAATAGTTCACCGACTAGATATGTCAACTTCTGGAATTATGCTTATCGCTAAAACCAAAGAAGCCCACGATAATTTACAACAGCAGTTTATTAAAAGATCCATTCGTAAACGTTATGTAGCTCTTTTAGATGGAATCGTTAAAGAACCCATAGGAATTATTGACCTTCCATTACGAGTGGACTTAGACGATAGACCCAGACAATTGGTTTGTTACGAACATGGTAAATCTGCTAGAACAAAATATGAAATTCTTAAAATTGAGAAAGGTAAAACTAGAATTCACTTCTACCCTATTACAGGTAGAACTCATCAATTGAGGGTTCACGCTTCCCATTTTAAAGGACTAAATACCGCAATTTTAGGAGATGACCTGTATGGTTCAAAAAGCAATAGGCTTCATTTACATGCTGAATTTATTGAGTTTATGCATCCTATAACGAATGACTTGGTTAAGTTTTCTGTGGAGGCTGGGTTTTAGGTGTTATAGAAGTGGATAAAAGGAATATTCTTTTGATTAGTGATATTTATACATTTAGCTTCATTTATAGTTAGAGCAATCAACTTCACTATCAAAATAAACTTTAATATTCTTTAGGTTAATAAAGGAATATAACATCACCTAACACTGACCTATTAAGACACCCTTTTTATGATAAAAAAAGGTGTCATATTTAACTCCATCAATATAATATTCAATGTAATATACTTACATTTTCATTCACTTATTCCTATCCGTTAAATCCTAAATGGTATTCAGAGGGATTGAAATTCCTCCCCGGTATGACAGAACCAAACGGGGAGTAAAAGTAATCAACCCCTTTTACTCATCAACTCTAATAATTTCTAGATCTTCGTACTTAATAATTTGTACGGCTTGATTTCTAGAACCGTTGTCTTCGTTACGCTTATAGTTGAAATTGAAGTTTAAGTTTAGTAAATCCTTAGGCTCTAAGAATAACTCTGAAGAAATACCTCCGTAGTGCATTAATTGAGATAGGAAATAGAAGGTTACATCGAAGCCTGAAAAAGAAAAGCGTGGACTTGGATCTGAACCTGTTGCCTCTTGGTAATTCTCAACAAAATACTTTGTTAAAGTATCATTATACGACAATACACCACTGTTAGGCATATGTACATTAAGATTCATTAAATACTCGTAGTCTAGGTCTTTAAACGAATACCATTCTGGCATTCCAAAAATAACAATACTAGTATCTCTAGCAGCATTTAATTTGGTTAATAAATCGGTTACGAAATCTTTTTCTGTAGAAGGAACTAAAATTACATTCGTCTCAGCCAAAGTATCAAGCTCATGGTAAATAGAATCTATTACAGCTTTGTTTTTATTTAACAGTATTTCTCTATAGTTAGGTAAAGAATCTAAGTCTAATGCAGACAACATCCATTCTTTGTACTTTATATCGTCGGTAGAATCTCTACGAACCACTATAATATTTTTGTCGGCGTAGTTAGCAGCAATATATTCTGACATATACGAAACTTGACGTTTTTGTGTAGGAATTACCTGAAATGCATTTGCAATATTTTCCAATAAATTTCCGTTGGTAGATAATGGAGCAACCGTTGGAACACCTCTTCTACTTAATATTTCTGCAGCAATTTTATAGTTCTTCGAATAAAAAGGACCAATTACTAAGTCCATATCATCGAATTCTTTTTGTGCCACTATGTCGTATGTTTCTTGTGTATCGTTTTTAGTATCGTAAACGTGAACATTAATAGACATTCCAGCTTTATTTAAACTGTCTATGGCAATTTTAGCACCTGAATAAAAATCTAATGCAAAAAGTGTTTTCTTATAAATTTCGTCTTCTTTACTAAGGTCTTGAAGTGCTTCTATTTTATCGTTTTTATCTAAATAAAGTGGCAACATAAAGGCTACATCATAAGTATCCTTTTTCTTAAACTTATTTTTTCTTTCTTTTAATTCTTCAAAAAAGTCTTTTTCCTTTTCTTCTTCAATAAATTCGATTTCTTCGCTTACATCAATTTCATCAAACTGAGGTATTTTTATACGCATTCCAGAACGGAAACCCTCCGACAAAATAGGATTGAACTCTAAAAGCACCTCTTCAGAGATTCCAAATTTATTTTTAATAGAATAAAAAGATTCTAAGGGTCGTACATCGTGCATAAAATAAACAACAGTATCTATAGATTCATGAATAATAGGAATCACAATATTCATCCCTCTTCGCAGACCTCTCTTCGCTCTAGGGTTTGCTTTTACAATCTCGCTAATAGAAATACCGTATTGCTTTGAAACACTATACAGTGTTTCTCCTCTTTTAACATCGTGCGTTTCTTGAGCCTGAGTAACAAGTGTACAAGCCAAACAAAGTATAAGGGTAACAACAAACTTTTTAAACATATCGTTTTTTATATAGACAGACAAAAATAGACAAATTAAGCTATGAGAAAAATATGTGAAACTTAATTCTACTTATTAACCTTTATAAATAAAAAATGCCGTCTGTATAAGACGGCATTTAAAATATTATGGTCAACTATTATTTAACAACAGTCATTTGTTTTGTAATTTTTTCTTTTCCACTTTGCATTTTGTAGAAATATACACCTGGCTGAATTGAAGCTGACTTCATAGCAACTTTGTGCGAACCAGACTCAAATTTAGCATCTGCTAAAACCATTACTTCTTGTCCTAAGTTATTGTGTAAACTCAATCTTACATTTGAAGTACTTGGTAAGTAAAAGCTAATTTCAGTAAAATCAGAAACTGGGTTAGGTACGTTTTGGAAAAGCTCCATGTCTTGAACCAACATCGCATTTACAGTAATACTAGAAATTACAGTTAATCCATCTTTAAAGTAGTTACTAGAACCTCTTTCAAATGAATTCATATTTAAAGAAACCATTTCGTTAGAAGATTTCTTCCACCATTTTAAACTAAAAACCTCTCCTTTAGAAAGACCTTCTTTTTCTGTAGTATATTCATCATCTCCCCAGAGAGCTAAACCAGTGTGATGACCAATATAAACAATACTAGAAACCATGTTACCGTCTACATCGTAAGCAGCAATTTCATCACCTATTTCTGGTGATAAACTACCCCATGCAGTATCCAATAATAAAACAGTATGATTAGACCCTGTATTTACTGGGCGAGCAAAACGTTTTGTATCGTGTGCTTTTTCAGAATCTTGTGCTTTTATTTGTGCTTGAGAGTTTGTTGTAAATAAACACATTGCACAAACCATAGCGGCTCCTCTGAATATACTTGATTTTTTCATCTTAATTGTCTTTAGTAATTATGGTTCTACGAATTTAATAAAAATTATACAATCACTTGTTATAAATTAGTGAAAATTTAAAATCTATACTTTGCTCCTAAATTTAACCTTCGTCCAATAAGTAGCTCTTGTTGCAAGAAACCAAAACTGTTATTTAGTAAATTCATTCCTTCAATATAAAATCCAATTTGTTTGTTATATGCAAAATTTACTTTGCAATTTAGATCTATCATTGGATCGACTTTATAAGAAGAAAGATTAACATCATCAACTAAATACTCTCTAGCTCCAGTATAAAGAAGAGAACTAGTCATAAACCATTGATCGTTGTAATGGTAATCGCCATATAAACCGACTTCCAATTCTGGAACATGAGATAAATATTTATCAAAAGATTTGTACTCCCCCTTTAACCAAACATGAAATTTATCGGTCCATTTTGCATCTATTTGAGCATTTAATTTAACCATATTTACAGTTGTAAATTTTGGTATGAAGCGAGGTTCATAAGGTGCAAAATAATTTGTGGATTCTATAAAATGCATAAAACCATCTTGCGTATTTGCTTCGAGACTTACTTGATAACTTACACCTCTAAATAGGCTTCCATTAATACCTACACGGGCAAAATACTTCGTATTGCTCGGCAATAAATCTTCTGTTATTACAGACGATTCGTACGTATATGGATTAGCTCCATAAACATTTTGTAAGCTATACAAATGTCTGTCCCCTCCTACTTCAGCATAAGTAAAAAGCCCTTTATTAATCAATTCGTATTGAGCTCTAATTTCAGGGAATATTTTAATATTATCAACCAATAAGTCTGTATTTAAACCTACTTTAACTATAACTCGTTTGGTGTTTCGGCTAGTCGATAAATTAGATTTCCAATGCAATGTATTTACATCATTAGATTGTAAAAAAGAAAAATCATTATTAAAATCCCAGTTTCTTATTTTATTAAGATGACCAGATTGAAACGTAGCAGCAGAAATTTGGTATTCGTTAAATTCTGTATTTCTAAAGAACACGTTTGAAGAAATATGTAATTCTTTTGGGATAAGTGCAGATATAGTGTCGGTAAATAGAAAAGCTGCATCATAATCTATGTTAGAATTTCTATAAGGAGTTTCGTCTAAATCGAATCTAAATTCATCCTTAAAAAGCAAATTAGACTGCAGAACAAAAGCATTAAACACACGTTTATAAGCTCCACCAAAGTTCAAATTACTAAACTTATTTTGACTATTGTCTTCTTCAGAAAAAGCTCCGTTGTAATTTAAATATGCTTGGTAAATACTTTTGGTGCTTTTGCCATTACTCAAATCCAGAGCTAAATGTGGATTTAAATAAGTCCCCAAACCGAGTTCAATATGCTTAGAATAAAAATATTCAAAAGGAGATCTACTTAATACTCTAGCCCTTAACGAATCTAGGTTTTGCGAAACTCTAAACTCCTCAAATCGTATTAAATACTTTAAATTTTGAGAAACTTTAGTGGTGTCAATAAACAAAGGTTGAGACTTAATTTTATGAGCCTGCATTATTTTTGGCCTAAAATCTTTTACAACGTCTATAATTTCGTTGTTTAAATTTTCTTGGGCTTTTATACCAAAAACGGAAAAACAAGCTAATGCAAATACAATATACTTTTTCATAGCTTTATTCTTCTGTAGTTTTAAGTGAGTCGGTTTTAGGTAAAGACTCTAGTACTGGACTAGAATCTAATTGAAGACTCAAATTTTGCTCTATATTTTCTTTAGCCATAATTTCAGCTTTTAAAGCCTTAGCCTCTTTTAATACTGCCTCGTCTTTAATATTAAGCAGTAATTGATCTAATGTATGTGTAGCTTGAAAAACATCTTCTTCTACCCAATAATTATGAGCCAAGACAATGAAGGACTTCCCAAGCCATTTTTTGTATAATGGTAGTAAACGCGATTGTTCGAAAATAATTCCTTTCGAAGTTTCGTAGTCTCCATTATAAAAAGCCAAATAGGCTAAGTGGTACATCGCTTCAGCTTTTAGTTCTCCTTGACATTCAGCTTCTACAATTAAATATTTTTCGGCGGCTAAAGTTCTATCTAAATTAGCAAAAGCAGCACGAGCAATAAAAGTATTGAGTTCTAAAAGCAGGCTTTCATCTACCCTACCAGAATTTAAAACCAATTGAGCTTGTTCTATAGCTTTTTCGTATTCGCCCAACTTAATGTAACAATCCATTAAACCTTGTTTGGCAAACAATTGCTGCTCTACCGTTTCTGCAATTAAATCGAGTTTTTCGAAATTTGCTAAGGCTTTACCAAACTGTTGCTTCGATTGGTACAAAATTGCTGTTTGCTTAATTGAAGAATGAGAATACTTATTGGAATTGTAAGAATTCACTATTTCGTAAGAAGCCAAGGCTTTATCTATACTGTCTATTTCAACTGCAGATTTTGCATAATAATAGTGAGCAGATAATTTAAAATTTCCATCTGGATAGTTTTCTAAATAGGATTGAAAACCACTAAAAGACTTCGCATAAAAGCCTTTTAAATATTGTAATTCGGCAGATTCGTAAGAAGTAGAGTCTAATGCTGATGTGCTAACATTTACAAAACTTAGTGTTTCTAACCAGCTTACATAAGGAGTAACATCACCCAAATCTACATATAAACTCCGCACATTATTTATGGCTTCTCTGGCGGTACTTGTAGCAGGATAATCTGCAACTAAACGTTTAAATTCTGCAATACTTTCCTCGTACTGCTCATTATTGTATAAAACAAGTCCAACTTTCATTCTAGCATCCGTTATAAAAACACTTGTTGGATAAAGCTCCTCTATAGCTTTAAAACTCTTTACAGCTGCATCAGGATTATTTAATTTTATAGAGGATTCACCAATTCTGTACAAGGCATCATCTTTATAAGTAGAAGAAGCATATTGTGTAGAAAAGTCCTTTAAATGTTCAACCACTTTTTCGTGTTTATCCATTTGATGATATGCTAAAGCAATTTGATAGGCTGCATAATCGGAATCTACGCCCCAAAGTTCTATTGCTTTATTGTAATTATGAATTGCTCTGGTATAGTCTTTCAACATATAATGTGCATCTCCCATTCTCGAAAAGGCATCGTGCAAACGAGTATCTTTACTAGCTACATTTGCAGTAAAAGTTTCGAAGGCTTTTAGTGATTTATTAAAATTCCAAAGTTTAAAATTTGCGTAAGCTATATGATATGAAGCTGACTTAAACTCTGGCATCGAACTAGCTAAAGCAGAATTTTGAAATTCTTTATAGGCTCCGATACTCTCCTTAAAGTTCTCTAATCTATAAAAAGACTCCCCTTTCCAGTAGCTGGCTAATGCTTCGTAATTATTGTTATGTGTATAAAGTAACGATTTGTTAAAATGACTGATAGCATTGGTGTAATTTCGATCGTTAAATAGTTGTACAGCTCTGTAATAAGACACTTCCTGGTAAGCTTGTTGCAACCTAATATTCTCTAGCCCACTAGTCTCCATAGACTTTATGGCTCTCGAATAATCTTTATGTGTTAAAAAGGCATTTATCAAATACGAATAAGCTTCATCTAAATATTCCGACTCTGGAAAGTCGTTTATAAAATCCTGAAGAATCATGGTAGGATCGGCATAAGGATAGCCTAATTCGTAACATAATTTTGCAAAATTGAAATTAGCATGTTCTGTAATAGCATTATTAAATGTGAAGTTTGAAGCGGATTCAAAAGCATTTTGTGCCGATTTTTTATCGCCTAACTCCAAGTAGCAATCTGCCAAATAGTAATAAGTGTTTTGAGCTAAACTATCCTCTGCTTCTACAATTTTATTAAATGCGGCACTTGCCAACGAAAACTCATCTGATCGGTAATAAGATTGGCCTAATATATAGTAGCCTAAATCGTCTAAATTATTTTTTTCAGCTAAAAACTTATCGTTTAAAAAGTAAATAGCCTTTTTATAATCTTTAGTATGATAATAAGCCTCTGCAATAAGTTTATACATTTCTGCAGTAGCAGTTGTAATTGAATCTACATAAGGAAGGCAAAAAATTAAGAGTAAGTTGTATTCCTTTTGCTGATGATATATTTGTGCAATATAAAGCGGGATTTCATCTACAAACAAATCCATTTTTAACAAGTCTTCGAAATGTCTTTTAGCTGTTGCTAAATTTCCTTCAGCGTAAGCTATATAGCCAAAATAGTATTTAGATTTGTTTTGATACTCATTCTTATTAGACAATAGATCGTGAAAAATTGAGGCAGCCTTTTTTAATTCCTCTTCTGCCAATAAACTATAAGCATATTGAAATTTATAGTTTGCTCGGTACTTAATACGTATTTGAGAAATATCAATAAGTTCGTAATAATAAAGAGCTTCTTTATAGGCTCGTTTACTAAAATACAAATCTGCCAAAGACCTACATGCTTCGTAAAACAATGTACTATTGGGATAATCTGTCATAAAACTCTTTAGCAAAAACACTGCGTCGTTATTGTACAAATGAACAGCACATAGTGCCTTATAATAATCTGTGTTAATTGCCAACAGACTATTTTCATCTTCTATAAGCTCATCTAAATTCACAAAAGCTTGGTAAGCCATTGCGTAAGATGCTGACTTATATTGCTGCAAAGCAGCCTGATAGCTCACCATTATAGGGTCGCCTGAGCTTTGCTGTGCGAGCGTCTTTGAACTAGTGAAAAAAGTTAAAGACAATACAATTAATATAATTCTCATTTTTGCTTGTTTAATCCTTAAAAATAGAAAACTAATGGCTTGTGCGAACAAAAAACACACGAACTTATGAACCATTATTAGTTAATTGATTTAAGAAGTTACTTCAATAACTAAATTGAATATTTATGAAACTATAATTTGCTTAAATTATTATGTTTAGCCCTTACGATGCAGGTCAAAAATAGTTGTGATTTCTTTTTCTTTAATGAAAATAAAGCTGGGTCGGTAACTAGATTAAAGGGAAATAGCTAGAACTTAGAATGGAATGAACTTTTGACATTAATACTATTTTGACAATTATTTCAAACTTAAAAACTATTTTAAACCTTATCGCTGTTTTTTTTT
>CESE01041215.1_pt1 | contig 10945 bp, 10 predicted proteins | sample 350271 | NCBI WGS metagenome assembly CESE01 (sample SAMEA2621536, study PRJEB7988) | marine metagenome | isolation source: saline water (ENVO:00002010), including | reverse complement strand
ATTTAATGCAGGGAAATCACGCATAACAGAGTAATCATCTATACTTGCTAAATTTATTTTTTGTACTTTAATTTTTGACGGTAAGAAGTTTAAATCTGATAATGTTGGGAAATCAAAATTTATTTTCGCTAAATTAGTGAAGTTGGCTTTAGGTAATATACATATAGGATTAGCAGTAAAATGCTTAAGCCACTTATTTTTAAAAGGAGTAAAAACAGTGTAAGGTAAATTGTTTTCTTTTAGAACTTCTCCTGGCTTAAAAACTACATGATCAGTAAAAGAATTAAATTTTACATTCTTCTGCTCGAGCTTAGATGATAAAACCTTGTCTCTTTCCAAACCATAAGGCTCATAATCTTCATTTACATAAACATCTTGTATATCATACTCACTTAAAATGTCCTCCCAAACCTGAGTAACAGAACTTTTAAAAACTCTCAAGGAGCTATCATAGTTGTTTAATAAACTATTAACCTTCTTTAAACTATCATAAATAAAATTTACTCTTGCATCATCTACTTCTAAGTCATTTAATATATCTTCATCAAAAATAAAAATAGGTACAACAGGAAAACCTGACTTCAGAGCGTTTGATAAAGCTGTATTATCTTTAAGTCTGAGGTCTCGCCTAAACCAGAATATCGATACTTTGATTTTCATACTTGACGTTTAATGTTTACACACCAAAGTTAAACAAAGTTACTTAAACTTTAATGTAAATAGTAAAAATACTTTAAATATTAAATGAAAATTTCTATTAAATTTGCACGATTTAAAAAGACTATTCTCACAGAATTTAAGCTTATTTTACTAATCATTAATGTCTATAATTCAAAGGGATAAGGGGTGATAACTGTATAAATTACTTCGATAACGTCATTAAATAATAGCATTTACTTTAAGTTTGTAAAAGTAAATGTCTATTATTTAAAATATAAATTAACAATAATTTTACTTTAAATAATTTTGAAGTTCAGTAATTTTGTTGGGCATTTTAAAAATTCCTCCATAGTAGGATGTTACAGTAATAGATGAGTCATCTTTCACCCCACGAGAAGAAACACACAAATGTTTTGCGTTAATAATAACTGCAATATCTTCAGTTTCTAAAATTGCCTTTAAATCAATTGCTATTTGATTTGTTAATCGCTCTTGAACTTGTGGTCTTTTCGCATAATATTGCACAATTCTATTGAGTTTAGACAGACCAATAACTTTACCTGAAGAAACGTAAGCTATATGAGCTTCACCAGTGAATGGAACAAAATGATGTTCGCAATTAGAATAGAACGTAATGTTCTTTTCTACTAGCATCTGGTTGTACTGATATTTATTTTCAAATAGTGAAATCTTAGGTTTATTAATAGGATTAAGTCCCGAGAAAATTTCATCAATATACATTTTAGCAACTCTTTTTGGAGTGTCCATTAATGAATCGTCTGTAAGGTCCAGCCCCATTACCAACATTATCTGTTTAAATAATTCAGAAATTTTTTCTTTCTTCTCTAAGTCAGATAATAGAAATGCATCACTTTTCATAGGCGTTTCAATGCCGGTGTACATATGATCGTCACCTATATCATCAATCGAATAATCACTGATAATTGGACTACTAATAATTTCTAAATTTTCTGTTTTCAATTTCATCTTTTTACTTTGTAAGAGTCTGTTTAGTTAAAAATGTAATTTGTAAAATGTTTAAAGTATATTTTGTTTCCACCTTTATAATAACTCCTTAAGTAGACCTAAATAATTGTTCAAGTATTAAGTGTAATTATTAAACAAAAATAATGTATTAATTTAGACTTTATCTATTTAGCAGTTGTAGATTTACAAAAAAAAATAACTGTACAACAAAACAATCTGCTTAAAAAAAAATATGTCAAAATTACCTAAGGAACATAGATTTATAGACCTTTCTGATTACGGAAGACCTGTTGCTCGACTTATAGCTAATTCACTTAAAGATACTTCATATACACCTATTGATGTTACAATATGGTTTATTATTTCAGGTTTAATAGCTATAGTTTCTATTTTACTCGGATATTATTGGGTTGCTGCTTTTTTTCTCATACTTAAATCAGTATTAGATGCGGCAGATGGAGAGCTAGCTAGAGTAAAAAAAACACCCTCGCATACAGGAAGATATCTAGATTCTATTGCAGATATAATTCTAAATTTCTTTATTTTATCATCAATTTGGTACGTTACGGAAGTTAGCTTTATATTTAGCCTTTTTGCATTTATAGGAATACAACTCCAAGGAACTTTATATAATTATTACTATGTAATTTTGAGAAATAAGTTAAATGGTGATACTACAAGTAGGATTTTCGAATATAATTCGCCAATAGCTTTGAAAGGAGAAAAACAAGAAAACGTAAATATTCTATTTGGAATCTATAAAGCACTTTATGGCTTGTTTGATAAATTAATTTACAGAATGGATTCAAAAGCTCCTAATGCTAAACCATTTCCAAAAATACTAATGACAGCTTTATCAACATTTGGTTTAGGCTTTCAATTATTAATAATAAGTTTGATGTTAGTTTTTGGATTTAAAGAGTATATCGTTTACTTTTTCATCTGGTATACACTAATGGTTTTTATTTTTATTAGTATTAGAAAGCTCCTGTAATTACATCATTATCTTACATGTTTTACAATTATTCGTTTATTCATAATCAATTATATTAGTCGTAAGGGTATTCAACAAAATTCCTTGGCGTTTCATAAAGCTTTATTTTCAATTCGAGACTTTCATCTAACTCTGGCCTTAGAGTGTTATATATAACAATTGCAATATGTTCTGCCGTTGGATTTAAATTTTCAAATTCTTTTACATCCAAGTTTAGGTTTTTATGATCAAACCTGTCTAATACTTTATTCTTAATAAGATCAGAAAGAATTTTTGTATCAATGACATAACCAGTATCAATACTGCAGATACCAATAACCTTAACCTCTAACTCATAGTTGTGTCCATGATAATTGGGGTTATTACATTTACCAAAAACCTTACGATTTTTTTCATCACTCCAATTGTTATTATGTAATCTGTGTGCGGCATTAAAATGTTCGCAACGAATAATGGCTGTTTTCTTCATAATTAGTTACAATTTTGGTAATTTAGAAATTAACTTTTAGGTTATTTATCTATACTTATGTTAATGATTAAAGTTAATAGATTAAACAATATTTAGGCTCATAGACTAAATGAAATAATTCTTTTTAATTTCTGTTTACATCTAATAATATAATAGAGCTCAAACTAGCTAATAAGATACTAATTTAAATTCATATTTAGAAACGTTTAATCTCTAACTTCTTCTAGCACTTTATTAAAGTTATTATAATTGCAATTAAATCCTTGTTCCTTTAATTTGTTAACAGAAATATTTATATCAGTATATATAATTTTACTTCTTTCTCCTAGAATTAATTTAACAAAATAAATAGGTATTTTAATGATAATAGAATTTGGAAATAATTTTTTCTTAATTAATTTTATAAGATTTATTTGGCTCATAGTTTCATCAGATGCAATATTATAAGGACCACTATAGTTTTTATCCTTTATGCTTTTTTCTATAAATCTAACTAGATCATCAATATGTATCCAATGTATTTTCCTTTTACTATTCCCTAAAACTAGACCAATCCCATATTTCATAGACTGTAAATTGGATTTTAAGAAACCTGAGTTATTACTAAATATTAAGGAAATTCTCATTTGAACTACTCGGCTACCAAGTAATTTAAATTTATTAGCAGCAATTTCCCAATCACAAGTCATTTCAGATAGCCAACCTTTTCCATTCAAGCTAGTTTCATTATTATTTAAACTTGAATATTCATCGTAAATACCTATTGCTGATGCACTAATAAACGTTTCTATTTTAACATTTAATGACTTACATTTATCAAATATCATATTTGCTGATTTTATACGACTATCATAAATGATTTTCTTATTCTTTTTTGTCCATTTATTTAGTATTGAATTACCAGCTAAGTGTATAATATGGTTACATCCTATTAATGAATCTTTATCTATATATTCTTTTTCAATATCCCAATAGTAATAGCCTGAATTAATAGCTAATAACTTGTTAGTCGTTAGATATCTTACTGTGTAATCTTTAGAAATTTTCTTACCTAAAGACTTTGCGAGATTACCACTGGCGCCAGTAATTAAGACAACATTCTTCATATTCGTATGTTTTTTTTAGTAAAATAAATAACCTTGATAAAATGTTGTGTTAATAGTGTTTTATTCTTTTTATTTTTAAATTTTCTAAATCGTTAATAACAAAATGTTTTGTTATTAACCAACCAGTAAGGATAACATTCACAATAAAAAAAGGAAACACCGTGCCTATATTTAGGTTTAGGTAAGTCATATTATTTCTTTGTTTTCCTTGCTGCTGTATAATATTTAAGAGGCACCAAGAGCAATCCAAAGCATTCTCCATCTTTCTTAGTTTGGTGTTTGTGATGAACTTTATGAGCTTTCCTTAAAGCTTGTAAATAGGCATTTTTACTTTTTTTAAAGATAGGAAAACGTTGATGAATAAATATATCATGAATTACAAAATAAGCAAACCCATATAGAGCGATTCCTAAACCTATGTTAAATAGGATTGAAATCTCAGAAAAAAGACCTTTCCATATAAGAAATATACCAGGCAAAGCGAAAATGAGAAAGAAAAAATCGTTGCGCTCCCAAAAGCTATTATGAGTTTTTAAATGATGATCTTTATGTAATGACCATAAAAAATGATGCATAATGTATTTATGTGTGAACCACGCTACACCTTCCATAAGAAAGAATGCAGATAATGTATAAAATATTCCTACCATGATTAAAGTTTATTTTCTAAATATTCTTTTTTTAATTGAAAATCTACTTTATGAATTGCTATTTTAAACCATTCTGTGTAATTATTTGGGTTTTTGTCCATATCTATAATTATGTTAGGAATACTAACATAATCAAAGTCTTCAGCTTCCTCAATATTTAGTTGTGGAATAACTTTACTTATACCTGTGAATACATGATCAAATTCATTCTCAATTAGTCCATTCTCAAAATGAGCAGTATAAGTAAATGAAAATGAATAGTCTAGACCTGAGCAAATCCCCATCTCCTCATAAAGCCTTCTTATTGCTGCTTCAATATTTTTCTCTCCTGGCCTAGGATGAGAACAGCAAGTATTTGTCCAAAGTCCTCCAGAATGATATTTTGATGATGCTCTTTTTTGGAGTAGTAATTCGCCTTTAGGATTAAATAGGAAAACAGAAATTGCCCTGTGGAGTAAACCTATTTCATGAGCTTGTTGCTTTTCCATTTTACCAACTTCTTGATCCATCTCGTTTACTAGTATTACTTCCTCTTTCATCTTCGTTCTTATTTATTTTGTAACAAAAGGTAATTAGAAATTCTATTTTTTAAATCTTCGTCTTCCAAGTATTTATAATTACTAGCTAAATAATCTTTATCTTCCTCTATGTAATTATTATAATTAAGAAACGATGGAGCATTATTTTGTACAGAAAGCCTAAGAAACCTTAGCTCAATGTTACAAAAATCGTTTTCGATAGATGATTCTAACCACAATACACCTAGCTTAAAGAAACTAAGCTTGTCTAAGGGATTTATACTATGCTTAGAAATTAATAAAAAGCTCATACCTTTGTAACCTTTGTAAATAGTAGATGAATTAAAAGTTATGTCCTTTAAATATTCAACTAGTTTATCGGTATTTACTCTACTGTTAGTCGAAGAATAATAAAGCTCTCTTAATTCAATTATATCTTCATCTACATTCCCATATGAAGGAATGATGATACCCATTAAAAGAACTAACGTAATTAAAAATTTCATATCATATTCAATTTATACCTTAAAACAGAACTTCCCATAAGTAAAGTTTTCTTATAGGCAGGAACCCTTATTCTTTCTGAAAGTATTCTTTCTGCAGGAACTTTTTTAATTTTAGTAAATAAACATTGGAAATAGACATAAGCTAAATATACTCCAAGTTGGGCAACCTTAGGAAGTTCCTTAATACCCATGAGTCCTTCATAAAAATCTTCTTCGATTTCTTTTTCAATTATTTTTTTCTCTGAATCACCAAAATTTGATATATCTATAGTTGGAAAATAAGTTCTTCCTAATGTTTCATAATCGGCCTTTAGATCTCTTAAGAAATTAACTTTTTGAAAAGCAGAGCCAAGTCTTTTTGCAGAGGGACTTAATCTTTCATAGGATTCTAAATCTCCTTTAACAAAAACTTTCAAACACATTAAGCCTACAACTTCTGCACTTCCAACTATGTAGTCATCATAAGTTTCACGGTTGTGTATTTTCCTCCCCAAATCCATTTTCATGCTCATTAGGAATTTATTTATCAAATTTAAGTCTATTTCGTACTGATTAACAGTCTTTTGAAATGAGTTTAGTATAGGGTTTAAACTAATTTTAGAAACTAGAGCACTGGATAAATCCTGTTCGAATTGTAACATTAATGATTCTTGATCATAACCTTCAAAAGAATCGACAATTTCATCTGCAAATCTAACAAAACCATAAATACTGTGAATGTCATTTTGAATGTTCTTTCCTAAGAAGTTTACTCCTAATGAAAAACTGGTACTATACATCTTTGTTGTCATCTTACTGCATGACACAGATAATTCGTCAAAAATAGATTTCATAATTCCAATTGTTTTAAGAGTTCATTGGCTGATATTTCTCCAGAAATTATACTTGGAGGAACGCCAGGGCCAGGTACTGTTAATTGACCACAGAAAAATAGGTTATTAACTTTTTTACTTTTTATTTTTGGCTTTAGATTAGCTGTTTGAGTTAAAGTGTTTGCAAGACCATATGCGTTGCCTTTGTAAGCATTGTAGTCGTCTTTAAAATCATTAATGCAATAACTTTTTTTATAAACAATGTTTTCTTTAATATTTTGATCAGTGATATACTCAAATTTTTGAATTACTAAATCGAAGTAATACTGTCGTTGTTTTTCTGTATCTTCTAATCCTGATGCTATTGGAATAAGAAAGAATAAGTTCTCAGAACCTTCTGGTGCAACAGAATCATCTGTCTTAGAAGGGCAACACACATAGAATAAAGGATCTGTTGGCCATTCTGGTTTAATATGAACTTGCTCTGAATGTTTATCAACATCAGAATGAAAAAACAAATTATGATGGTCAATATTCTTTAATTTTTTATTTATCCCTAGATAGAAAATTAAACAAGATGGAGACATGCTTCTAGAATCCCAGTATTTTTCTGAATATGATTGAAGACCTTTATCAAGTAAACTATTTTCAATGTGATGGTAATCTGCTGATCCTATTACGGCATCTACATCCATGCTATTTGCTTTAGATATAACACGCGATATAGTTTTTTTGTTGGTAATAAGTTTAGTTACAGGATCAGACGTATGTATTTTTACTCCTAAGTTCTCTGCTACTTGACGCATTCCATCAATAATTTTAACAAAACCACCAATAGGATACCATGTGCCGAGATTTAGTCCAGCATAATTCATTAAACTATATAATGCAGGTGTTTTTTTTGGTATAGAACCCAGAAATAAAACGGGAAATTCCATTAAAGCAATCAGCTTTGGATGAGTGAAGTGCTTTCTTACATGACTATGAAAAGAATCTAAAAGTTGAAGTTTAAATACTCCTTTGAAAATTTTAGAGTCAATAAGTTCGAAAATGGACAAACCAGGTTTATAAATCAAGTCTTCCATGCTGATATTGTACTTAATTTCAGCTTCTTTCATAAAAGTCTGAAGTGAAATACCAGCTCCTGTTTCAATTTGCTCAAATAGTTCAATTAGCTCATTGAAATCGGCAGGAACATCCATTACATCATCTTTTCCGAAAAATATTTTAAAAGATGGATCTAGTTTTTTAAGTTCATAAAAGTCTGAAGTAGAATATCCAAAATTATTAAAGAATCTCTCAAATATTTCGGGCATCCAGTACCAACTTGGCCCCATATCAAACTTAAAGCCTTGCTCTGAAAATTGACGAGACCTTCCTCCTACTGTTTTATTTTTTTCGAAAATATGAACTTCTACACCTTGTGAAGCTAAAGTGCATGCTGCACTAAAACTTGAGAATCCAGATCCAATAATAGCTACTTTTGACATATGTTAATTTTATACTGTCAAAAATACAAATTTCGTTTAATGTATCAATGTTAAGACTAAACAAATTGCGTTATTTTCTCAAGATCTTGTATCGAGTTGGCTATCAATAGTAATTTATTTTCTTTAACTAATTCTGTTGCGGAAGCCTTACCACATAAAATAATTTTTCCATTTTGGGAATTTCCAACAATTAATTCTATTAATGGATTCAACTCATCTTTATGCCAAGTACGTACTATAAATAAAAGTAGTACATCTGGCTTTATTTGATTAATGCTAGATTCAAGGTTATCTGTAGGAACATTCTGTCCTAAGTACACAACTTTATGGCCAGCCTTTCTTATAAGGTAATAAGCAAACAAAAGGCCAATTTCATGTTCTTCATTTTCAGGTAGAAATAGCAAGAATTTTTTTGAATTTTGTTTTGGTAATTTTATACCATCTATAGCTGAGAATAATTTTAGCTTTATAAAATTAGAGATGAAATGTCCTTGAGATGGAATCATTTTCGATTTCCCCCACAACAAACCCATTTTCACTAAACTAGGCAAAATTACATCTGTATAGCATTTGGTAAATCCTAGCTTAAGAATTGCAGCTTCAAAGGTACTATCCAAAAGTTGATAGTTATATGTAATTCCAGATTCAATAATGCTATTGATGAATACATCGAGTTGCACATTTTTAGAGTCTGGTAGCATTAAAACATCGATTTTACTATATATTTCGACATCAGATAACTGGCTAACCTTCGATATTTTTTCTCCGTATGAAATTAAAGTACATAAATTTAACAGCCTCCTTAATTCATCATCATTGTAATATCGTATGTTAGAATCAGTTCTGTGTGGTTTAAGTAAATTGTATCTTTTTTCCCAAATCCTTATTGTATGAGATTTTATTCCACTGAATCGTTCTAAATCTTTAATAGAATACATTTTTTTTGAATGATAAAGTAAAATCCTTAAAAAAGTCTTAATTTGATTTGCAAATGTAGCATATTCATATTAGTTAAACCTATATACTTTTGGTGTTTTATAAATACTGTTTAACCTAATATAAATTTACCAATAAAGTGAAAAAAAAGTCCAACTAATGAAAATTCACTAGTAAATTCGAAAATCGTATTAAAAGACTAGACTTTTATAAAACTATGACTGAAACAAGAGAGCTATAAAGGTAACAATTATTTTTTGCTATTTAATAGAAGGTTCTGATGTTAAAGTATTGGAAAATATACTTAAATCAAGTAAAGCCCCTTTTTTAAAATAGGTTATAATTTGCACCTTAGCTTAACATTTAAAATAACATTAAAACCTAAATTGAATACTTTAAATTAAAAAAAAGTTTGCAAGTTAAGAGGATTTAAACCGTTACTATTTTCAACTTAATTTTAAAGTTATCGTTCATGTACTTTTTAAAGAATTTTAAATGTTTTAGCAATAAAAAAAAGCCACTCATCATTGAGTGACTTCTTAAATTATTTATCCTTCAGAATTATTAAAAAAATGATTTTTTTTATATTACCTCATCAATAAATAGGGTGTTTTTATTAATAACAAAATGTTAAGAGTTAGATTAAATTTTTGATGTTTTTATAAAAAAACTCAAGAGTAATTGTATCCGATTATTTTATCACTTTAAGAATCTCTCCATTTTCAAAGAAGTAAAACAATAAACTACCAGAAGAATGGACTCTTTGTTCTCTGCCGAGGACATCAAGCATTTTAATTAATTTGGAATCAACATTTTGAATCTCTTGCATAGAAACATTTGATGCACAAATGGAAACACCTGAAACGCTTTCTGGACTTTCATTTATAGAGTTTTCATCAACAAGAACAATCCCTTCATTATCATAGATTTTATATCCATAATCTTCCGGATAAAAAATATCGGGATTTAAATTAGGATAAAAATCAAAACTATCTCCATTAAAGGATGTGAGTGTAGTGTATTGAGAAAAACCTGTTGGCATTTCGATTGATCTTTCAAATTCTCCATTTCTATATACATTCATTTCAGCAGCATACCATCCATCGCCATAATTATTAATTAACTCAATCGTTATTTCACCACAAGTTTCATTTTGATTATTACAAGCTATAATACCTTCAAAACTTGAAGGTCCGTAATTATTAAAATTCCCTACAGTTTCTAATACTAAATCATTATTACCGTCGAAAACTTTATACGATTGACTTGATGAACCAGATTCATTAAAGTAAATAAAGTCAAGGACATCACCAAAATTTATCCCAAATTCATAAAGAGCCTCTTGGTTTCCCTCTAGAACAGTTATATTTTCAATAAGCACATCATTTATGAACAATCCAAGTTGAGAACCAGACCATCCCTCTAAATTATTGCTATTTAATTCAAGTCTCCACAGTCCGCACGACCCAGCCACTATCTCGGGAATTTTAGGTTGAATAACATCATCTACAACATGCACTATACCATTATAGCTTAGTATATCGGCAACTTCAATGTTAACTGTGTTTTGTAACCCAACTACTGAAATCGAACTGTCAGAAATAATAAATTGAAGTGGTTCACTGTCTATGTTTGTCCCAATTGTAAATTCAAAATCTGCACTTGTAAGAGCATCAGAAGAATAATCACACAATTCATCAATTTCATAATCCAAATTATTAACATCTACGCAACCATTAATAATATGTTGTGAAACTATACTATATAAGAATTGGGAATCTAAAAGCTCATCTATTGTCCAGCCTTTTTCAGCAGCA
>CESE01004674.1_pt1 | contig 10948 bp, 10 predicted proteins | sample 350271 | NCBI WGS metagenome assembly CESE01 (sample SAMEA2621536, study PRJEB7988) | marine metagenome | isolation source: saline water (ENVO:00002010), including | reverse complement strand
CCAAAATCCGGGGTGTAGGTTCCTGTTTGCACCTGTTCTCCTATTTTTTGGTAGGCCTCCCGAAAGGGCATCCCCGATACGACTAAGTTGTTAATGCTATCTACGGTAAATAAATACTGATATTTTTCGTCGTTCAAATCAATATCTTTTACAATCACTTGCTGAATGGCATAATTAAAGATGTCTAAAATATCTTTAACGTCTTCAAAGGCGTTGATAATATTTTCTTTTAACAATTGAAAATCTCTGTGATAACCGGTTGGTAGATTATTAGTAATCAGCAGTATTTCTGTTTGTAAAGCCTGAATTTTATTGCATTTTCCTCGGATCAATTCAAATACATCGGGGTTCTTCTTGTGCGGCATAATGCTGCTCCCGGTTGTGAGTTCATCGGGAAAAGAGATGAAATTAAAATTCTGACTCATATATAAGCAGACATCCATTGCGAAACGCGCCATGGTGTTACACAATCCACCCAAGGCAGCAGCAATAGAGCGTTCACTTTTTCCTCTGCTTAATTGTGCTGCAACAACATTGTATTTTAAAGTGGCAAAATTTAATTCTTTAGTAGTTAGTGCTCTGTCAATAGGAAAGGAACTTCCATAACCAGCAGCAGACCCAAGAGGGTTTTGGTCTACTACTTTAGCAACGGCATGCAGCATATATACATCATCGATAAGTAACTCTGCATAGGCAGAAAACCACAATCCAAAAGAAGAGGGCATGGCTACTTGCAAATGCGTATATCCAGGTAGCAAACTTTTTTTATGTGTATCGGCGAGCTTTAACAAGGTTTCAAACAGCACATTTACTTTAGAATCGATGCTGGCTAAATTTTCTTTGTAGTACAGATGAAGTGCCACTAAAACTTGATCGTTTCTGGAACGAGCGGTGTGAATTTTCTTACCAACGGCCCCTAATCTATCCGTAAGCTCCCATTCAATTTTAGAGTGCACATCTTCAAAAGAAGCTTCAATAATAAAAGTTCCATTTTTAATTTCGTCTGCTAATTCTTGGAGACCTTTTTTTAGATCTTTCAATTCGTTTTTCGTAATAATTCCAATAGATGCAAGCATAACAGCGTGTGCTAAAGAAGCTTGTACGTCATACTTTGCAATGTGCATGTCAATTTCTCGGTCATTTCCAACTGTAAATTTTTCTATTTGTTGGTCTATTGTAAATCCTTTGTCCCAAAGTTTCATATGTTTTATTTTAAAATTTAGAGTCCGTAAAAAGTACTTTTTATTGTGGTTTCTAATTGTGATCTCTTTTGTCTGTTTTCTAGTTTTTACTGAACAATTACGCGACTTAACAGCGCGATGTATAGTTGAATTCCTTCTTCAATCTCCTGCAAATAAATAAATTCATCCGCAGAGTGAGACCGTGTGCTATCTCCAGGTCCTAATTTCAAAGATTGACAACTTAAAACTGCCTGATCAGAGAGTGTCGGAGAACCGTAGGTTTCTCTTCCCAGAGCAATACCTGCGAGCACCAAATCGTGATCGACAGCAATTGCAGAGGAGTTTAAACGCAAGCTTCTTGGCGTAATTTTAGAGCAGGGTGCTTCCTTTTGTAAGAGGGCTGCAATTTCTTTATTGGAATAGGCATCATTTACGCGAACATCTACCACCAAATCAACATGCGCAGGAACCACATTGTGCTGTGCTCCCGCTGATATTTGAGTAACCGTCATTTTTACAGCACCCAATGCATCAGATATTTTTTCAAACTTAAAATCCTTGAACCATTGTAAAACACCAATACTATTATAAATAGCATTGTTTGTATTTGGATGTGCGGCATGACTTGGGGTGCCGGCAACGGTAGCGTCAAAAACAACCAAGCCTTTTTCTGCAATTGCCAAATGCATTAAAGTGGGTTCCCCTACAATGGCGACATCGATATGTGGAAGGATTGGCAACATGCTATTCAATCCGTTTTTACCACTATTTTCTTCCTCAGCGGAGGCTACAATTACGATATTATAGCAAAGATTTTCCGCAGCATAAAAGTTAGTAAAAGTTGCAAGCAATGAGACTAGACATCCACCCGCATCATTGCTTCCTAATCCATATAATTTTCCATCTTCAAAATGTGCTTTAAAAGGATCCTTGGTATAGGCAGAATTTGGTTTTACGGTATCGTGATGGGAATTTAGCAATAGCGTAGGTTTGCTTTCATCAAAATGTTTATTGGTTGCCCAAATATTATTTTTTGTTCTTTGAAAGGGAATGTTATTTTCAAGAAACCAACCGGCAATAAGTACTGCTGTATTTTCTTCTTCTTGCGAAAATGAGGGTGTTTCAATTAATCTTTTTAAAAGAGAAGTTGCGTTTTCTGTAAGTTTTTTAATATTCATTTTATAAGGTAATGGTTGTGAATTTATCGTTGTCTTTTGAGAGCATCCCGGTACTTCCGATATGTACGCGAGAAACACCAGATCTTAAAGCGTCAAAACAGTTGTCTAGCTTTGGTATCATTCCATCAGTAATAACTCCCGTTATCAGTAGTTTTTCATAGGTCTTCGCATCAATTTGTTGCACGATAGATGTTTTGTCATTAAAATCTCTTAAAACACCTTCCAATTCAAAACAGTAATAGAGCGCTGTATCATAGCGTTCGCTCATTCCAATTGCAACCTGACTGGCCACTGTATCTGCATTTGTATTTAAAAGTTGTCCATTTCCATCATGCGTAATTGCGCAGAATACGGGGGTAAGGTCCGCTGTAATTAACTTGTTAATCACATTGGAATTTACTGCTTTTACATCGCCCACAAAACCGAAGTCTATCTTAGTTACCGGTCTTTTTTCAGCGCGTATGCTGTTCGCATCTGCACCAGTTAATCCAATGGCGTCAATTTGAAAAGCTTGCAGTTTAGCAACGATTTTTTTATTTACCAATCCTCCATAAACCATCGTAATAACTTCTAGATTTTCGGCATCCGTAATGCGCCTTCCTGCTATTATTTTGGATACTATTCCTAGTTTTGAAGCCAATAGTGTGGCATGTTTTCCACCTCCGTGGATTAAGATTTTTTTTCCTTCTAAAGCAGAAAATAATGTAAGAAAGGCATGCAAAGAAGTTTCATCTCCAATAATGTTTCCTCCGATTTTTATGATTGATAATTTTTCCATTTTATGTATTCTTATTTATGAGCAAGAATGATGATGAAATCTTTTTAAGAACTGAAAGATTGCTTCGTTTCTCGCAAGGACATTATAAACTTTCTAAAACTTTTTTTAAAACCAATTGAGCAGCATAGGTTCTGTTATTTGCTTGTTCAAGAACTAAAGAACAATCGCTGTCTAACACCGCGTCCTCCGCCACCACATTTCTTCTTACAGGAAGGCAATGCATAAATTTAGCATTTCCTAACTTTTCTTTTGTGAGCATCCAGTTAGTATCGGTTTTTAATATTTTTCCATAGTCTTCATAAGAACTCCAATTTTTTGTGTAGATAAAATCAGCATCTTTAAAGGCATCTACCTGGTTGTAAGAAACAGGCGTTTCTTTCGTGATTTCTGTGTTTAAATTATAACCTTCAGGATTGGTTATTATAAATTCTACATCCATCTTATGCATTGCTTGCACAAAACTATTGGCTACGGCATGTGGCAATGCTTTTATATGTGGTGCCCAACTTAAGACTACTTTCGGTCTTTTTTTAGTGCTGTTTTCAGAAATAGTAATGGCATCTGTGAACCCTTGTAAAGGGTGCTCTGTTGCGCTTTCCATACTAATAACAGGTACGGAAGCAAATTGAATAAAAGATTGTAAAACCTGTTCTGCCTCGTCTTGTTCTTTATCTTTTAAAGAAGGGAAAGCTCGTACGGCAATAATATCACAATATTGAGAAATCACAGCGGCAGCCTCTTTTATATGTTCCGCGGTATCGCCATTCATTATTGTTCCATCTTCAAATTCAATACCCCAGGCATCTCCCGAAACATTCATAACAATTGGGTCCATTCCCAAATTTAATGCTGCTTTTTGTGTGCTTAAACGGGTGCGCAGGCTTGCGTTAAAGAAGAGCAACCCTAATGTTTTATGTTTCCCGAGGTTGTTATGCTTTAATGGACTTGCCTTTATCTCTTTGGCTTCTTCAATCCAGGAAAGCATATGGTCAATGTCGTTTATAGAGGTGTACTTTTTCATTGTTATTTTATTTTTGTGAATGGAACTTTGTTTTCTAAAGCATTTGTAATAAAATTATCTTCCAATCCATTTACAATCCATGTTTCTATCTTGGCATTTCTACTTAAAGAGACCGCTTCAATTTTAGATTTCATTCCTCCACTTCCATGGGAAGATCTAGAACGAACAACTTCATTTTTTAAAGCATCAAAATCACCTACTTCTAAAATAGTTTGAGGATGCTTGTCTTGGAAAGATTCTTTGGTGTAAATACCATGTGTATTGGTAGCGATTATTAAAAGGTCGACCTCTAATAAAACAGCCGTTAAAGCAGCTAATTTATCATTGTCGCCAAACTGAATTTCATCAGTAGCAACGGTATCATTTTCATTGATAATCGGAATGTAATTATTGTGCGCCAAAACATTAATAGTATTTACAATATTCGTTTTACTTTCGGATTTCTTAAAATCGGAATAGGAGAGGAGGCACTGAGAACTTAACAAGCCATATTCTCTAAAAATTTCTTGATAAATGCGCATTAAATGAGGTTGTCCGATAGATGCCAATGCTTGTTTTACAAAAACCTCCGATTGTTTACTTTCTAATTTGACAAACTGTTTTGCTACAGCAATAGCACCAGAACTGACAATAACAAATTCACAGGAGTCTTTGAGTTTTGCAATTTGATTCGCAATGTCCTCAATTTTCCCCCGAGAGATATTATCCGTTTCCTTTGTTAGTGTATTTGAACCTACTTTTAATAAAATCCGTTTCTTTTTCTGCATATTATTTTATTTGACCATTTTTGGAAACAGACCGTCAAGGGCAGCGGACAGCGCTTCAAAGAATAGATTAATGTGACCTTTATTTATATTTAATGGGGGTAAAATTCGCAGCACTTTTTTATTAGAAGCACCTCCGGTAAAAATATGATGTTCGTAAATTAATTTTTTTCTCAAATCGGCAACTTCAAAATCAAATTCCAAACCAAGCATTAATCCTTTTCCTTTAATTTTCTTTACTTGTGGAATCGTCTTTGCAATTTTGACAAAGTAGGCAGACATCTTAGTAGCGTTATCCATTAGGTGTTCTTCTTCAATGACATTTAAAACAGATAAGCCTGCCACGCAAGCGAGATGATTTCCACCAAAAGTAGTTCCTAGCATTCCGTATTTAGCTTCAATTGAAGGATGGATTAAAATTCCGCCAATTGGAAATCCATTTCCCATTCCTTTCGCAATTGAAATAATATCTGGAGTAAGCTTGTAATATTGAAAGGCAAAGAATTTTCCTGAACGTCCATAACCCGACTGTACCTCATCTGCAATAAACATCGTATTGTTTTTTTTGCAAAGAACATCCAATTGTTCAAAAAATGCTGCATTGGCTTGGTCTAAACCTCCAACACCCTGAATAAACTCTACAATCACTGCACAGACATCTCCTTTTTCAAGTTCTGTTTGTACACTAGCAATATCATTTAATTCTAAAATAGTAACTTCTTGTTGTGCGTTTATAGGAGCAATAATAGCAGCATTATCAGTTGCCGCTACTGCAGCAGAGGTTCTGCCATGGAATCCATTTTTAAAAGCAATTACTCTTGATTTATTCGTTTTAAAAGAAGCTAGTTTTAAGGCATTTTCATTTGCTTCAGCACCGGAATTGCATAAAAACAGTTCGTAGTCTTTGCATCCTGATACCGCTTCAATTTTATCGGATAATTCTTCCTGCAAAGGATTCTGAACTGCATTAGAATAGAAACCTAATTTTGCAACTTGACGGGTAATTGCTGCGACATACTTAGGATGTGAGTGCCCTATAGAGATCACTGCATGACCCCCATATAAATCTAAATATGCTGCATTGTTTTTGTCATATACATAGATTCCTTTTGCGGATACAGGGGTAACTTCATACAAGGGATAGACATTAAATAAAGACATGTGTTAGTTTTTTATTTGGTTAATTTTATCAAAAGAGGTGCAGATTCCTTTGATCAGTGAAGAACTTAAGCCTTGGTGTTCCATTTCATTCAAGCCTTCAATAGTGCAACCTCCAGGGGTAGTTACGCGGTCTATTTCGGCTTCTGGATGATTTCCAGATTCTTTCAGTAGGCTGGCAGCTCCAAAACAAGTTTGCATGGCTAATGCGTGTGCTTCGTGTGCTTCAAAGCCCAACTGAATGGCTCCTTGGGTAGTTGCTCTAATCAATCGCATCCAAAAAGCGATACCACTTGCACAGATTACCGTAGCTGCTTGCAACTGTTCCTCAGGGATTTCTAATGTATTTCCCAAACTATTAAAAATGGTTTTAGCCAATGCTACTTTCTCTTTTCCACTGGTGTTTGCAGAAATACAAGTCATAGATTGTCCAACGGCAGCGGCAGTGTTTGGCATTGCCCGAATAATAGCGGTGGTATTTCCAACAACACTCGCTATTTTAGCAATAGAAAAACCGGTAATCACGGAGATTAAAATATGTGTATTTTGGAGCATAGGTTGCAGTGCTATAAGAATGTGCTCCATGTGCTTCGGTTGCACTGCGAAAATTAATATATCAGAATTTTTAATGGCTTCTTGATTGTCAGAAGTCAAAATAACTTCCTTGTAATCACTAAAATTTTGAAGTGTATTTGTGTTTCTTTTTGTCAAATACAATGTGCTAACGACCTGGTTTTTTAACAAACCTTTTGCGATCGATTGTCCTAAACTTCCGGCTCCAATAATTGCTACTTTCATATTCGTTTCGGTTTTAAAAATAATTAGCTTTTAAATTCAGTCCTAAAGTTTCTTCAAAGCCAAACATTAAATTCATGTTTTGAACTGCCTGTCCAGAAGCTCCTTTCAAAAGATTATCGAGGATACTTGTAATTAGGAGTTTGTTTCCATGTTTCGCTAAGTGAAGGACACATTTATTGGTGTTCACAACCTGTTTCATATGCACATCATTTTCGGAGATAAAGGTAAAAGGGGCATCTTTATAATAGGTTTGGTATTTTTTAGTTGCCATTTCAAGACTTCCTTCAAACTTTGTATATGTAGTAGCGAAGATGCCTCTAGAAAAGTTACCTCTGTTTGGCATAAAGTTTATTTCTGCATTAAAATTTGATTGAAGCTGTTGTATCGTTTGATGTATTTCGCCCAAATGTTGATGTTTAAAAGCTTTGTAGTGTGTAAAATTATTATCTCTCCAAGTAAAGTGTGTGGTTTTAGATAGGGAAGTCCCTGCGCCGGTAGCGCCAGTAACCGCATTTATGTGCACATCATTGTTTAACAATTTGTTGGCAGCTAGCGGTAAAATTGCCAACTGCAAGGCAGTTGCAAAACAACCAGGGTTTGCAATATAGCTTGCTTCTTTTATTTTATTTTTTTGTAATTCTGGCAAACCGTATACAAACTTTTTCCCTTCGAAATTTTGATCGGCAGCCAATCTAAAATCATTACTTAAATCGATGATTTTTGTGTTTTTCGAGAAGGAGTTCTTCTGAAGAAATGTAGTTGAATTTCCGTGACCTAAACATAAAAATAATACGTCTACAGTCGCATTAATTTCATTGGTAAAGATCATTTCAGTACTCCCAATTAAATCTTGATGTATCTGGTATATTTTATTGCCAGCATTCGAGGTGCTGTATACAAAATCGATGTTTGTTTTTGAGTGGTTTAGCAACAACCGTATCAATTCTCCCGCAGTATATCCTGCACCCCCTATAATTCCTACTGTTAACATATTTAAGAATTTACTTGTTGATATATTTTGTTCTGATTTCCTAGAATTTTTATAAAACCCTTTGCCTCCTCTGCGTTCCATGCTTTATTTTCCTCTCCATAGGTGCTGAAGTTGCTAGACATTAGATCATGGTCAGAAATAATTCCATCTAAAGAAAAATGATACGGCTTTAAACTTACCGTAACGTTTCCTGAAACCATCTTTTGTGAACTTTGTAAGAAGGCTTCTGTATCTCTCATTACAGGATCTAAATACTGACCTTCATGCAAATGCATTCCATAGAAACTAGAGAGATACTCTTTGTGCTGCAATTGCCATTTTGTTAAGGTATGTTTCTCTAATAAGTGATGCGCTTTTATGGTAATTATTGCTGCTGCAGCTTCAAATCCAACTCTTCCTTTTGTTCCAACAATGGTATCACCAACATGAAGATCTCTTCCTATTGCGTAGTCGGCGGCAACGTCATTTAGTTTTTCAATATTAATTTCAGGTAAATTTTTTATTCCGTTGAAGGCAACAAATTCTCCATTTTTAAAAGTAAGTGTCACCTTTTCCTCTCCTTCTTTTTTTAGTTGAGAAGGATAGGCTTCGCTTGGCAAAGGTTTCTCTGATTTTAAAGTTTCTACTCCGCCAACACTTGTTCCCCACAGTCCTTTATTTACAGAGTATTTTGATTTTTCCCATGACATATGAATGCCTTCAGATTTTAAATATTCAATTTCCTCTTGTCTTGTTAATTGCTGGTCTCGAATCGGCGTAATAATTTTAATATCTGGCGCTAAAGTTTGAAAAATCATATCAAACCGCACTTGGTCATTTCCTGCGCCTGTGCTTCCATGTGCAATGTATGCTGCACCAATACTTTTGGCATATTCCACAATTTCAATGGCTTGTATAATTCTTTCGGCACTAACAGAGAGCGGATAGCTATTGTTTTTTAATACATTTCCGAAAATTAAATACTTCACTACTTTCTGGTAGAAGGTGGCGATGGCATCAATATTTTTATAGGCAGTAACTCCCATTGTATAGGCATTGCTTTCAATATTGTTTATTTCATCCTTTGAAAACCCACCAGTGTTCACGCTTACTGCATGCACTTCATACTCTTTTGATAAACTTACGGCACAATAAGAAGTATCTAAACCACCACTATATGCAATTACTAATTTTTTCATATTTTACTTTTTTTAAGAAATAAGTTTTCTTTGATGTTTTTTAGTTTTCTAAAGACGCTTTCTTTTACTTCTTTTGAAGCCGTCTTATTATTGTTTTTAGGATCAAATAACATTCCTGTGCACATGCACATTTTTCTTTCAGTTCTTGTTAAGATGTCGTAGTTCTTGCAGGTTTGGCAACCATTCCAAAAACTTGGATCATCTGTGAGTTCAGAGAATGTAACAGGTTTGTAACCTAAATCACTATTTAACTTCATGACCGCTAAACCAGTTGTGATGCTAAAAATTTTAGCATTGGGAAACTTGCTTCTAGAGTGTTTGAAGATTACTTTTTTAATTTGTTTTGCAAGTCCGATATTCCTATAATCTGGGCGCACAATCAATCCTGAATTAGCAACAAATTTTCCATGGCCCCAAGACTCGATATAACAGAATCCAGCGAACTCATTTCCATCTAAGGCAATAACTGCATTCCCATTTTCTAACTTGGTTAGAATGTATTCGGGTTTTCGTTTTGCGATACCCGTTCCTCGAACTTGTGCAGCCTCCTCAATTGTTTTGCAGATGATGTCTGCGTAAACACTATGTGCTTTGTTTGCAATTACAATTTCCATTGCATTGAGTTTTTTTGATAATACTAGTTGTTGTTTGTTTTTTGTTTGAAGGTAGAATTGGACACACCTAAATTCTATATATAGCTAGTAACCCATAGGGCGCATATATAGACAGCGGCGAAATTTACTATTTGTGGAAATAGTATTGTTTTGTTGTCTTTTAAAGTTTGTTGGATAATGCATGATGATAAAAAATAAAAAAATTAGGATTTCCGTTTACAGCTAAATCAGAATTAGCGGATAGTCTTGCGAAAGCGCAATCTAGGAATCGTAGTTTTTGTTTTATTTTTTGTGTTAACCATAGGGTAAATGTAAATTATTTTTTCTGCTGATGACAAAAAACTAAATGTTTTTTCAAACTTTTATTAATTTAGGAATAAATCAACTTATTATTTATCAAATCGTTAGTATGCGTTTTTTAGTATTTGATAAATTATGAATGCTGCTAATTAAATAGAGCACAGCTACTCCAATAATTAAAGAAATATATCCATTTGAAACTTTTTACTACAGTTCGTCCTAAATAAAACACAGTTCGGTCTTTTTTAATTTTAAAAAAAGGAGAACTGTCGCATTTTTGAATCATCAATAATCATAAAAAAAAATAATATGAAAATTTTAGTATCCCTGATAGTCATAATAATCGTTTCGATTACAAATGTTATTTTTGCATAAAATAAAACAATTATAGCGACAGTTTTAAATGTATCTTCGGATACAGGAACTGTGAAATTTGGTTTATATAATAAAACAAACTTGAGATTAAAACCTTTAAAATCAGAAATAGGAAAAATAGAAAACGGTAAAAAAACCATTACTTTTAAGAAGGTTGTAGCTGGTGCACACGCTATTGCTTGTTATCATGACAAAAACAATCATGATAAAATGGATTTTCAACCCAATGGAATGCTGATAGAAGCTTTTGGTGCCTCTAATAATAAAATGGCTTTTGCAACGCCAATATTTGAGGATGCAAAGTTTATAGTTTTTGATAAAGATGTATCTTTAAAAAATAAAATTTTAGTAAAATAATATTTATTATGAATTCCAGTAGTGGTATCGCCAAAATAAAATTTAAAGAAGGAGTAATAGTTAGTCTAAAAATGACGTTAATCTTTGCGTTATTATTTACATTAATAAATCAAAATTTTGCTTTAAAAGTTATTGGTTATACGCTCTTAATATCTGCAATGTATTCTTTTGGATTAGGGCTTATTCAGGGTATTATTAATGATTCTTTAAATAATAAATGGGATTGGATCGAGCATACGAACACAAGGATTTGGG
>CESE01042360.1_pt1 | contig 10982 bp, 9 predicted proteins | sample 350271 | NCBI WGS metagenome assembly CESE01 (sample SAMEA2621536, study PRJEB7988) | marine metagenome | isolation source: saline water (ENVO:00002010), including | reverse complement strand
GACGGCGGGCAGGCTTATTTTACTGCCCTATTTTCTAGCTGCGCTGATGTAATGCAAGCCATCGTCAATAATCCTAAACCAGTCATCGCTGAAATAGCTGGGGTTGCCACCGCGGCAGGTTGCCAGTTGGTTGCGAGCTGCGATCTAGCTGTTGCCGCCGACACTGCAAAATTTGCCACACCGGGAGTTAATATCGGTCTGTTTTGCTCTACGCCAATGGTCGCTCTATCACGTAATGTGTCAAACAAGCACGCTATGGAGATGTTACTCACAGGCGATCTGGTCAGCGCCACTAGAGCCGAGCAAATTGGCTTAATCAATCGTGTTGTTGAGGCACCTCAATTGACCGAAGTGACGATGGGGATTGCTGCAACAATTGCTAGCAAATCAACCATGACTGTAGCAACGGGTAAAACTGCATTTTATGAGCAACAAAATATGAAGCTGAACAGCGCCTACGCCTATACCTCTGAGATTATGGTGGACAATATGCTCAAGCTTGATGCTAAAGAAGGCATTTCTGCTTTCATCGAAAAACGCCACCCAAAATGGCAAGACAGGTAGCCGGAAAATGTCCAACATTTACGATCAGGATTTAGACCGCAATCAAGCTAATTTTCAGCCATTATCCCCATTAACTTTCTTAGAGCGGGCTGCCACGGTCTTTCCTGAGCATATCGCCGTAATTCATGGTAAGGCTCAAATTGACTACCGTTGTTTTTACTCGCGTTGTCGACAGCTTGCCTCGGCTCTTACTGATCAAGGTATTAGACGCGGTGATACTGTGTCAGTAATGCTGGCCAATACACCAGCCATGATTGAAGCTCACTATGCAGTGCCTATGTGCGGCGCAGTATTGCACTCTATGAACACTCGGCTAGATTCGCGCGTTATTGCCATGCAGCTAGATCATGCGGAATGCAAGGTGCTGATTACCGACTTAGCTTTCTCTGACACCATTAGCGATGCTCTCAAACTATGCAGCGTAAAACCACTAACTATTGATTACGATGATCCGGAATTTCCTCAAACAGGTGATCCTCTCGGCGAAATTGATTACGAAGAGCTTCTCACACGAGGTGATCCTACTTTTAGTTGGCTAATGCCGACTGATGAGTGGGATGCCATTAGTGTCAACTACACTTCAGGGACGACGGGCGATCCCAAAGGCGTCGTCTATCATCATCGTGGCGCGTCCTTGCTAGCTCAAAGCAGTATCCTCACTACGTCTCTGGCAAAGCACTGCGTGTACCTCTGGACCTTGCCCATGTTTCACTGCAACGGGTGGTGTTTCCCTTGGGCGATAACAGCTGTTAGCGGCACTCAAGTCTGTTTACGAGAAGTCCGCTCCGATGCTATCTGGGCGGCTCTAAAACAGCATGATGTGACTCTTCTATGCGGTGCACCGGTGGTGATGTCGACGATATTAGCAACAGACCCGAGTGAGCGCCCTCAGTTGCCAAGTAGTGTAGATTTCTTTACCGCTGCTGCTCCACCTCCTGAAAGAGTTTTGTCTGATATGCGTGATGCTGGATTTAATGTCACCCACCTCTACGGCCTTACCGAAGTGTATGGCCCTGCAGTAGTTAATGACTGGCATCAACGATGGGATGAGCTTCCCGGCCCTGAACAGGCTAGGTTAAAAGCTCGACAGGGTGTGCGCTACCATGGCCTGGAATATCTTGACGTCTTAGACCCTAACACGATGTCACCCGTGCCTCGAGATGGTGAAACTCTCGGTGAGGTAATGTTTAGGGGCAATGTAGTGATGAAGGGGTATTTAAAAAACAAAGCGGCGAATGAAGCATCTTTTTCAGGAGGGTGGTTTCATTCAGGGGATTTGGCCGTTATTCATCCCGATGGTTATATTCAACTCAAAGATCGCTCAAAAGACATTATTATCTCAGGTGGAGAAAACATCTCATCCATTGAAATAGAAGAGGTATTACATAAATATAGTGACGTAGTCACTGCCGCCGTGGTGGCAATGCCGGATGAGAAGTGGGGTGAAACACCTTGTGCCTTTGTCGAACTAGACCCAAATAGTCAAGCTTCAGAAGCAGACATCGAAGACTGGTGCCGCCAACATTTGGCAGGCTTTAAAGTTCCCCGCCATTATGTCTTTGAAGTCATCCCTAAAACCTCCACAGGCAAAGTACAAAAATTTGCGCTCCGCCAGCGAGCAAAAGAAATGATAAATAGCCAATAAACCACTGTAGACTACAGTGCTGAGTATGTATTTATATGTATACTACCAATATTTAGTTGAACTTAAATCATAGTGGAGCGATAAGCTCTGGGAAAAGAAATGAAGCAAGAGTCATACACGCCAGAAGATATCTCTATCCAACTGCGCAACAAAAAGCATGAGTTGGCCGGCTGCCTTGGCAGAGATTGGTATGATAATCATCCGTTTAAAACGGCTTGGTTTAACGCCATGTCAATTACTTTTCCACTCGGTGAAAAATCGTTCATTGACAGTGTGCGGCACTATGCAGACAAGATTACTGATCCTAAGTTACAGAGTGAAATTAAACATTTTTGTGGCCAAGAAGGCATTCATCGCCGCGAGCATGAACTCTATAATATAACGCTGTGCAAAGAGCGCGGCTATGACCTTAATTACCTCGAAGGGCGAATAGCCCGAAAAATCAAAGAGTCCGACACTAAGCTTAGCTCGATTCAACGTCTATCTGTGACCGTCGCACTCGAGCACATTACAGCTGTTTTAGCGGAGAGAATGTTAGGTGATCAAGTTGACGCGAATGGTGTCATTGAAGGGCCTATGAAAGAGCTGTGGACGTGGCATGCGGCAGAGGAAATGGAACATAAAGCGGTTGCCTTCGATGTTTATCGCTCGGTTACTAAAAATAGACCTAATAGCGAAAAGATGCGAAAGTCTTCGCTGAAACTTGCTACATTCTTCCTGATTCTTGATATTGCTGTAGGTATGGTTTACATGCTACGCAAAGATAAGAAGCTGTGGAATATCAAAGTTTGGGTTGAAGGGATACAGTTTTTATTGGGTAAACAAGGCTATATCCGCTCTTCATGGCCAGCCTACAAAGAGTACTTTAAAGAAGACTTTCATCCCTGGCAGCGGGACACTCGGTCTTTGCTGGAAAATTGGGAGGCAAGCCAACTCAACTCTGAGCAGATGTCCACCGCCTAAGGGATGTTGATTCTAGGGGTAAAACTCTTAGTTGGTGTTTGTGACTACATTATTTAAATATAGCCCTATGTGTCCGCTCAGCATCCTTTATTAACCGTGGAATATAGCTTTCATCACCTCCATTAAGTCGATGGTTGTCAGTAATATCAATAACATCAGCGACATGACGAAAAAATGCTTTGACGGTCGTAATTTGCAGCTGCAACCACGACTCTTTAGAGGTCTCTCGCTTGTCTCGTTTTAAAATTATACGTTTACCAGCGTGACTGTAGAACGGTTCTGGAGGAAGATGAACGACAATATCGCCTTCATTGGCTATTCGATAATGGGGGCCGATGACAGCACTATTGAGACTGGCAGTAAAATTCTCGTCACCAGGGCGAGGGCTACCAAAGGTATAAATACCATAGACCTGATGATGCTCCCTTGTTAATACGCCACCATAGAGTGAGGCCAGCGCTCCCCCAAAACTATGGCCAGTAATCCATATTTTTTTACTTTCTGATCCAAATTTTTTAACTATTTCGGTGAGACCTTGGGCCGCTGACTCCAGAGCATCTTGAAATCCTTTATGAACACTACTGTCAGTGAATGGGCCAGTCTCAGTAATTGCCGTGAAATTGGCCAACCAATCCTTTAAATCGTCATTACCACGAAAAACAACCACGATATTATCCTGGTCAGCCATTACATAGCACTGCATATCAATACGATGACCTTCGGTAACTTCTAAAAACTGCACCTGAGAGAAACCCCAATCTGACGCCCTCGCGATAATACTTTTCTCGCTTTTATAGGACAGCTGGCAGGCAACGGCCAATGAAAGGGCATTTTGTGGATGGTATCGCTTACTGATTTTTAAGGGGCCAAAATGATTTTTCCCAACTGACATAAAGCGACCCCAATGATGGCTCATTAACTATTCCATTATTTAATGACGTACTATTTCTTTTACCTACGCTGAAACTTAGTCGATAAAGCCTCGTGGGTTTAAATCAGCACGACGCCAAAATAATACATTGGAAATAGAATTAAAGACTAGCAGGCCTTGCTGGTGAGCCTTGTAAAAAAGGGCCATCAACACAAATACGTTGGCCATCGGGTGCTGCACACGCTCCACAGATACCCACGCCACACTTTGTTAAGTAGTCAATGGCACTAAAAATCTGATCATCATGGCAAAACTCACGCTGCACTGCAGCAGCCGCATGTACCATAGCCGAAGGACCACAGTTATAGAACACTAAGTTATCCAGCTCAGGCTGGGTCATCTCCTCCAAACGGGAGCGCAACAGCTCCGTGACAACCCCCTTAAAACCCTCACTACCGTCGTCGGTAGCCACATGTACAGTAGCAATTCTCTGACACTCCTCAAGATAGTAGAGGCGCTCTGCGGTACGAGCACCCGTAAATATTTCAGCGTCACCAAAATCTCTAGCCAGCTGATACACAGCCGCTAAACCGGTTCCACCCGCAACAGCCATAATCTTGGCATCTTCAGGTGGCAATACTGGAATGCCGTGTGGGCCACGCACGTAGACTTCAGTTCCAACGGCTAAATCCATTAATTCGTGAGTAAAGAGACCTACATCAATAACCGCTAATTGAAAAGGGTCATCTGAGAGAGCTGAAAAAGGCTTTTCGCCTACCCCGGGTATCCAGAGAAAAACAAATTCACCAGCCTGAATGTTGATCTTTCGATCAAAGGTCAGAACACAAATATCCTCACACACACGCTTGTTTTCCACCAGCACAACAGGCTGAAAGTCCATATCGATATCGTAGCGGATATGCGCCTCCGCTTTGTTACTATCAAAGCAGATATCAGATTCAAGCTGACTAAAATAACTTCCAATATCATCGGTAGTCATGCCCGTAAGCGCAGATCCCACCCCAACAATAGTAGACCCAGCGTCAATGAATTCTCGCACGTCAGAGGCACTACTTACCCCACCACAACCAACAATAGGGACATCAGTCACCGCGGCAATTTCACGAATACACTTAAGCGCGATAGGCAAAACACCTTTACCCGACATCCCTCCTGCACCGTTACTTAATACAGGCTGACCATGAGAAGACGTATAACCAGGCCCTACCGTATTAATTGCGCAAAGACCATCTGCCCCACCAGCCACTGCGGCGAGTGCTATCTCACTAGTATTCGATGTATTGGGCGTTAATTTTGGGATCACAGGGATATCAACAACAGCTTTGACCGCAGCGGTCACTTCTCGAACCATATCTGGATCCTGACCCATCGCCATGCCATAACCTTTTGCATGCGGGCAGGAGAGATTGAGTTCTAGACCATCGGCCACAGGCGCCATAATCTTAGCCACTTCTACAAACTCTTCGATACTACCGCCAAAGATTGACACCAGCAAAAACCGATCGTCAGGAATACGTAACATCGACATTGCTGCAGCAGAGGCCTCAGCACCCGGGTTAGTTAGGCCTACGGCATTGACGAAGCAGCCCGGCGCATACTGACTATAAACAGGTTCACGATTACCCGCGCGTGGTGTAGGACCAACACTTTTCGTCGTTATTACGCCAATCTGTGGCATATGATCAAACATAGCCTGAATAATCGAGGTTGCAGTGGTAACAATTCCAGAAGGAATTGTGAATGGGCCCGATAGGGTCTTGCCAAGAAATTCTGTTTTCAAGATGGTTCGCTCGAAACTTGTTTAATGATATTTATGTAGATGATGATTATACCGACTTTACAAAATTAATCTGCTTCCAATTTACCTAAAAACACTGGTTAGTTAAGGTGAAATAAATGGTAGAAAGATGGCCTGATCTTTATTTTAAGACCCGTAAAAGTTGGGCGCATAAAGACGAGATAAGTATCCATAGTTGCTGTTCGACTGATCATTAAGATTATCGAATCTAATAGTGTTCCTATACAATTTGCAATTACAGTGTCACAGTTAAGTGATAATTTTTGCTAAAAATTTAAGGGGCCAAACTTATGCTGATCAAGCTCTTAGGAGATCGAAGATGGATGATGACCATCCTGCTGATCACTGTGCTGTCAGGCTGCGTGAGTGCTACTGCTGGGCCGATAACGACGCCGGCAGCAATATTTATCATTGTTGACGGTATTCCTGCGGACGTACTAGAAAATACATCCACACCCGTACTGGATTCAATTGCCGGCAAAGACGGCTATACGAGAGCCTACGTCGGCGGAGAGGTTGGAGGGGTGACCCAAAGCCCAACGTCTTCGGCTATCGGCTACAATAATTTGCTCACAGGGACCTGGGCCAATAAGCACAATGTTTATGATAACCAGGTCGGTGATCCGAACTACGCCTACTGGGATATCTTCAGAATAGCCAAAGAACATGACCCGACCTTGCATACCGCTATTTTTTCTACCTGGACGGACAATCGCACCAAACTGATTGGTGACGGCTTGGAGGAGGCTGGTGGCAACAAACTGGATTATGCGTTTGATGGCTTCGAACTTGATACTGAACGTTTCCCGCACGATCTGCGAGTAAATTACATCCGCGCTATCGACGATCTCGTCACAGATGAAGCGGCGAGATATATTGAGTCAGACGGGCCAGATTTATCATGGGTCTACCTGGAATACACCGACTCTGTAGGCCATGGCTATGGCGACGGGCCTGAACTGACGGCGGCGGTGCAACATATGGATGGTCAGATCGGTAAAATTTGGAGTGCTGTGCAAAACCGGCAACAGGCATATGACGAAGACTGGATAATCATAATTACGACCGACCATGGGCGCGATGCTAAAACTGGCCGTAGCCACGGAAATCAGAGTGAACGAGAGCGGACGACCTGGATAGTAACCAATAGCGATGATCTCAATGAGCACTACTATCAAACGCCAGCGATTGTTGACATCCTCCCCTCAATTGCTGCGCATCTTAGACTTAAAATCCCTGAGAACATTCGGAATCAACTTGACGGTCAGAGCTTCATTGACTGACTGCAGCGCAATCCACTCATCAACCTGAATAACAGCACCAACGAGATCGAAAAAAAAATCTGCGCCTACATCGGCTTTATGCACCTGGCCATGCACCGGATATCCATGCCATTAACGTATTAACCGCAATCCTAAGCGACGAGTATTACCGGCCGCCCCGGGTAGGCGGAGAGTGTGTATTATTTGTGAGCGTAATTAAATCAATATAGACCCAATAATCTCTGCAAAATATATTAAACTAAGCACTTAGGGGTTAACTGTATAGAATATCGCTTAGTTAACCCAAAGGACAAAATAACTAATTTTTTGAGAGGGTCTCCATGTCTAACCTTAATACAACGCTTAACTCACTGGCTAAACCATTTACTGGATTAGCACCTTGGTTGCTAAGACTAACATTGGGCATCGCATTCTTCTTGCACGGTTATGGTAAATTTCCTTTACCACCTGAAAAAATGGTTGGTTGGTTTGGCAGTATTGGTATTCCAGCACCTGAAATTGTTAGCAGCATGGTGGCCATTGGAGAAGCAACCGCAGGTGTTGGCATTATCTTAGGAGGCCTGTTGGGTAGTTCAATGGGCCACTTAATCACCAGACTTTCAGGTGGGGCGATAATGATTATTATGATTGGTGCATTTTCTATAGCCCATGCTGACTGGTTCATAACAACTAAGTTATTTACCAGCGAGCAAATTTTTCTGTTCGCTCTAGGCACATATTTTGCCATTAAAGGCAACGATTAAACTCTATGGTTATAGAGCGCCCATAGGGGGCTACTCCCCTATTTTGAGAACAACAGTAGCCTTAATGGCTATTTCCTTCTTTACGTTGAATGATAAAAATTGAGACAAAATATTAATGTACGTTCCTTCTATTTTTTATAAAGTGTATGAAAAAACACTTCGCAGACAGCTTTTTGCAGCCAAAAGGCCTCATCATATGGGCCTCATCGTAGATGGCAATCGACGCTTTGCGATGGCGCAAAAGCTGGCTACGAGGAAAGCCGGCCATATGGCTGGATCCGATAATTTAGAAGGATTTCTAAGGTGGTGTTTAGATCTCGACATTAAAATGGTCACCTTATATGGCTTCTCTACGGAAAACTACAACCGAAGCGGAGAAGAAGTAGAAGAGCTGATGAGCATTATTTTGAATAAGTTTCGAGCACTAAAGACCGATCCTTTAATTGAAGACGAAAATGTTAAAATCAAAGTCATCGGTAGGCGAGATCAACTCTCACAGGAAATGAACAAAGAAATAGATTCTGTAGAAGCTCAAACAGCTGAAAATCATGGTTTTCAGCTAAACATTGCAATTGGCTACGGCGGTCGCGCGGAAATAGTCGACGCGGTCAAGAAAATCGGTGAGCGGATTAAGATTGGCGAAATAGATATTGACGATATTGATGAGCAACTTCTCTCCAATCACCTCTACACAGAGGGTATGCCTGACCCAGATCTTATTATTCGCACCTCAGGTGAGGAAAGGTTGTCTGGGTTTTTATTATGGCAAAGCGCCTACTCAGAACTCTATTTCACCGAGATATTTTGGCCCGCCTTTCGTAAAATTGATTTTTGGCGAGCGATAAGGGTCTGGCAGCAACGTAATCGACGATTTGGCAAGTAAGGCAGCTGAAACATCCTATATTTACTGTGATTGGCCGTAACCATAGTAATCGGCGATGGCCAAACCTGCTGCCACACTGGTAAAAGGATCATGTTCCACCACCTTCCCAGCAAACTGATTGTCGAGAATATCTTTTACTGCAGGAATCAATGAAGAGCCTCCAGTACGCAATACTAGATCAATATCCGTTGCTTCTAAATCAGCCTTACTGAGAATAAGAGTAATGGCCTGCTCTAACTCAAACAGAGCATCAGAGATCATCACCTCAAACTCCCACCGTTCTAACTCAACTTCAATATCAAGCTGAGGGATATCAAGTGTCGCTGATTGCTGTACAGAGAGGCTCGCTTTAAAGTCTTTTATCGCCTCAAAAACCTGATAGCTATAATTTTGCCTGATAAGGTCATAAAGGCGCTTAAATTTATCTGCTGCAACATCATCCTCAGCCATACGTTGCATGACCGGTGCAGTATATTTATTTTGGTTAAGCATATAGCTGACGGGCCAATTGATCAGTAAATCTTCGAAATCGCCAAAGGGAAAAAGGGTATCAACAGTGAGTCCGTCGACGACACGACTCCACCGCTCCCCTTTACCCAACAGAGGAAACACTAGCTCTCTAAAGATGATTTGATCAATTTTATCTCCACCAAGCGCAATACCATGGGTAGCCTCAACTTTAAAGGAATCGTCAAGACGTCGCAAAATACTAAAATCCAGGGTGCCACCGCCAAAATCAACTGTCAGCAATCGCTGGTTCTGGCGATCGGACTGGTTGTGTAAAAAGCTGATGGCAGCCGCTGTCGGCTCAGGACAAAAACTTTGTTCTGCGATACCGGCATGACGATAAGCCTCGCTAAGCCGTTCCAGCGCAACAGTATTGCGCTGCTGTTCGTTTCCCTCAAAATTAACAGGATGACCAATACAGGCGTGATCGGCCAAATCTTGGATGTCTCTATCTGGTATTTGCCTAATTGCATCCCGCAGTGCACCGCGAATGCCAACCAGTATCGGTGTAACTAAAGCCACCAACCTAAACGGCCGAGAGAATATTAATGTCCTATCACTGGCTAGATTACCTAGAAGCCTTTTGGTCCCCCGAAACAAGCGCCCGGGTAAGCTTCCATCATTAAAAGCTTGACCATAAACTTTACTTGTTTCACCTTCACCAGCAGGGCCATCTGGTCCTCCAGCACTAGTCCTCGCCTCCCCCAACACCTCAACGCTCAATTCAACCTTTCGGCCTTGATTACCTTTAATATACTCGTCTATCGCCTCCTGCCCAATCTCTGCCATAAAGTCTCGGTCAATGTAATTGGCTGAAGGCATAATTGGATTATGAGTCGTTAGCTTAACCAACTTTACACGCTGGCCATCAAATATCGCAGCAGCGCTATTACTCGTGCCGAAATCTATACCGATGCCAAGCTTGGGGTATACTGAATGTGATTTTTTTTCCATGAATAAAACGCTAGAAATGAATTAACGCCGTCATTTTATCCGAAAATTAAACGCAAGGAACTAAAATACGTTTACGTAAAGCATAAATTTACAATAATTCAATGGGTATATCTTTTGCCGAATAGCTATAATCGAAAATTCTCCAATGAGAGAGTGCACTGTGTCATTGTTTGGTATCTTTTATTATCTGCGCAGCGTCAGTTCAGGCAAACAATTTAATTAGACCGCTAATCGTTCAACGGAAATTTTATCCATGGATCGTCACCAAGCTTTAGATATACTCTCCGCCCCTGGTATGCCTCTGGAAATGACGAGTGTTGAGGTCTATGGGGAAACCCGTCGCGCCTATAAAAATGCACCCCCAAGTCTTCGAGAGTTATTCACTCAAAACCTCAGCGATGAAACCTTCTTAGTATTTGAAGAAGAGCGCTATAGCTTTAATGACACCTGGCAGTTAGCTTCAGCAATTGGTAACGGTCTAGTGAAGGAATATGGGATTGAAAAAGGTGATCGAGTTGCCATCTGCATGCGCAACTTTCCTGAATGGATCATCGCCTTTCAAGCAATCACCTCAGTAGGTGCAATCGCTGTGGCGATGAATTCTCTATGGCAGGCGGAAGAACTTATTTACGGCATTAATGATTCGGGCTCAAAGCTTCTAGTCGCTGACCAAGAGCGCGTGAATCTATTGAGCAAGACCCAGACACCCTGTGACGTTTTGGTCGTCCGTGGTGATCCTGAAGATACCCA
>CESE01024537.1_pt1 | contig 10985 bp, 9 predicted proteins | sample 350271 | NCBI WGS metagenome assembly CESE01 (sample SAMEA2621536, study PRJEB7988) | marine metagenome | isolation source: saline water (ENVO:00002010), including | reverse complement strand
TTCATCTTCGAATAAGGCATTTAGCCTTTTCTTATTTCCAACCCCAACTTCTTTTAGAGATTTGAATTTTCCCTTAACCTGCACTGGTAGTTCATCAGATTGAATTTCAGATATACGATGAAATTGAGATTTATCTATATATCTAAAAGGATAATGCTCTAATAAATCCCGATAGGTAAATATCTGAAGTTCGGTTTTTAATAGGTCGGCTTTTTTAGGGCCTACACCTTTTAAAAACTCGATAGGAGTTCCGAGTATGCTTGTTGTTTTTATTGAGCTCATTTAAACGTGGTGCAAGTTAGTGCTGCTGACAGAAATTAAAAAACATAAAGAAGGAGTTAGTGCACAAGATATGGTTCTTTTGAAAGAAGGAAATAATTGTGTAATTTCAGCGGATGTTAAAACTAGCTCTATCAAGCTTATTAGGCTTTCTGCTCATCTTAATTTTTTCTCACTCTTCTTTTTCACAGCTCACTTGGGCTGATGATGCTGCTGAAATTGTCTTTGAAAATTGCAGCGCCTGTCATAATGATAATGGAATAGCACCATTTCCTTTGATGGATTATGAAAGTGTTTCAAATAATTCTGGAGCTATAGAAGAAGCCGTTTCTGATGAGTATATGCCACCATGGACTGCTGATGACGGTTATCAGAGTTATGCGCACAGCAGAAAGTTAACGCCAATAGAAAAGAGTACTCTTCTTGCATGGTTAGATGATGGAATGGCGCAAGGGGATTTGGCTGATACTCCTCCAGCCCCTGTATACTCTAATGAAGGGTTTATCCAGGCTGAACCTGATTTGGAGATGACTATGGAGCCGTATACCAGCACTGCTACTTTTAATCAGGATGATTATATCTGCATATCACTTCCTACCGGTTTAACAGAGGATAAAAAATTAAAGGCTTATGAGGTCGTTCCTGGAAACCCATCTATTCTGCACCATTGTTTAGTTTATATTGATGATACAGGAAATTACCCTACGGATTTTAGTGGTCAATGCGTTGGCCCTAATGACGATGAAGGCTTAATAGGAGGGTATACTCCTGGAGCTGTTCCTACTGTTTTTCCTAGTAATGGAGATGATATAAATATGGGGATTACTATTCCTGCAGGCTCTAACATAGTCCTGGCTATGCATTATCCCCATGGGAGTGCAGGTGAGATAGATCAAACTAAGATCAGATTGTTTTTCTATGATGACGAGGTGGAAATAAGAGAGGTGCTTACTTATCCTCTTTTATCTAATTGGACGTTTAATATTCAAGCCAATACCCAAGAAGAGGTGATGGCTCAGTATGGTCCTATTGCTCAAGATTTATCTGTTTTGAGTGTGTTTCCTCACATGCACTTATTAGGTGAGTATATTAATAGTTATGCGGTTACTGGTGATAATGAAACGATACCTTTAGTTAAAATACCTCACTGGGACTTTGAATGGCAAGAGTTTTATTTCTTTCAGAACATACAACATGTTCCATCTGGATCTACTTTTTACGCGAATGGAACTTACAATAACACAACTACAAACCCACACAATCCAAACAGCCCACCGCAGAATGTAGGGGCTGGGTTGAATACTTCTGACGAAATGTTCTTGGTGTATTTCCATTTCCTAGAATACCAGGAAGGAGACGAGGATCTAAATCTCACCGAACTCACTGCGCTTCCTTCATCTTTAACTGAAATTAAAGTGAATGAGGAGGCTTTTATAAATGTATATCCAAACCCTGCTTCGGAAACAGTACGGTTTTCATTCAATCTAAATTCAGCAGCGAGTGGTAGCTTATATGTTTATGACGGTTTTGGCGGAATAGTGAATAAGGTCATTGACAGAGGGTCATTAGCACATGGAGTTTCTGAGTATTCCATGGACGTTTCCAGTCTAAGCTCGGGTGTTTATTATTATTCAGTAAGAATAGATGGAGCGCTCAAGGCAGGAAAGTTTATAGTGGAATAAGTTATTAGATGTAGCTTAAAACTGCACTTAAAAGAATTAGGGCTAGAATGGTGTAAACTATTGCTAGTCTTTTTCTTTTCTAGAGTGGTCTATTATCTCATTTTGCGGTTCTTGAGACAATTTTTTATTTTGAATTATTCCTTCCACAGTTCTCTTGGTACTTGTTCCAAATGTTTCCCTCTTCGTCTTTCTCCGTTTGTTAAGGTCCTCTAGGTAGTTGTTCTGAAATGATTTGATAGGTCCCATTGGTAATTGAACTGTATGAAACTTTAAGACACAAAAAAGGCCATTACATTGTAATGGCCTTTTAAATTTTTATGTTCTATGTGAATAAGCCTACGCGATCATCATAATAGGGTTTTCAAGCATTCCTTTTAAGGTTTGAAGGAATTCAGAACCGGTAGCTCCATCTACTACTCTATGGTCGCAAGAAAGAGTTACTTTCATCCTGTTTCCTATTACTATCTGCCCATTCTTGACTACAGGCTCTGTTCTAATTCCTCCTACTGCTAGAATACACGCGTCAGGTGGATTTACTATAGCCGTGAATTCTTCTATACCAAACATTCCTAGGTTAGAAATAGTGAATGTGTTTCCTTCCCACTCATGTGGTTGAAGTTTTTTCTCTCTGGCACGAGTAGCATAATCAAATACTTCAGCGTTTATGTCAGACATAAGCTTAGTGTCTGCATGTCTAACCACAGGAACTAATAACCCTTCGTCTACAGCTACAGCTACACCTATGTGAACGTGCTCGTTGTATCTTATTTTATCTTCTAACCAACTAGAATTAATTTTAGGGTGTTTCTTTAAAGAAACAGCAGTAGCCTTAATCACCATATCATTGAAGGATACTTTGATGTTTTTAGCTTTTAAACTAACTCTGGCAGCCATGGCGTTATCCATGTCAATATCCATAGTCAGATAGAAATGTGGTGCTGTAAACTTGCTTTCGGCAAGTCTTTTTGCGATCACTTTTCTCATCTGGGATACATTTTCCTCAGTATATGATTCTACTCCCACAGCAGATCTAGAGGCGATTGGTGCCGAAGATCCTGAGTGATTTTCTACATCTCTTTTTACCACTCTTCCTCCGTCTCCACTTCCTGCTACAGCGCTTAAATCGATGCCTTTATCATTAGCCATTTTCTTAGCCAAAGGAGAGGATTTAACTCTACTGTTGTCGCTGTGAGTCTTCTCTGCTACTGGAGCAGAAGCTATAGGTGCAGGTGCAGTATCTGGTGCAGCTACTTCTGCTTTGGATGTTGGTATTTCTTCTGCCGGAGCAGCTGGTGCAGAATCACTTTTGAGTAACTCTGTAATATCTTCTCCTTTTTCTCCTAGAATAGCGAGTATAGAATCCACAGGAGCAGTTTCTCCAGTTTGAACTCCTATATGCAATAAGACTCCATCTTGAAAAGAATCAAACTCCATAGTGGCTTTGTCTGTTTCTATTTCAGCTAAAAGTTCTCCTGATTCGACAGGATCGCCTACCTTTTTATGCCATTCAGCTACTACACCTTCAGTCATGGTGTCACTCAATTTCGGCATTTTTACTATCTCAGCCATATCTTTAAAATATATCTAGGGTGTTTTATTAATCTCTTACGTATGGGTAATCTGTCTGCGTATATACATCTTCGTATAATTCATGCGCTTCAGGTAATGGAGATTCTTCTGCGAATTTCACAGACTCTTCCACAATGTTTTTTACGTCTGCCTGAATTGTCTTGATTTTAGCTTCAGTTAACCATTTATTTTTTTTAATCACATCTAGTACATGATCGATAGGATCTTTAGCTTGATAATCCTTTACTTCATCTTTAGTTCTGTACTTCTGAGGGTCAGACATAGAATGGCCTTTATATCTGTAAGTCTCTATGTTCAATAAAGTAGGGCCATCTCCTTTTCTGCCTCGCGCCGCAGCCTCTGCTATAGCATCTGCTACTGCCTCAGGACTCATTCCATCTACAGTGAATGAAGGCATATCATAACTAGCGCCTAGTTTAGACATGTCTGCTACGTTAGAAGTTCTTTCAATAGAGGTTCCCATGGCATACTTGTTATTTTCTATAACAAATATTACAGGGAGGTTCCAAATCATAGCCATATTGAATGTTTCATGAAGAGATCCTTGTCTAGCAGCTCCATCTCCCATAAATGTGATGGTTACATGATCTTCATTTCTATACTTATCTGCGAATGCTATTCCAGCTCCCATAGGAATTTGAGCTCCTACGATTCCGTGTCCACCAAAAAGATTTTTCTCTTTGTCAAACATATGCATAGAACCACCTTTACCCTTAGATAGACCTGTAGTTTTCCCATATAACTCAGCCATTACTCTTTTCGGGTCTGAGCCCAAAATTAGAGGGTGAGCGTGATCTCTATATGCAGTGATTACGTTGTCTGTAGGTTTTAACCCTACTGACATACCGGCTAATACAGCTTCCTGTCCTATATAAAGGTGGCAGAATCCTCCAAACTTTTGTTGGATGTATAACTGGCCACACTTTTCTTCGAACTTTCTCATAAGTAGCATGTCTTCATACCACTTTATATAAGTTGCTTTTGAATATCCTTTTTGCTTCATAGTAGAAGAAGCCCCTGCTTTTTTAGCTGGTGCTGTTTTCGTTGTTTTCTTGCTTGCTGCTGCTCCGGTTGCCATATCGTTCAGAATTGAATTACAAATATATAATTGCTTACTGTAAATGAATGTTTTTAGTTCGTCTTTTTTAATCCTTTCTCAAAAAAGTATATGGGGAGCAGGCTGCGCGCACTGGATAAAGTGTATATCTTACCCTTACTGCCCTGTAAAATTATTTCAATTTCTTGGTCTTGTTGGAGCTCTGTTTCTAATAAAACTTGTCTACAAACTCCGCAAGGAGCTATGGGAGAAGACACCTCAAAATCATCTGTAAATACAGTTATGGCCATTTTAATAAGTGGGATGCCTTTGAATTGATGTGCCGCATTATAAATGGCAGACCTTTCTGCACATATTCCTGCTGGAAATGAGGCGTTTTCTTGGTTCGAACCTAAAATTATTTCACCATTGCGAAGCAAAGCTGCCGCTCCAACCTTAAAATTGGAATACGGACTGTAGGAGTAACTTAATGCTTCCCGAGCTTTTAATAAAAGAGACAAGTCTTCACTGTTCATCTCTTGTTCCGATTCATACTCTCTTAGTTGAACTTTAATTTCTATATCCTTCAATTTAATTCTAGGGGTTTTTGCGTGTAAAATGTAACTTTATAACCGTCTAATAAATACCTTATTTTTGACAATTCTGTGAGTGAAATTAATGAAATATTAAGTCGGTTCCGACCAATCTCCTTAGATGAGATGGATTCTGTCAAGTTAATGGACAGAGTAGACACCAAATTTATGCTTAGTTCCAGAGGGTTTGGAGCTTTGTTGAATGAGCTACGTAAATCTTATAAGTGCTTAGAGGTAGAGGGAAACAGAGCTAGTAGGTATGAAACAGTTTACTTAGACACTGAGAAACTTGATTTTTATATCAAACACCATAACGGTAAAAGAAATAGATATAAAATTCGCTACAGGAAATATGTAGAGTCTGATTTGACTTTCCTAGAAATAAAGTTCAAGAATAATAAAAAAAGGACGGTAAAGAATAGGATGATAGTCCCAGGAATAGAATCTTCACTTAGCGAAGATTCTGCTCATTTTATAAAGGAAATATCAGGAATTGATTACGAGGTTTTAAATGTTCTTAGAAATGATTTTAGTAGAATCACTCTTGTGAATGAGGAACTTCAGGAGCGGCTAACCTTGGATTTGTCATTGAAATTTGAAGCTTTTGGAGGAGTTGCAGAAATGGGAGATGTTATAATATGTGAGCTAAAACAGGAAAAAGCGAAGAGAAACTCTCCTTTTTTAAGCGCTGTAAAAAATCACATTCATCGACCGATGAGGATAAGTAAATACTGCATGGGGATAGCCATGTTAAAAGAAGGAGTGAAGAAGAATAACTTCAAGGAGAATTTATTAATATTAGAAAAATTTAACGATGATAATAGGGTGGCTTAATGAATCAATAATGAACATTTCACAGTATGTTTCATTACTAGATGGTGCAGAAGGATTAAAATTCTTCGGGGTGAAGCTTATGGATGTGAAGGATTTTTCCAAATTACTGGTGAGGTTTTTGTTCAACTTGTTGTTTGTGGTCTTGCTTGTGAGAGGAGTGTATTACCCTGCTCAGAGAAGGAAGGATTTCCTGTTTAGTTATATCTCTCTCGGGATGATTATTTTCCTGCTTTGCTATGTGCTAGTAGACGTAGACATGGATACGGGATTTGCTCTAGGACTCTTTGCTATTTTCGGAATAATTAGGTATCGAACCGATGCTATTCCCATAAAGGAGATGACTTATCTATTTATAGCGATAGGTCTGTCTGTTTTAAACGCTCTAGCTGGGTCTAAGGTGAGTTATGCTGAGCTGGGATTTGCCAACATGGTTGTAATTGCGGGTACTTATGGATTAGAAAAGGTATGGTTGCTTAGGCATGAAGAGAGTAAAGTAATAGTCTATGAAAAAATAGAGCTAGTGAAAGCTCAGAATCATGAAGCTCTTATAGAAGATATTCAGGAAAGAACTGGAATTAACGTCACTAGGATAGAGGTGGGTAAGGTGGATTTCTTAAGGGATACAGCTAATGTCACCATTTTCTATTATGAAGATGATCAGCCAAGTAAGTAAAAGAATTAATTCTTGTAGATGAGCGCTGTAGCGTATGCGCTAACACCTTCTTGTCTCCCTACAAAACTTAGTTTTTCTGTAGTTGTAGCTTTGATAGAAATTTGATTTTCTTCAATATCCATGACTTTAGCTAAGCACTTTTTCATTTCTGGAATGTGCGGGTTAACTTTAGGTAATTCCAAGCATATAGTAGTATCTAAATTACCTAGCTCGTATCCTTTACTGCGTAGCAATGAGAACACTTCCTTTAGTAGTTTTTTGCTATCTATGCCTTTATATTGAGGGTCTGTATCCGGGAAGTGAAAACCTATATCTCTTAAGTCAGCTGCTCCTAAAACGGCATCACAGATTACATGAATTAGAACATCAGCATCTGAATGACCGACTGCTCCTTTCGTATGTGGAATTTTGATTCCTCCCAGCCAAAAATCATGGTTTTCTGCTAGCTGATGCACGTCAAAACCAAAGCCTATTCTGAAATTCATTTAGATCTATTATGAGTCTGAGCCGCCTCCAGATAAATTCATATTTAAACCAAATCGCAGCGTGTTAGCCAGAGGGTTTTGGTTTCTAGTAGATATGAGGTAGGACATATCTATAGAGAATACTTGAAACTTAACTCCAGCTCCCAGAGTAATGAATTGTCTATTTCCTTTTGTAGGATCTTCGTGAAAGAATCCAGTTCTGAAGGCAAACTGGTTAGCGTATACGTACTCCAACCCTAGTGAAATATTGATTTCTTTCATTTCTTCTCTGAATCTAGAGCCATCTACTACATAATACTCCTCATTTTCGTCCAGTAGAACAGAGCCAGGAGCATCGTTAAATGAACCAAATATTCCCGCAGCTACACCCACGTTAGGGTCTCTACCAGAAACGAGATCTCCTATGTCATACAGCTCAGTATCTTGTTGAGCGTAAGTTCCATTTGTAGGAACTAATAGCTTATTGAAATCAGCCGTAAAAGTCAACTCGTTATATTCATCTAAGTACATACTTAAAGCTGTCCCTAGTCTTAGGTTGGCGGGCAAGAAATCTCTGTCGGCAGTCTCTGTGTATGCTATTTTAGCACCTATATTAGAAACGTTCATTCCTATGTTCAATCGCGCGTTTTTCCCTCCGATATTAAGGTCTGGGTTAGTATAAAAGATAGAGACATCTGCTGCAGCACTTCTACCGGCTTTAGAGCCTGCCCCGTTTACTCCTATACCACCTGTTAAGTTTGAATGGATGTATCTTCCTGCGAATCCTCCACTTAATTTATCGGAAAGTTTCTGAGAGAATCCTACATCGAAACTAAACTCGATAGGCTTAAAATCTCTAATTACGCTTCCGTTAATGTCCGTGAAAGTAATGGTGCCTAAATCAAAAAACCTTAAAGCTCCAGTGACAGCTTGCTTGTCATTTAAAATTTTATATCCGGATAAATACGCTAAACTCATGTCGTCTACCAAACTCCTAAGCCATGGAGAATAAGAAAGTGAAATACCAAAATCTGGTCTCTCTGATTTCACTCTGGTTCCACTCATCTCTCCCAAGAAAGCAAGTTTAGCCACATTCCAGTGTAAAGAATTAGCATCTGGTGACGTAGCTACCCCAGCATCTCCTAATGCCCCTCCTCTAGTGTCAGGTGCTATAAGTAAAAATGGTACTGCGGTAGTAATTGTGTTTAACTGAACAGCAGCAGCAGCTTCTTCATTAGTTAAGTTTTGCGCGTTTATTTGGATTGAAGCCAATAAAACGGCAGTAATTACGATTAGTTGTTTAAACATTTTGGGCCTTTTATAAGGTGTGCAAATATACGTGTTGTTTAGGCTTTAGGTTTTTATTTTAGTAATACAAGCTTCTGAAATTCTTCCGTACTCAATCCTTCGGGAGTGGTTATTTTAACTTTGTAAACATAGACGCCTCGAGCTAATTCATCTCCGAAATCATCTTTCCCATCCCAGATAATGCCGTTAGCTCTGTATCCTGAACTCTCTATTCTTCTATTTATTGTTTTGGCTAAATTACCTCCTACGGTGAAAACTTGAATTTGAACATCAAGTGTGCTACACGCAGCATTATGCTCAAACATAAACTCTGTTCTCGTGGTAAAAGGGTTTGGGTAATTAAGAACGTGATCCAATGCGAGCTCTTCGCTTGTAACCACGGTAAACTCTAATATTTCTTCGGAAGAGTTGTTATGCGTGTCCCATGCCTTTAATGAAAGCGTATGATTCCCTTCACTAAGCTCAGATAATTGGAAACGGACTTCTCCGCTTTGATAGGAGTCTTCGTCTGCAGCGTAATATTTATTGAGGATTATAGCTTGAGAAGTGTTCTCATCAATGACGGCTTTCAAGTCGTGACCAATTCCATTTCCTACAGTATTAATGCCGTTTTCATCTTGTAGTTTCGAAAGAAGAATAGGAATTTCATCGGTAATTCCTCCATCTATAAAGTCAGTATTGTTAAGATATAATTCTATAGTAGGACCTTCTTCATTTAGAGCTATATCATCAGATGACCCTCCGATGAGGAAGTCACTGTAGTGCCCATGACCATCTAGGCTTCCATCTACAGCATAGTATGAAATTCTTCCAGCTCCGACTTGATAGTTAATATCACGAGGGATAACAAAGGTGAATTCGAAATTTCCATTGGTTACGGTTGCTTTTCCGTTATAAAGTACATTCTTAGTAAGGTCAAATGGGTAAGGCACTATGCTGTTTTCTCCTGCGTCATTGGCTAATGAGAATAAAATTTGTTCTTTATCATATACTGTAGGATATACGAAGCCGTTAAAGTCTGATATGATGTTCCCGTTCTTGTCGCCAACATAACCGGCAACAGTAACCGTTTCTAAGGCACTCAGGGTGTCTGTGAACTGAGTGACCTCAGTGCCATTAATAGAAGATGTATATACCTCTTTCTTAGGGTGGGCTAGAGCTAATGCCGGATCACCTATCAACGAGAAGTTCTTCTGATTAATTCCATTGACAGCGTTTTTGGTAAGTCTATAGGACTCGCCAAGAGTCTGTCCAGGGGTCGTTTCAGGGCCGAAAGCCGCATGGTAGTATGCCCTAGCCAGAGATTGATTGCTGCCACTAAAGACTATTCGAGTAGTAGTCATCATGGCTATGGCACCTCCATCGGGGTTTAGATAAATTAATTCTCCTGCAGATAAAAATTCGGGGTCATCGAATCTGGTTAATTCGCATGTCGCAGTTACAAAAACCGGCATTTTAGTAGTGTTCGTCCAGTTTCTGATTGTAGGAATGTCTAAGATGCGTTCATGAGCCCATCCTTTCTCTCCACCATGACCAATGTAGTTTACCACTAGGGCTCCATCTTGAACTGCCCGTTGAATGCTTTCTTTAGCATCATCATACCTTTCTCCACCAGGGGTGGAGGTTTGAACATAAGCATCCGCATATATCTTATCTATATTAAATTCTAAATGGTTGTTTTTTATAGTGTCATGCAGTTCCTCAGAATACCGCATATGAATATCGCCGTCTATGTTATTGCCATCTTGATCATCTGAGATAAATAATATTTTATTTCTCCAAGACCCAAATGTAGAATTAGTCCCATCACCTATGCAAGCTGATCCTCCGTCTAGAGTGGTGTTCTGAGATTTGTACCTTCTCACTTTGTCCACCATTTGAAATGCTTCTTGCTCAGATCTAGCTATTATCCTTCCTATTCCGATATCCATTTTATCCGAGGTTGATTCAGACTCATCATCGTCCAATAATCCATAATAATCATCAGAGACATAGCTATTAACTGGTGAGAAGCTGTTTTTTGACTGATACGAGATGACATAAGGGTCTGAGGAGGTTAAGCTTCTGTTTTGATAAGTTCCATCGCCAAAAACACAAAGATATTTAGGCGCTAGCTCTAAATCCCCAGCAGCATCATCGTAAAGCATTTTCATAAACATTTTTATAGCGGTAACATCAGGGTTTCCGCTGCTAAATTCATTATAAACTTGAATCGGAGTAACGATTTCTACTACCAATCCATCTGCTCTGTGAATTTCTGCCAATTCCTCTGCCGCGCTTAAAAAGTTCGGATTACTTAAAATAATGTAGTCTACATTGGATAAAGCGTGTAAGTTTTGATTCGTCACTTGACCTATCATTTCTGGTGATATGAAGGAGCTATTGTTAAATGCGATAAATGTTTCCAAGTCTTCACCGGAGTAGTTGAAATTTACGCTGCCATCACCCACGTTAAAAGGAATGTTTCTAGGAGAAGTTGGGTCGGTGGTATTCCAGATTGAAAAGTTATTAGGATTGAAAACATTG
>CESE01001595.1_pt1 | contig 10988 bp, 8 predicted proteins | sample 350271 | NCBI WGS metagenome assembly CESE01 (sample SAMEA2621536, study PRJEB7988) | marine metagenome | isolation source: saline water (ENVO:00002010), including | reverse complement strand
ATATCGGAGAATTCAACACAGCGACTGCCTAGTCAACTCAGGACGGAGAATAGCACAAGCTGAGCCTTTCCAAGTGATTTAAATGACACTAAAAGCTCTGAGATCAAGCAACTTCTTTAGCCTCGGCTATTTCAGCAAGGGATGGTTAGGAGGCAGTTGGCGAGATATCCACAAGGCTAGTTTGTGACGCATATTAGGGTCATTAATCTGATCTTTGGCAAGAGGCTGGATTAACTTATCCTCAGTAAGAACGCGATAAATAAACTCTACCTTTAGCTTGATCGAGTCTTGACTCTCAATCTCGCCGTAAGCTCTTTTTTTGGCATAAACGGCCCCTATTTGAAGAGCCTTTTTAACCAATTCAGTTTCGTTTTGAAGTTTGTTCATCTCCTAATATCCCTATATTGGCATCTGGTTATCAACTATCTCACACTACAATTTTAATCGACAAATGTGCGCCCATTTCTAAAGAGACGCATCCAGCCACTATCTTCGCCCCATTCTGGCGGATGCCATGAATTAAGGACCGTTCTGAATACTCTTTCAGGGTGAGGCATTAATAGGGTCACTCGACCATCCACTGAAGTAACCCCTGTAATGCCATCAGGCGATCCATTAGGGTTTGCCGGATATCGAGCAGCCACCTCTAAATTATTCTCCAGAAACCGCATAGCAATTTGATCGCTACCTTGCAAGTCTATACGGGCATTGCTCGACGCAAATTCAGCGCGCCCTTCACCGTGGGACACAGCAATTGGCAACACTGACCCGGCCATGTCACGCAACAATATCGACGGTGATTTCTCAACTCGCACCAGGGATAAGCGGGCTTCAAATTGCTCTGATTGGTTACGCACAAATCGAGGCCAGCGTTCTGCGCCAGGAACCAAAGACTTCAAATTACTTAGCATTTGACAACCATTACAGACACCCAAACTAAAAGTATTAGGACGATGGAAAAATCCCTCAAATTGATCGCGAAGTTGACTATTAAACAATACTGTTTTAGCCCAACCTTCTCCCGCCCCGAGCACATCACCATAGGAGAATCCCCCACAGGCAACTAGACCGGAGAACTCATCAAGTGACTTACGCCCCGCTAATAAATCACTCATATGGACATCTACCGCCGTAAAACCAGCACGATCAAACGCCGCTGCCATTTCCATTTGGCTATTAACTCCCTGCTCTCGCACGATAGCAATGGATGGCCTTATTCCTTTAAGGATATAAGGCGCTGCGACATCGTCATTGGGATCAAAGCTTAGGTCGGCCGAAAGACCCGGATCAGGAGCAGTAACTCTTGCAAACTCTTGGTCAGCGCACTCCGCGTTGTCGCGTAAAACCGCAACCTTGTACGACGTCTCACTCCAAGCAGCCTGCAACACAGCGCGCTGATGACTAAACAACGTTTCGCCGTTATAATTAAATCCGATAGTGTCTGTGCTATTCAAACAACCCAGTTTATGCACAGTCACTTCGACTGCAGAAAATCGCTCAACAACCTCATCACTTAAATCGGACTTAACTTGAATCACTGCGCCCAACTCTTCACTGAACAAGGCCGCATTAAGGTTAGCATTTACCCCAAGCATGTCATCATTGATATCGATCGTTATACCTACATGACCCGCAAAGCTCATTTCAACCAACGTTGCCACCAGACCACCATCAGAACGGTCGTGATAAGCCAGTATGTCGCCCTGCTCCATTAAAGACTGCATGACATTAAAGAAGCCTAACAACGCATCAGGATGATCCACATCAGGTACCGAGTTGCCAAATTCAGAATATACCTGCGCCAGTATCGAACCACCTAACCGGTTAGCCCCCTGACCTAGATCAATCAATAACAACTGGGTATCACCAACGTCAGTAATCAATTGAGGCGTTAATGTTTTTCGCACATCTAATACCGGAGAAAATCCAGTGATGATTAACGACATTGGCGAGGTGACAGATTTATCTTCACCATCTTCTTGCCATGCCGTGCGCATAGACATCGAGTCTTTACCCACTGGAATTGTAATACCTAATTTGGGACAGAGATCCATCCCAACCGCTTCAACGGTTCGGAATAACTTCTCATCTTCTCCAGGAGACCCTGCAGCACACATCCAATTTGCCGACAGTTTAATGTCTTTTATATCGCCAATACGGGCAGCGCATATGTTCGTCAAGGCCTCACCAATTGCCATCCTCCCAGAGGCAGGGCCACTTACTAATGCTAGCGGCGTTCGCTCACCCATAGCCATAGCTTCTCCGGCATTACTATCATAGGTCAAGGTGGTTACGGCACAGTCAGCAACAGGCACTTGCCAAGGACCCACCATTTGATCTCTTGCCACCATGCCACTAACCGTTCTATCACCAATGGTGATTAAAAAGCTTTTACTGGCAACCGTTGGGTGGCGTAAGACACGGAATACGGCCTCACCAATATCAATTCCCTCTGCAGTAAAATCGGGACCAAATTGATCCAGCTTTACGGCGCTACGATGCATTTTAGGGGTCTTACCAAATAAGACGGACATCGGTAAATCGACAGGCTTATCGCCAAAATGCTCATCAACTACGGTGATGCTTTTATCTTCTGTGGCCTCACCGACCACCGCGAACGGACACCTCTCTCGCTCACAAATGGCGATAAATCGAGTCAAGTCATCTGGCATTACCGCTAAGACATAACGCTCCTGGGCTTCGTTACACCATATTTCAACCGGCGACATGCCTGGCTCATCATTGGGTACGGCTCTTAGATTAAAGCGACCGCCAGTGCCGCCATCTTTCACTAATTCGGGCAGAGCATTGGATAAACCACCAGCGCCCACATCGTGAATAAAGGCTATGGGATTGATATCTCCCAACTGCCAACAGGCGTCAATGACTTCTTGACAACGTCGCTCAATTTCCGGATTTTGACGCTGCACCGAAGCAAAATCTAAATCAGCAGAACTGCTGCCTGTGGTCATGGAAGACGCCGCACCACCACCCAGACCGATCAACATAGCAGGACCACCTAATACGACTAATTGCGCGCCTGGCTTAAATTCTGGCTTATCAACATGGTCCTCTCGAATATTGCCATAACCGCCTGCAATCATTATTGGCTTATGGTATCCACGGCGCTCACCCGCAAAGTCAATTTCAAAGGTTCTAAAATAGCCGCATATATTAGGACGTCCGAATTCATTATTAAACGCCGCTCCACCGATAGGGCCTTCCGTCATAATATCTAAGGCAGACACAATTCTATTCGGCTTCCCGTAGTCAGTCTCCCACGGCTGAATATAGTCTGGAATTTGGAGGTTGGACACGCTAAACCCAACTAACCCAACCTTTGGCTTAGAACCCCTGCCCACGGCGCCTTCATCACGAATTTCGCCGCCTGAGCCTGTTCCGGCACCAGAATAAGGGGATATTGCCGTAGGATGATTGTGCGTTTCTACTTTCATCAAAAGGTGGACAGGCTCCTGGCTGTAACCATACTGCTTAGTCACTGGATCAGGGTAGAAACGCCCGCCCTGACTACCAGCAACCACGGCAGCATTGTCAGAATAGGCCGATAAAACGTTATCGCCATTAACAGCATTAGTATTGCGAATCATACCGAACAACGAATGCTGCTGGTCAACGCCATCAATTGTCCAACTCGCATTGAAAATCTTGTGTCTACAATGCTCAGAATTCGCCTGAGCAAACATCATTAATTCGGCATCAGAAGGATTGCGCCCCAAGTCCCGAAAACTTGCCACCAAGTAATCCACTTCATCATCAGCCAACGCCAAGCCTAAGCTAACATTCGCTAAACGTAGCGTTTTGGCACCCCCATCTAACACGTCAACCACGCTAACCGGAGCCGGCTGTTCATGAGAAAACAAAGATTCAGCTTGAGTGAAATCAGTCAGGACAGCTTCCACCATGCGATCGCTGAGTAATTCACCCAATATCATTAACTGGTTATCCGAGAGAGACGTATCCGCCTGGAGGTAATAGGCGATTCCTCGCTCCACCCTCAGCACATTTTTTAAACCACAGTTATGAACAATATCGGTCGCTTTACTAGACCATGGCGATATGGTTCCCGGGCGTGGAACCACCAATAACAGCACCCCACCTTTATCAACGTCTTGCTCTTTAGGCCCATACTGAAGAAGGGCTTCAAGGGTTTTAAACTCATCTGAGGTCAAGGGCTCATTCAGGTCAGTAATGTGAATGTATTCAGCGCTTACCGAAGTCACTAAGGGTACTGCAGATTGCAGTTTATATAGTAATTTTTGTCGCCGAAACGCAGAGAGAGAGGATGCGCCAGAGAGAATCATCATTAATTTGGATCTCGAAATCATCACGGTTGGGAAGTTCGCATTCTAACGGAAAAATGAACCTTTTGGCAGATTGAATTTAGTAAATAATGTACAATTATTGTATATCGTTTGTTATTTCTATCCCGACATCAGGTAATTCTTGGGGACACAGACAGAAAAGTGATGCGTCAACGATCAAAAAAAGTCAGGAGAATACGCAACCGCTCAGTTTTGGTTGTGCTTGCGTTAGCTATCATTTTTTATTTTTCCAGCAGTCAACAAATAACAGATTTAAAGAGAGTACAAAAAAATGGTGAGCTGGTTATGCTCACCATTCCCGGACCTACCACTTACTTTGAAGACGGAAGGGGCCGAAATGGCTTTGACTACTTAATCGCTAAAGCCTTTGCCGATAGTCTAGGTGTTAACTTGCGAGTTCAACCAAAGCAGAGCCTTCGCAATTTACTTGTCGCCGTGGGCGGACCTCAAGGTGACTTTGCGGCTGCAAATTTAGTCCCCACCGCAAAACGTAGCCGATCGCTTATATTTTCAGACCCCTATTTAGAGGTTACTCAGCAACTTCTGTATCGGAGAGGAACTCCGAAACCAAAATCACTGTCAGATATAGATGGTGAACTAGTGGTTGTCACTAGTTCATCCCACAGCGAGCAACTTAAAAGATTAAGCATAGATACCCCTCAACTCAGGTGGCAAGAGCAAGATGAAATTGAAATGAGCGACCTGATTCGTATGGTCCATACTGGGGAGATCAACTATACCATCGTGGATTCAATCGCCTATTTGGTTAACCGCCATATCTACCCCAACGCTGGCCTTGCTCTAGATATTTCAAAACCACAGATGGTAGCTTGGGCATTTCCCTCACATGAGGATGGATCGTTACTTAATGCTGCCAACAAATTTCTGGCTAACTATATATCGACGGGTAAAATGGAAAAGTTAAAAGAGCAGCTCTTAGCTCAAAGTAATAATTTTTCTGTCGCGGACTCAAAACGCCTTGGTAAATTAGTCGCTAAGCGCCTGCCAATCTATGAATCTTTGTTTCGAGAAAATGCCGAAAAGAACAATCTTGACTGGCACTTGCTTGCAGCAGTGGCTTATCAGGAATCCCACTGGGACCCCAGAGCAAAGTCACCCACAGGTGTTCGAGGCTTAATGATGCTTACATTGGATACCGCTAAGGAAATGGGGGTATCTAATCGACTTGACGGTGAGCAGAGTATTAAAGGTGGGGCTGCTTATCTTGCAAAGTTACGAGGTCGACTGCCCGTTAGAATCACCGAACCCGATCGCACCTTACTTGCCTTAGCCGCCTATAATGTGGGTTTTGGACATCTAGAAGATGCACGTATTCTGACTCAGAGAGGAGGTAAAAATCCAGATTTATGGAGTGATGTCAGGCAATCTTTACCGTTGCTCAGTAAAAAGAAATTCTATTCAACCCTAAAGTATGGTTATGCTAGGGGAGCTGAGCCCGCACTCTACGTCGACAACATCCAATACTATAGGAATTACCTAGCCCTTCATTCTCTGCATTTGAAAGATCTTCCTTCAGAGAAAACAAACGACGTATTAAGCCAGCCTGAATGGGAACCCAGCAGCCTTCCGTCGATTTAATATTATGTCCATTGATTTACTTTCTTTTCTCGCGAAAAAAATCCCGCATAACCGCACCGCACTGATCAGCTAGAACACCACCATGCCAGTCGATACTATGATTGTAATAATCGCCATCCATTAACTGCAATTGGCTTTGCAATGCCCCCGCTCGAGCCTCAAGGGCACCAAACACAATTCGTTTGATACGCGCATGGACCATAGCGCCCACACACATAGTGCACGGTTCTATAGTGACATAGAGATCACAATCGGTAAGTCTATAGTTGTTCAAAAAAGTGGCCGCATTACGCATGGCGACGATTTCAGCGTGGGCTGTGGGATCAGTGCCAGAAATAGGCTGGTTATAACCCTCTCCAATGACCTCTCCATCTTTCACAACCACCGCACCCACTGGGACCTCCCCAGCCTCGGCAGCCTGCTGCGCTAGTTCAAGCGCTCTAGCCATATAACTATTATCTATGTTCAATCTAGCACTCACTTTCTGCGTACCGTTTAAGTTTAAAATATAATGATCGCTCAGCACTATCATGCCAGTATCAATGACAAAAATCCCTATCCATAATCCATAATCCATAATCCAGTGTGGATGGTGGGCATAGCATCTAATCACCAAAGCATCTGATAATTAGATTTCAATCACAGTAGGCCAGCAAGAAGGGTATCTTTTCAACTTTAAAGGCCATGTAAATATGTAGGTCACTAGGCAGGTTTTATGCTATTCTGCGCGCCGCCCACGTTTTTAGTGGTGGGGAGTTGTAACTTAAAAACCAACAAAACGTTGTTATCACTTTCTCTAGGGGAGAATTATGAAAACTGTTAATATTTGGAAAATAAACACGATTGCAGCAGCAATCATTGCTGGCGGCATTGCGCTACCAACAGTGGCAACTGCCGCCGACGCGACGCTAGAAGAAGTCGTTGTAATAGGATCTCGCGGAGCACCTCGCTCTGTAGGCGATTCACCAGTACCTGTTGATGTAATCAACGCTGAAGAACTTGGTAAAGCAGGCAGTAATGACCTTCTTATGCAACTTCAAAGCGCTGTTCCTTCATTAAACGTTCACTTACAGCCTATCAGTGATGCAGCCAGTATGATTCGTCCTGCTAACTTGCGTGGCCTATCTTCAGACAGCACATTGGTCATGGTTAACGGCAAACGTCGTCACCGTGCATCAGTTATTGCCTTTCAGGGCGGTGGTGTTAATGATGGCTCACAGGGTCCAGATATCTCTGTAATCCCAAGTATCGCTCTTAAGCGTGTTGAGATTCTGCGTGATGGTGCTGCGGCACAGTATGGATCTGATGCCGTTGCTGGCGTAATCAACTTTATCTTAGATGATTCATCTGAAGGTGGAAGCTTGACTATTAAGCAAGGCGAGTACAGCAAGGGTGATGGCGCAAGCACAGTTGTAGCTGGCAAAATTGGTATGCCATTGACTGACGCTGGTTTTATCAACCTTAGCTTCCAAATGAAAGAGAATGATGCAACTTCACGTAGCATGCAGCGTCCAGATGCACAGGCTCTTATCGACGCAGGCAATACGTCTGTAACTCTTCCTGCTCAAATCTGGGGTGCGCCGATCATCGATGATGATGTGACTTTCTTTTTTAATACTGGTCTAGACCTTGGCAATGGCGCAAAAGCGTACGCCTTCGGTAACTATTCTGAGCGCGACATCGATGGTGGCTTTTACTACCGTAATCCTGATGGTCGTGGCGGCGTATTCACTAAAGGTGATGGCACTCGTCTGATTGCTGACGTTACAGGCGATATGTCTGGTAACTGTCCAACAGCGCTTGCGCCTTCTGATTATGCAGGTCGTGATGCAGTAATCGCAGATCCCAATTGCTACATTCTTAACCAAGCAGCACCTGGTGGCTATACACCTCGCTTCACTGGCAATATCACTGACTCATCTTTCACTATGGGAAGAAGCGGCGAGATTTCCTCAGGACCAATGGCCGGTACTGGCTATGACGTTAGTGGTTCGGTTGGTCGTAACGAAGCTACATTTGGTTTGAACAACACCTTTAACCCATCTATGGGTCCCGACTCTCCACGTGACTTTTCTACGGGTAGCTACATTCAGCTAGCCAAGACCTTCAATTTAGATATGTCGAAGGAATACGGCTCTATGAGCGTTGGTTACGGTGCTGAATGGCGCGAAACTACTTTCTCTGTAATTTCAGGTGAAGAAGCTTCTTGGAAAGCAGGGAAATATGCGGCCCAAGGCTTCAACGTAGGTTCTCATGGTTTTGCAGGTTTCTCACCTGATTCAGCCGGTGCGTTCTCTCGTCGTAACTATGCAATGTATGTTGATGTTTCAAACCAAGTTTCTGACAATCTATTAGTTCAGGGCGCGGTTCGTTACGAAGACTACACAAGCTTCGGTGACACTACTAACTATAAGTTAGCCTTTAACCTTCAGTTAACTGATAACGTTGCATTGCGTGGATCTCACAGTACTGGTTTCCGAGCTCCAACTCAGGGCCAGGCTAACGTAGTTAACACTCAGACTACTCTCGTAGACGGTCAATTGACTCAAGCGCAAACGCTACCAGGCTTCAAGCTGGGCGCAGGTAACCTGCAACCAGAAGAGTCTACAAGCTTTGCATTAGGTATTGTCGCTACTCTAGGTGAAGTTGAGTTGACGGCTGACTGGTTCAATATTGAAGTAGAAGACCGTATCGCTCTAACGAGTAATGCTGCACCTACTGCTGCTCAGCGAGCTGCTATGGGCGCTGCTGGTGTTCCTAACCCAGAGTTGATCGGTGAAGTGAACTACTTCACTAATGACTTCAACACTGAAACTTCAGGATTAGACGTTGTAGCAACTTACAGCACTAATCTTATGGGCGGTTCAACTGACTTCAGCGCAGCGTATAACTACACTGATACTGAAGTTTCTGATCAAGGTTCGGTCACTAGCGATAGCAAAGTGAAGCGATTAGAGGAAGGCCTGCCGAATCATCGCGCAACTTTCACTATGAACCAGAACTGGGAAGATCTGAGCGCATTTGTTCGTGCTAACTACTTCGGTGAGTACTATGCAGTGCACGCTGACTGGTTTGGTACTGACGCTGATTCAGCTATGACAGTTGACGTAGAAGTGACTTACAACCTCACTGATAACTTCAATGTGTCTGTTGGTGCTCAGAACCTCTTCGATCAAAAAGCAGAGCGTATTGAAGGCTCAACTGGCGCGGTAGCAGAAGGCGTGCCAGGTAACGTACTTGGCGCAATCTACTTCGAGACTTCGCCAATGGGTATCGAAGGTGCGTACTGGTACATGAAGGCTGGATACAACTTCTAATTGATTTGTAATGAATGTTTAGAAGTTTAGGTCAGGTCTTAGGGCCTGACCTAAAGTCCACTAAAAAGGGTGCCAATTGGCACCCTTTTTTTGTCCGGAATACTTCACCAAAAAGGATTGACAAAAAAACTCAAACCTATACCCTAGGGGGGTATGAAAACCCTAATTATTTTTCTATGCGTACTGTTGTCTTCAGCCTCCTTTTCAAGGCCCATTTCCTATGTCGGCGGGCATACTCTAATGGCCAACTCCGGCTCTCTGACAGACAATATCTACTGGCACTACACACCAAATATTAACTACTCTGTAGGCCTGGACTATCAGAGAGACAAAGTCAGCAACGAATACTTTCCCTCAGCCAGATTTACCTACCTGATAAACCGTAAAAACACCGCAAAATCTCAGCGCAACCTATACCTTAAGACAGGCGTTGGTCTAAATGACAGCAACAACCATTTTTATTCGCTGGCCGGTGATTGGGAGACAAGACGACTCTTTACTAGCTTCTCACTTAAGCAGTCTTCGGGGGCCGGCTACGATATGTTCGAACAGTCAGTCAAACTTGGTGTTGCGCCTTATCTGGGCGACTATGGTGACCTTCATACATGGCTTATGGTTGAAACAAAGAAAAACGATTTAGGTAACAAACGAATCACCTACCCAGTACTAAGACTGTTTAAAGGCGGGGCGCTGATTGAAATGAGCTATCACAAAAAAACTGATTGGGACGTACATCTAATGTACCGGTTCTAATCATTAACCAAGAGATGAGAAAATTATGAAAAATTTATTATTATTGAGCTTACTTATATCGTCTACAGCTATTTATGCTGGGCACCATGAGCAGCACGATATGAACAGCATGCATTCACATGAAGGTCATATTCACAATGAAATGGTCAATGGCAAAAATATCGATGTTGATGCACAACGATTTGATACGTTTATGATCGGCATAGACAATAACGCCGTTGCCGTCGTCAGCGTTCAAGGGATGGTGTGTGACTTTTGCGCTAGAGGCATTGAAAAAACATTTGGTAAAGACAAGCGTGTTAGTAAAATAGATGTCGACTTGGCTTCCGGTAAAGTGTTGTTAGCTTTCCCTGTGGCTGATGATATTGATAGCGCAGATATTAGAAAGAAGATCCTTAACAATGGCCTCAATACTACTGATATACAGATTGTCGGGAAATAAGATGCAAGATAATCACCTACAGGTACAAAAAACCAACTTTTTCTCCTTATTCGCCTCCACTTCAACGTTGATATGCTGTGCTTTGCCTGCACTATTTGTAAGCTTGGGGGCAGGGGCAAGCTTTGCCAGTCTAGTCAGTGCCTTCCCCTTTTTAGTCACCCTGTCACTGTACAAGGTGCCGATCAGTAGTTTTGCTTTCCTTATGGTCGTGGTCGCAGGAATCATTAACTACCGCACGGCTAGACTGCCCTGCCCTATAGACCCTGAACTAGGCAAAGTTTGCATGGAAACCCGCCGCCGATCACAAAGACTCTACTTTATATCAACGGGTATTTTCGCTTTTGCGAGCTTTTTCACCTACGTTGTCCCTCTGATAATATAAGCCAAGGATTCACCATGGAATCATCGTGTCATAAGCCACTTATACCTAATTTGAATCGTATCAGCGGCCAAATTAACGGCGTCGCTAGGATGGTCGATGAGGGCCAATATTGTATCGATATACTTGATCAACTGAGGGCTGCAAAGTCAGCC
>CESE01091863.1_pt1 | contig 11058 bp, 9 predicted proteins | sample 350271 | NCBI WGS metagenome assembly CESE01 (sample SAMEA2621536, study PRJEB7988) | marine metagenome | isolation source: saline water (ENVO:00002010), including | reverse complement strand
AGAGTAAAAAACTTGTCCAACAGAATAACTAGAAGAGCCTCCGCTGCCTATGGCGTCACCGCCAGAAGCGTTCACTGATTCTTGAGCATGTATCTGTAGCGTAGCTGAAATTACTGACAGAAGAACCAAGGCAACTTTAAGAAGATTCATTTTCTTTGGATTGATTATCGATGCCACAAATTTAAACTAAAATAGTGGAGTTTAGATGTTAGTAGGTGAAAATGAGTTTTTGTCGGCTTTTTTTCAGGGTTAAGCGAGAATTACGGCTAGAAATAAAACATGAAACCACCTCTTTAGTTGGGTTTTAGGAAGTGATTTATAAGATATAGTTGAATTATTGAAAAGTAAAACACGTTATGGGACTTTTAATAGTATCTAAAATACATAGAATGCCGACTTTTAGTTCGAGGTGGTGCTAAATGCGACCATCCAAAAGAGTAAAGACCATTCTAAACTCCTTTGATTCGTTCGTATAGATTTTTATAATTCTTGACAGGGCCTCTTTGTTCTCCAGAATAGTCGATTTTTATAGTAGAGTCTTGTAGGCTGTTCAAATTGAATGTGAGGGGATATACAAATTCTGGCTGTCCCGTGTAGTTTACAGGGCCATATTTTATGGCGTATATTTTCACATTGCCGTTTTCATCTTGTTTAATTAATGGGAAATCTTGGGTGTATTCCAGGTAGTACTTCACCAATTTATGTTCACTTAGTTCAGCTATCAGTTCATGCGCACTTTCTTCATAATAAAACTCGATATGTTCTCTGTGATCAAACAAACTGTATGTCCCCAAATAGTATCCTTCAGATGTTTTGGCTATACCGTGCCATAGAATGGAATTAAGCGGTGTGGGGGTCACCATGAGTTTGTCATAGTCTATATTTTCGCGTTGCAACGCCTTTACAAAGTGATGATTAGCTATTCCCTTAGAAACGAAAGTCCAACTCATGTAGAGGGTAGAAATCACAATAGTTAGATTTAATACTCTCTTTCTACCAGAGGAGGTGGAGTTCTTAATCAACAGCACGACAACTCCAATTAACAAGATCATGGTGTAAATCGGTTCGATGACGTGAATATTATTGGTAGAGAAAAGATGGCTGCTGAACGGGCTGAGGAGTTTAGTACCATAGGTCGTGCACCAATCCAAAAGTGAGTGTGTCATAATAGAGAGGAAAAAGGCGAGCATCCATTTGACCTGTGACTGTTCTTTCTTATAAACTCTATGGAATAACGCTCCTAGTATTAAACTCAAAACGACAGCTAAAACTATTGAATGAGAAACACTCCGATGAACAGAAAAAAACGCCACTTCATTAAAGAATGGCGAGAGGAAGACATCTAAATCAGGAATAGTACCTGCGATAGCTCCGATAAGTAATGACTTTTTACCTATTTCTTTGTCTTTAACCAGAGCAAAGGTGGTAGCGCCTAGTAATGCTTGAGAGAGTGAATCCATCTATCTATTTAAGTGTGTTTCCTTCTTTCTGACTCAACGAGAATTGGGGTTTAAATGTAGGGCTTTAATACTAAGGTAAGTGGCTCCTCTTTTCTAGACTAATATTTCATCATTTAACTAATAAAATGTAAGTAATCCTTGTGAGAATGGTGTTTTCATTCAAAAAAATAACACGGAGTATTAGAAGTTTTCCTTTTAGCCGAAGGTTCTTTAAATTGAAATTAATAGGTCCTCAATCCAATAACGAAAGTTGAAGTTTTGTTTAATGGTCATTCTAGCAATTCAATCTTGCGAGCTAGAGCCATCTGATAAAAAAGGAAAATCGGTTACCATTCCATTCGAATCAACCCGTCATAATTTATGCGCTTAAAGGCACTCCTAAATCAAACGGATACGCTGGATTTAATGTTTTATAAAGCGGCCAGTGATTTGTCCTTGACTAAAGCAGCTACGTAGCATGTAGAAAGCTGTTATGAAAAGTAATTATAATCATTTAGACATGTAAAGGTGATTTCAAAAGAAACTACCAGACAGCTGGACTAGTTCTTACTTCTTATTTCAGCGAGTGCTTTAGCTTATTTAAGATTTTTTTTGTGGTGCTTAAGTACTCTATTTTTTGGTTAGCTATAGTGTACGATACCACTGAACAGTTGGTATTGGAGCCGGAAGAACTTCGCCATCTGCCATTATTCCAGTGAAACCGAATTGGACAGCGGTATTTTCAGTTTTATGCCACCTAATCCCTGGAATGATCAAGGCGAAACCTCGCTTTCTATTTTCCTCAGTTACTGTCCTTGGTTCATAAATTCCAGTGGTTTGGTTTTCAACTAAAATCTCGGATGTGCTCGTTGTTGTTTTACCAGGAAGCAGGATAAACGAATCCAAAATCAAACTAATTTTATTAGAAATCTTGACCATTCCCGCTATGCTTGAAAGGCCTCTGCCGTCTATACTGCCTTCACTCTAAACAGCACCGTAACCTCCAGAAAGCGCAAGGTTTTTCTTTCTATCACCAATAGAAATGGTTCCGAAAGGAAGAAACCCACCAACATCTGGCGCCGCCCAAGATGCTGTCCCTACTAATGCGCCTAAAGCGAATTGAGTTTTATCTCCAAGTTGCCAAGACTTTTTTATACTTGCGATTAAAGGAATTCCAAGCCAGGTAGTCATAACTCCAATACCTAAATTTTTTCCCACTCCAAATTGGAAGTCGGGTCCGAACAAATTCCACTGTACATAGTGATCTCCTTTTTTTATAGGCAGGCCGTTAGTGGTGAGAAAGTAACGCGTTGCAAATTTATCTTCACCAACAAATACTCCCTTGTTGTTGAAGTCAGAGGTGCTTAACTCTTCAATTTTTTCTATAATGTGTTGAGGAATGTATATTTCTCTTTTGTCTTTAGTCAATAGTAAAATTTCTCTTGAATCTTGCTTCAGTATTATACCGATTAATTTACCGCCATCGGTTTTGGTTATTCTGTGTAGAACAGTATCTTGTTTAACTGCTAATTGTTGTGTAGCCGTGGAGTCAGTTTGAGAAAACGAGAGACTCGTAGCCATGGCGAGTATTAGAGTTAGAGCTAATTTTTTCATGTGGGGCTTTTTGGTCGAAAATAGCATTAATTTCGAAATAACCACCAAATCAGATTAGAAATAGAATGTAATAAACTGTAATTCAGTATTTTGTAATTTAGTCTAGGCAAATAAACTTATCCATTAGTCCTGCCTTATTTCATGAGTTATCTTCTATTTTTGCACGAAATAATTCAAGCAACTAAAGCGCAAAGGCATTCTGCACATTTGCAGCTCGCCATTTCCAGAATACATCACGATATGATTAAGATAAAGCTAAAAAAACCAACACTCGTTTCATTCGATAAGAACACAGGACTAAACTGTAAAATTTCACATCAGACGTATGTTGAAGAAACTTTAGGTCTAAAGCTACCCGTGAAGTTTAGCTTGCTTATGAGTTTGACAGAGAAGAGTGAAGATGGAAAACTATTAATGCCAGTAGATGGGATTAAAACTTCTGGTAAAGAAATAGCTTTGGAAATTGGCGAAATAAACGCTCATTTCTCTAGGACTAGTCAATTGGCAGAACCTCTTTTTGGCAAGCTTAAAACAGTGAATGACAGCCTGAAGTCAGAAGCTGAGTTGAAGTCTATATTCGATAAGTATGATAATGCAGAGAAAGTTTACGCCAAGCTAGACTTCATGTCTCATAGGAATTTATTAAGTGACATTATCAAGTCGAAAAAGATAGAAGGATTAAATAAAATTAATGCTCAATATCACGTAAAGCTAGTACGTTCAGCACTTACTGATTTTATTCTGGAAAGTAATAAATATGCACAGGGAGAACTTCTTCTTTGGTATCCTGAAAGAAAAACACTGCTTGAGTATAGAAACTCAAAGGGAGAAACAGAATATTCTGGATTGACCGCAGAGGTATTAAACTCCTACTCTGAGTGTGCTATCAAGCTCGATAAGTACTTGACAAGCATTTTAGGGTAAGATCTATTAAATTTATTTTGTTGTCTAGTTGGCGATACCTAACGATTAGCAGCCTTAAGGACGCCTTGTCGGGTTCATCGTTTTGTTAATGCCTTAGTTTGTCTTTGAGATTTTTTCATTGACGTTTGTTCTTGTAAGGCTGGTCAATTTGAGAATGCTAACAAATTCAATTGATTAAATTTACAAGCGAATTCCTAAAGCGCGAATCAACTATCCATTTTTATGAACACTAAATCATTCTTCACTATTCTGCTATTAATTGGCTGCTCTTTAACGGGTTTTGCTGCGCATAACTTGGCAGGGGAGATTACTTATAAGAAAGTATACCCAAATAATCCAGCCAACCACGAGTTCGAGATAACAGTGAATACCCAACATACAGCTAGTTCATCTGAGGATAGGCCTTACTTATATATTCTCTATGGTGATGAAGAACAGAATGCCGCGTTGGATAGTATAGAACGGATTGAATTTTTTATACTTTCAGAAATAAAATACTGCACCTATAAATCTTTTCACACGTATCCAGGTCAGGGAGAATTTTTTATTCAAATGGAGGATCCTAACAGGTCAGGAGGCATTCTGAACATGGAGGAGTCTATCAGTGAGCCATTCTTTCTTGAGTCTAAATTGAGTATTACCGGTGATGCGGTAGCTACGAATGAAAACTCTGTAGTCTTGCTTAATAGCACTGTTCCTAGTGCGTGTATAGATGAAACATGGACCTTTAACGCGGCTGCTTTTGATGTCGATGGAGATTCATTGGTATATGAACTTGTGCCTTGCAAAGGGGCAGGCGGACAGGAGATAAACTCTTGGAGTTTACCTGATCAAATTCCTGGTTTCACTTATAATGGAGATATCTATTTGTATACTGATGGAACCATTTTTTGGGAAATTCCTCTGATAATGGGGTCATATAGTTTCGCTCTAAAAGTCACTGAGTATAATAGCCAAGGCGTAGAGGTTGGTTATGTAATCAAGGATTTTACTGTGGTGGTGGAGACTTGTTCAGAACCTCCCGCAGAGTTTTCTGAATCTATTCAAGACATCTCAGTCTATCCATGGACAGAGATTGAGCTTGAATTATTACTAGAGGACGTTATACCGAATTTAGCTATGACAGCTTCAGGTGGTCCCTTGACCGATATGTATAATACAGCTAGCTTTGAAGTTTCCACTGAGGTAGATCAAGTTATAGGAACTTTTAATTGGACTCCTAATACGGGTGATGTGAGAGATCAGCCCTATTTAGTGGTGTTTAATTCCTTAGCCGATGGAGTTGGAGGAGAAGGTACCGAAGTAGTGCAGATAACAGTCTTGGATCCAGGAGAGAACTCTATTCGTTCAATAGAGAGTTCGAGAATAAATGTATTCCCCAATCCAACTTCTAATTCAGTGACATTAGAAATGGAAGGAGTAGAGGGACAGGAGTATAACCTGTATAATTCACTAGGTGAAATGCTTATTTCTGGGAGTGTAACTCAAAAAAGTCAAGTCATAGATATCTCTAGTCTTTCGGCAAATGTGTACTTTTTAGGAATCGAGAACAATGTGATTCGATTGGTGAAGACCGATTAAATTAAGGACGGCTAACTTTTAAGCGCAATCGGCAGGTTACTTTTTGTTCTTTTATTGATTAATAAGCAGCAGCAGATTAGAAGGGTTTTTCTTGAATTATATCAACTCTGTTCATTCTTGTTTAGTTTTAAAGCTAAAAAATAGATTTTAAATCCGAGTTCATCAGACTCTCCTTTTACCTCAAAGCCAAATCTCTTATAGATGTTTAAATTTTCTTGAGTAGAGGTTTCTGTATAGATGGTAATGGGTTCGTCATTGTACGTTTTTAATAACTCCATAATCATTCTTACACAGGTGCCTTTACCATTTACGCTACTGTGCGCAGCCATGGCAGAGGGGTATACATGGTTTTTGTCCGTATGAAAGCGGTCTATAAGCTTTTGGCGTTGCAATATTCTTGGGATATTCAAGAACCCTATACTCAAATACACTGTTCTGAGCTTTTTTAAGAAGAGTCCTAAGGAATACTGCTTCTTCGATGATCTATCCACCAGTATGCACCCTTTTTCATTACTGGCTATATAGATTTCTCCAGTGATGATGCTTTTATCGAATAGGTAATTAAACAGATGTTCTGCACGCTTTTCTCTGTTGTGCTCACCCTTAATAAAATAATTGAGAGAATTTCCTTCTTTGATGTCAATAAAGGCAGACATTAAAATATCTACAACTAGGGCTTTATCAATTTTAGTGGCTCTTCGCATTAATAGTTCGTGTAATAATCTAAGTACTTCTAGTTTTGTGAGCCTTATAATGTAAAAATTACTATCCTGATTTGAATTGGTATAAAATCTACACTGCAAAGATGGCGATACATTGGCTTAAAAGAAAGAAACCTTACCTGCTATTTTTAGGCACTCTACTTAAATCCAAAGTTACCATTCATGGCTAATTAGTCAAATCGCATTTAATCACAGATAGATTTTTAAACTAGACTAGGGTCTAGTACCTATTGATTTGAGTGCCTGCACCTATTTAGTAAAGTCTAAAGTCCATGTACTTTTGACAACGAATAAAACACGCTAGCAATGGCTTGTGAATAAACTAATCAAGGGCCTAATTACATTTAAATTAATAATGATGAGACTAACTTTTAAAATAGGTGTAGCTTTTTTACTTTTAGCTACAACCACCCAACTGTTTGGGCAAACTAACTTCACAGGAGCGAATAGTAATGAGTGGTTTGACGCAGGAAACTGGGATAATGGAATTCCAGGAAGCTTGAATAATGAAGCAATTATTCCCGTTGGCATGTATGCTGTGACTTCTTCAAATGCTGATTTGATTGATGATTTTGACATTACCAACTACGGAACCCTCGAAATCAACGCGGCACTAACCTTCGATGATTACTTCGGTTATGGGTTTTTGAAAAACTACGGAACCATCGATAATAACGGGGTAATATATTCATCAACTTTTATTGGTACTGAGGCTATCGTTAACATCGGAACCATCAACAACAGCGGGACTATCAGCGGGAACATCATCAATAGCGGGACCATCAACAATAGCGGGACCATCAACCTCTTATGTTTGTCCTTTATTGGTAACAGCGGAGACATTTACAACCAATCTGGCGGGACCATCAACAACAATGCTGATTATTATTCCAACAGTGGGGATATCTACTCTTGCTATGGAACATTTAGTGGTGCTCTTCCAAATGGTAATCCAGTTATAACACTGGAGGAGTGCGGAGTATGCGGGGGCGTTGCCGGATGCATAGATGCTGGAGCATGTAATTACAACCCAGCAGCTGATTGTGATGATGAATCTTGTGTTTTTCCTGATGGATGTACCGATTCAACAGCATGTAACTACGATTCTACTGCGGTTTGTGATGATGGATCTTGTGTGCTTCCCGGATGTATGAACATATTTGCGTGTAACTACGATTCTACTTCGGTTTGCGATGATGGTAGCTGCGATTACGTCTCGTGCGCAGGCTGCAAAGCAGAGAACGCTTGCAACTACGATGCTACGGCAACAATACATGATGATAACTGCGATTACACTTCGTGTGCTGGATGTACCTATCCTGAAGCACCAGAGTACGATTCGACTGCAACGATTGATGACGGTTCGTGCAGTGTTGATTTGTGTAAAGGAGATTTCACAGGTGATGGTTTTGTAAACGTGGATGATTTAGGAGGATTCCTTGGAGCCTTCGGTACCTCTTGTGAAATTAACTCTTTTGAAGAGTAACTCTTTTGAATAGGCTTTAATATAAGTAAGGGAAAATCATTAAATATAGAACAAGGAGAGCATTAGCTCCTTGTTTTTTTGACCCTATTAAATTGAGGGGGTGTAGGGTTTAAAACCGGCACCTTATATGGCACTGGCCATAAAATGAAACTGCTGTCAGCGGATATGGGCAAATAATAACGATGAATAGTAAAGGACGATAGCGCCAGATTAAGTAAGGATTTATCAGTACATCTTTTCCGCTAGACGTTACTCAAACAACACGCGGTGTAAAAGCAACCCAGAACCTGGGACTATGTTATTCATAGCTTCTCCGTCTGAATGAGTTAAGTACTCTTCTAGCTCGTTTACTGTCAGTTTTCCTTTTCCCAATAGTTCCAAGCCGCCCATGATTAAACGGATTTGGTACCGCATAAATCCTTTGGACTTTATCTTTAAGGCATACGTGTTATCGGGAGTTGTGGGTGAGCTGAATCTATCTGACTTGCTGATTCCAATAGCTAAGATTTCTCGTGTGAAATCCTTATCTAGCTTGGCGTCTGCCGTGAATCTTCTGAAGTTGTGCACCCCTTGGAATAACGCGGCTGCAGCTATCATGGAATCTATATCCATCTCTTCTCCTAAATCAGTTATTAATGGAGCTGAAAAGGGGTGAGGCTTCTCTCCAAAACTGAAATAGTAATGATACTCTTTTACCTTGGCATGCTGAATGATGTTAAACTCAGCAGTGGTTTCAGTAACACTTAGCGCCCGTATATCTGAGGGTAGGTTTTTATTCAATAGACTTAAAAACGCTATAGGCTCTAACGATTTAGTTAAGAATAATTCTAGTACGAAATCATCTGCTGATACTCGGGCATCTGTTCTTCCGCAGCCCAGTGTTCTGAAATCTGTATGACCCGTTATGAATTCGATGGTTTTATCCACCATTCCTTGAATGGTTTTTAGCTTCAGCTGCTTCTGCCATCCGTGATAACGGAAACCTAAAAACTCTATTCTGATGATGTAGTAATGGCTGAATTTAGACAAGGACCTAGAAATTATAGCTCAAAGATAATCTTAAAAGCAACTTTTGAGGAATATAAGAAGAGTTCAATACACCCTGTTTTAACGCTTGGAAAACAACTGTTAGTTCACGATGACACAACCGAAGAGCTTCACCTTGCTAGTTGGACTTGAACAAATCCTCGTACATCTTCTTCGTTTTCTCTATAGCCTGTGTGTGATTAAGTACAGTGGCTATTCTTTTTCGAGCATTTTCGCCTAGTTTATTGCAAAGCGCCCTATCGTTATACACCTTAAGTATGGCCTCGCGCAGAACTTTTCCATTTCTGGAGGGCACGATAAGTCCACTTTCATTCTGTACCACCAATTCTGTATTCCCCGGAATATCTGTAATGATAGGAGCCACGCCTAGCGACATAGCTTCTATTACAGACTTGGTAATAGACTCTCCATAGATAGACGACAACACGAAAACATCTGTGCTAGAAACGATGTTTAGCACATTTTTTCTATGTCCTAAGAAATGGACGTGACTCTTTTTATCTCCTTGAGCGAGTATTTTCTGGTTTTTCTCGTTATCCATATCATTTCCTACAAGCAGAAGATGAATCGGTAACGCATTAGAAATTTCATTAAATCCTTCCAGTAGAAAATTGATTCCTTTCATCTCCCTGTTGTTAGCCACATTCACTAGCAGAAAGCTATCCTCAGGAATTCCTAATTCTTTTTTTATATCATACGGCTCATAACCCTCGTACCATTCTACGTTATGTCCTTTATTAATGGTAATAGTCTTGGGCGTTACAAAAAAACCTTTGCTCTGTATATACTCCTCTACGCCTATAGAATTACAAAAAATCTTATCGACTCTTGGGTTCAAGTATTTCCAGTAAGCAGTAGGATCCCACCAGTTGATGTTTCCTGCGTAACCTCTGTATAACAGTATTTTAACAGGAAGCTTTTTAGCTGCCTTTATGCCGTTTATAATGGCTTTTCCATTAAACAAGTGAAGCACATCTATTTTATGATTGATGACATATTCTCTAATTCTTTGGACTTCTCCCTTATCGAATTTTTTCTCTGGATGAAAATCCACTACGGTTACTCCAGCTTGTTTAAATTCAGGGACATGTTTAGAGTCTCCATAGGTCATCACGTGTACATTAAACCCTTTTTCAGCCAAGCCTTTAAATATGCTAGCTTCAGGCCTAGTGGAATGGTAATCTCTATAATTACTTATAACTAATACGTTAAGTGACATGTTCTGAGGTTTAAAAGACGCGCAGTGGTATCTGTAAATGTGCGCATCTTGGACAAATGTAGTTATTCACTTTAAGCTGAATAGATCAATTTTTTGATTTGCTCTAAAAAGAATCAACAGTGAAAATGGAAGAACAATAAAAGAGAGAATTAACGTACTAACTTGTCGTTACTTTGTAAGTGTAAATAGCAACAGCATGTTTAAAAAAATTCCTTGGAAAAAAGTACTATTGGGTCTATTGGTGGTATTTGTTTTAATTCAGTTTAAATCTACAGATAAGACAAATCCAGAAGTAATTCTAGAGAACGACTTCTTGGAAATGGCTGATGCTCCAGAAGGAGTGGTTGACTTAATGCACGCAGTCTGTTACGATTGTCACTCTCACTCTGTGCGCTATCCATGGTATGCCGGTATCGCTCCGGTTTCATGGTGGATAAAAGGTCATGTGGATCATGGTTTAGCGAAGGCGAACTATGCAGATTGGAATGCCTATACTAAGGTTGAAAAAGACAGTATTCTTACGGGAAGCAGTCGTTTTGTAGGCTTGAAGTGGATGCCTATTATTACTTATAAAATCAATCATTCAGAGGCTAGATTATCTTTAGAACAGAGAGAGATGCTTATTTCATTCTTTGATTCTGAGAAAGCCAAACTGTATGAGTAGTTTAAATAGTTGAATACCTAAGGCTGGTATGGTCAACTTCTAATGGCTTAGTTCCTCAGCTTAATTTATCTTGGATATGAGTTCCTGTTTATTGGATCTTATTGATTAAAAGAGCGTAAATCCTTTTTTGTTGTCTTCACAGGCATCACATTGTATCGTTAACAGGCACAATGAGTATTTAAATTCAGCACCACTTTCCGCTGAAATTAATAAAGAGGTTAGACAATCAGATAAAAGAGGAGAGATGCTATTGTTGGGTTTCCCTGCATTTACCAATGGATTATCTGGACGAATGAAGATGTTACTATCTGGGTTTGGTCTATTCGCTCTGGGTTATATCAACCTTTAGAATTTTTTTTTAA